>Ga0256404_1011862_pt1 | contig 11519 bp, 12 predicted proteins | sample RumenRJG_01DNA_FD_185990 | JGI IMG/M metagenome (GOLD analysis project Ga0256404, IMG submission 185990) | Bovine rumen microbial communities from Lethbridge, Alberta, Canada - RJG_01 | ecosystem: Host-associated > Mammals > Digestive system > Stomach > Rumen | place: Canada: Alberta | collected... | reverse complement strand
GGGAGTTTTTATCAGGATAAAGTCGTTGCAGTTGTTGGGGGCGGAAATTCTGCAGTAGAGGAAGCAATATATTTAACAAATTTTGCTTCAAAAGTTTATATAATTCACAGACGGGACGAATTGCGAGCTGATAAAATTATTCAGCAAAGAGCTTTTAACAATCAAAAAATAGAGTTTGTATGGGATTCTGTCGCAGAAGAAATCAGGGGGGAAGATTTGGTAAAAAGTATATTAATTAAAAATACCAAAACAGGCGATATTTCCGAATTAAATATTGACGGTGTATTCCCTTATATAGGAATTATACCGAATGTAAATTATATTACAGGACAGCTAGCGCAGGATAGTCGCGGTTTTATTCAAACTGATCTGACTATGAAAACTTCGATAGATGGTGTATATGCAGTAGGAGATGTAAGAAATACTCCGCTGCGGCAGGTAATAACGGCGGTATCTGATGGTGCAGTTGCTGGTGTTTATTGCGCAAAATATGTTCAGGCTCAAAAAGAAGTTACGGTTTAATTTTTTTGATATAATTATTTTATGTTAGATTTTGTCAAAAAAATGCTTCCTGTAAAAAAGCCTATAATAAAAGATAACACGTTCCTGATTTGGGAGCCTTGCGGAAAAAGTCATGCAGAAGTTGTACCGGGGTTTGCAAAATATCTTTGTGATTTGGGCTATCATGTTTCAGTAATCGTTTCAAAAAATGCTTATAAAGAAAATTTGTTTTCGCGTATCGGTGAAAATTTAAATATTTCTTATAACAAAATGTCAAAATATCAGGCAAGAGCATATTTTAAACAAGCGGATTTAAGTGATGTAAAAGGCTTATTGGTTACAACCGTTGATAAATTATGTAAAGCTCCGCACTTTGACAGGGTATATGAAAATTTTGACAAAAATGTGGATAAATCAAAATTATATTTTGTAATTCATGATATAAAAGAGCGTGTTTGGGCAAATGCGATGAGTGAGGATTTAATTTCATTAAGGGAATTAAATTTTGAGCAAAAAGATTACAAAACAGTTGTTGTAAATCCGCATTACTTTGGAGATGTAAAGATTACTCAAAAAAGTGAGTTAACAAATTTTGTAACGGTCGGAGAATTAACTGTCGGAAAGAAAAATTTTGATTTGTTTGTAAAAACAGTGCAAAAACTTGTTAATAACGGCATTACAAATTTTAAAATAACCGTAATCGGGAAAGGTAAAGTAGAGAACTTGCCGCCGGAAGTTGTGCCTTATTTTGATATAAAGGGACGTTTACCGTTTGATAAAATGTTTGAAGAAATAGAAAAAGGTGATTTTCTCTTGACTTCATACATTGATGAAGAAATGCATCTTCGCTATATTCATCAAGGCACAAGCGGAAATTTTCAACTTGTGTACGGATTTCAAAAACCGATAATTATTAAAGATAATTTTGCTCCAATAAACGGCTTTAGTGAGAAAAATTCCATATTGTATAAAGATGATGATGATTTTTATAACGCTTTGATAAAAGGTATAAATATGTCGCAAGAGCAGTACCATAATATGCAGGAAGATATTAAAGCTTATGCACATAATTTTTATCAAATCTCAAAATTAAATTTAAAATCTTTGATAGATTCAAGACAAAAAAATAAAAAGGATAATTTGACAATTGGAATACCTACATTATTAAAAGATGCAAAGATATTAGGTGAACTTTTGGATTCTCTGGTTACTGACAATGTAATTAAAAAGATAATTGTTATAAATAATTCTCAAAAAGAATTTTATTATGATAATCCAAAAGTTGAAATTAAAGCTTCCGAGGAAAATATGTATGTAAATCCGGCATGGAATTATGTAGCAGAAATTGCAGATACCGAATATGTCGCGTTATTAAATGATGATATTAAAATTCCTCAAAACTTTTGTTCTCAAATATTGGCACTAATTGATAATAATACGGGGATAATAGGGATTTCTCCCAAAAATGTAACAAACGCTCGTAATGAAAATAATGAAATTATTAAAGAACCCAAAGCCGAAGATTTAATTTTGTCAAATAATATTCAATTAAAAACAACGCCTTATAAAACTGAAGATTTTGGTGTGTTTATGTTGTTTAACAAAAAGAATTATGTAAAAATTCCCCCTGAATTTGAAGTTTATTACGGAGATGATTGGATATTTAATAAAGCTAAAGAGGCAGGTAAGAATAATAAAATACTAATCGGACAAAATATTTGGCACTACGGTTCAATGACTTCACATTCGATCTCTAATGATTTTATTCATAAAGAAACAAAACATTGGAAGAAATATTATTCTACTCCATGGTATAAAAGAATATGTTCTGTTTCGATTACCTCAAGACACTACAGCTGTTATATTTTAGGTATTCATTTCGGTATCCGCAGAAAATATAAATAATCTTTGATATAAAGAAAATATTAATATTATGTTCAGGATATAAAGATTATGTAATGAAATCTTAATTTGTTAAAAATTTCATTTATAATTAGAATGTAATTTAGAACAGATGGAGATTTCAAAATGTCTAACATAAATGAAGTATTAAATGAATTAGAAAATGTAGATAACACAACAAAAAATAAAGTTGAAAACGAATTAGTAAGTATGGGAACTTCTGTTGTTCCGGAATTGGTAAATCAATTACAGGTTATTCGCGGAATTAAAAGAGGTGTTGTTGCGATGACGCTTATCCGCTTGGGTGATGTTTCTGTTAAATATTTGCAAGATGCAGCAAAAGATAATAAAGATTTTGAATGGGTTGCAGAATATTTAATTAGAGAAATAAAAGGTTCAAAAGCTGCATAAGCATTAAGATAAAATTAAAAGAACTCAATATAATTATATTGAGTTCTTTTTTTATGGAAATTTTTCTTATAGCAAAATATATTTTTATGTTATTTATATAATATTATGATTAATCGGTTATTACCCTCAATAAAAATTCCCTATGCACTGTCAAAAGGTTCTGCAAGTCAGCGGGCTCAAAAGGCGGAACATTTCACAGATAAACTATATCATCGGACTTTAAAATCTGTTTCTGATGGTGGAATATCTTTGAATAAAATAAGAAATATTATATGTAAAATGGTCCCGCCAAATATAAAAATTTTTGTAGCAGAAAATAGTGACAATTTCTCTAATGCTGCAAATGATTTTTTATTTAACGGTAATAATGATATTTATGCGATGACATTGGAACTGAGAACAAAAAACGGCATATTCCCTCAGGAACATTTGGTAGATATTTTCCATGAAGGAAGGCATATCGCAGACGGCTTATTCAATCCTAAATATTATTCAAGGTTTCAAAAAATGGAGAAAAATGGGTTGCTTAACTCAAAGTATTTTAAACTATATGATGATGAATTGTATATCAGAGAGTGCATGGAATATAAGTCAGACAAAAAAATTGTAATGAAACTTTTGGAGCGAAAAATTCATAAAGTATTAAAAGGGCGCAGTATTACTGATAAAATCGATATATTGCAAAATCTTCGCTACAATTTGGAATCGGAAAAAAATGCTTTTGCATCGCAATTAAAATATGCTAAAAAGCTAGAGGATAAGGGTATTATAATGACAGATGACAGAGGTACAGATTTTAGTGAAGAATTTATTTTTGAAGATAAAATAAATTTAATAAAGCGTATGGCGTTTGAAATAATTCAGAAAGAACGCACTACACATGCGGCAAAGCTTTCAAAAGCTCATGTAAAAAGTAAATCTGTGAAAAACAAAAAATCGTTATCTATGTCGGCTTGACCAGATTATTTTTAGTGAATATAATCGTTTTATGGCAAAGGTTAAATCAAAATGGGTATGTCAATCTTGCGGATATGAAACGGCAGGTTATTTGGGGAAATGCCCCGAATGTGGCGCTTGGGGGAGTTTCACAGAAGAATTGCAAGGTTCAAATTCTCAAAAAATAGCGTTGATAGATGACGGAATAAAGCCCTCGCTAATATCCGATATAACAGTAGGAAAGGAAATTCGTGTAAGTACGAATATATCAGAATTTGACAGGATATTGGGCGGCGGATTGGTTCAAGGTTCGATTGTCCTAATTGCAGGTGATCCGGGAATAGGGAAATCGACTATTTTGTTGCAAACTTCAGGAGAACTCTCAAAACAAGGGAAAAAAGTCTTGTATGTAACCGCGGAAGAATCTTCCGGTCAGTTAAAATTGAGGGCTGACAGGCTGGATGTTAACGGAGATAATTTGTATATTTACCCTCAGACAAATCTGGAAAATATTAAAGCACAAATAGAAGAAATTTCTCCTGAATTTGTGATAATAGACAGTATTCAAGCTATTTACACCCAATCAATAACAAGTTCGTCAGGCAGTGTTTCGCAAATAAGAGAATGCTGTAATATTTTGATGCAGATTGCAAAAACAAAAAATATAACAATACTTGTCATAGGTCATGTTACAAAAGACGGAAATATTGCAGGACCAAAGGTTTTAGAGCACATGGTGGATACCGTTATTTCATTTGAAGGAGATAAGTACAAATCATACCGTATGCTTCGTTCAATGAAAAATCGATTTGGCAACACCTCTGAAGTGGGAATATTTGAAATGGGTTCAAAAGGTTTAATAGAAGTAAAAAATCCCAATGAATTATTTTTAAACGAGCGTTCGCAGGAATCAATCCCCGGTAGTGCTATTATAGTTACAAATGAAGGCACACGCCCGTTGCTTGTTGAAGTGCAGGCGCTTGTCGGGACGACACCTTATCCTTCTCCAAGAAGGGTAGCAAACGGTGTGGATTTTAGCAGGTTATTGCAAATTCTTGCAGTGCTTGAAAAACGTGTCGGATTGAATTTATCAAAACAGGATGTTTATATAAATGTAATGGGCGGAATTGAAGTAGACGAGCCGAGTGCGGATTTAGGGATTGCACTCGCTATTGCAACATGCGCAAGGGATGTTGTTGTGGATTCTCAAACTGTTATAATTGGAGAAATTGGTTTGTCAGGAGAAATTCATCCCGTAAATAACATCGATAAACGTTTAAATGAAGCTGCAGCATCAGGTTTTAAAAAGGCTATTATACCTTATTCAAATCGTAATATAAAAAATGATAAGATAATAACAGTTCCGGTTAAACGTCTGATAGATGCGATTTCTGCGTGTATTTCTCCTCAATAGAAAATAGGATATAGATTATGCTTTTAGAAGAAGAATTAGGCTTATTATTAAAAGAAAAGAAATTGATAGTCTCGACAGCAGAATCTTGTACGGGCGGATTATTGAGCTCTCGTTTGACTGATGTTTCGGGAAGTTCTGATTATGTAAAATTGAATTTTGTAACTTATGCTAATGAAGCAAAGAATAAAATTTTAAATGTAAGTTGGGATATTTTGGATAATTACGGTGCCGTGAGTGAACAATGTGCTCATGCAATGGCGGAAGGCTTGATTAAAGCGACTAATTGCGATGTGGCAATTTGTACGACAGGAATTGCTGGTCCGACAGGCGGAACAAAAGAAAAACCGGTAGGATTAATGTATACTTCCGTATATTATAACGGAATTGTCGCAGTCAAAGAGGTAAGACTTCCATCTAATATTGAACGAAAAGAAATGAAACAACGTTTCGCTGATGAAGCACTAAAACTTGCTGTTTCTGTATTGAATAATAACAGAATAAGTTAACCCGCGATAAATTTGGCAATCATTTCAGGGAATTTTGTAATAAGAGCCTGTGCAAATTTTTCGGTATCAATTTGCGTGATAACTACGGATAGTAAATCTTGCGGCAAATTTCCCATCATTTTGTGTAAGTATTCCGGTTTAATAAGCCTCATAGCTTTTACTGTATCTTCTTTTTCGCGTTCTCTGGAAATCATTTGAGTATAGGCATCCGTGTTAAAATTCAAATAATACTTGTTATCTGTTGAAGTTATTAATAAAGTTAATTTTCTTTTTTGAGTTACGTCAAGATTTCTCAATGCGTTTTTGTAATCCAAATCGCCTAACTGTCCGATTTGAGCTATTAAATCGGCTTGGTTTCCTTCTGCTTTTTGGCCTGTTACACTTTCGAGCATTTGCGCGATGAAAGTCTCCGGAATTGCTTTCAAATTCTTTAATAGCAATTCCTTATCCATATCCATACCAGTAAGAACTCTGTCTAATTCTCTTTCAGGCATCAGTGCTATAACCTGACGTTCAGAAAACAGTTCAAATACGACTTTTAAAAGTTCTTCTTTCGGAATTTTTTGAAGCATATCCATTAATGCATCCATTGAAAAATATCTCAAACCTTGAACTAAATCGTTTTGTTCCAATAACGGAACCAGTTTCTCCAATTGAGAAGAAGTCATTGTTCGGAGAATAATAAGTTTGTTGTTCGGATCGGCAAGTTGAAATAATTCTATCAATTGTTTCGGATTTGTAAACATATCCGCAGCAAGCTGTATTGCTGCCTGATTCCCCATAGCTGCTTCGGCATCAATAATCTCTTTGACACTTTTATTGCCATATTCAAGCATCCTGCTTTCAGGTATGCTTAACCTCATTCGTAAATATTCTAATGTAGAATCAATTGCTAATGACATGCCAAATCCTTAAAAGTATACTCTCGTATATATATAAACGGATTTTTTATATTAAAAATTTAATAAATCATAAAAGTTTTACAAATATTAACATACTTGATAAGCCAATAATAATCATAATTTTAAAGAGTAGTTTTGTAAATTTTTGTAAAAATTATTTAAAAATGTAACAAAAAATTAAGCAAAATATACTTTATATATATAAGGGAAAAATATAAGGAAACGGGAAAATGAGTTTTGATGTTAACATAGGACGTTCGGAGCCTGTAATCAAAGCGGCAGCTAACACCAACAACGATGGTGGAAGCGGAGGAAATCTCGGTTATATGATGGGTGGAGGACGACAAAAACAAAAAGAAGAACAGGAAAATATTTTTGCAAAAAACAAAATGGCTTCCGATTCTTTTGAGTTATCATCAAAATTGCCAAAAGATTTTGATGAAGGCTTGATTCAAGAAAACAACGTTATAAATAAACTTTTTAACAAGATTTCTAATTATTTGAAGAAATAATATAATGCCATCAATTGAATGAAGGTTTATAAGTTTTATAAGAATAAATTTGTTACAATTAGAAATTTGAAAGTGGTAATTGGGTGCGTAGAGGTCTTGAGGCATCGAGGCATAGCCTGTCCTTGTTTTCTGGCACTATTGTTTTCCGAACATCTATTTCCCTTTTTCCAAGTTTTATAAAGCATATTGATTTTAAATATGCTTTGTAGTATTATAATCAGGTCAGAAGTTAAAATCCAATACGTTTTTCAAAAGGCTCGTCGGAAATAACCGAAATCAGCTTATTTTTGTCGTATTGAAAATTATATGAGAAACCCTCATAAACAAAATGTAAAAGTATTACACTTAGGAAAGGTAAAAATCAATGGAAAACAATGAAGAATTAAATGTTGAAGAAGTTAAAGCAGAAGAAACAGCTTCAACAGAAAATGAAACAGTAACGGAAGCAAATGCCCAAACAGCAGAAGTTCCTGAAGCTGTTGAACAAGAAGCAAAACCGTCAAAAAGACGTGGTCGCTCAAGAAAACAAAAAATTGAAACAACAGAAGAAAAACCGCAATCAGAATGGAGCGAAAATGTTGTTCAAATCAGCCGTGTAACAAAAGTTGTTAAAGGTGGTAAGAAATTATCATTCAGAGCTATTGTTATCGTCGGAAACAAAAAAGGTCAAGTTGGTGTAGGTTGTGCAAAAGCATCTGAAGTTATCATAGCTATTCAAAAAGCTATTGCTGACGGAAGAAAGAACGTTATTACGGTTCCTATATTTAAAACAACAATACCTCACCCTGTTCAAGCAAAATCAGGCGCAGGCTGCGTAATGTTAAGACCTGCTTCTCAAGGTACAGGTATTATTGCAGGTGGTGCTGTTCGTTCAGTATTAGAACTTGCAGGTATCGAAAACATTTTGGCTAAGTCATTAGGCTCAAAAGCTCCTTTAAATGCAGCTAATGCTACATTGGAAGCGTTGAAATCATTATCTACATTTGGTGATATGGCTAAAAAACGCGGTCTGTCAATGGCAGAATTTTTAAACTAAGTTAAGTCGATGGGACTATATGTCATTAAGACGTTAAGTCCTTTACAGTATAAAAAATATAAAGGAAAATAAAAATGGCAAAAAAATCAGAAGATAAAATTCAAATTAAACTCGTAAAAAGTTTAATCGGCTCATCTGAAAAGCAACGCAGAGTTGTAAAAGGTTTGGGTTTAACAAAAAAAGATCAAGTTGTTGAGCACGCTTCAACACCTACAATTTTAGGTATGGTAAACAAAGTATCTCATCTTTTAGAGATTGTAAAATAGTTGCCGACCATAGCATAATATTATAAAGTCAAAGAAAGAAGGAAAAAATGTCAAATATAACATTAGAAGATTTAAGACCTGCAAAAGGTTCAACATCTAAATCAAAAAGAGTAGGCAGAGGCCGTTCTTCAGGACATGGTAAAACATCTTGCCGCGGTCATAACGGAGAAGGTCAAAGATCAGGAAATTCTTCAAAAAGAGGTTTTGAAGGCGGACAAATGCCTGCATACAGAAGATTACCAAAATTAAAAGGTTTCCAAGTATATTCTCACGTTGAATATGCTCAGATAAATGTAGGAAGAATTGATGCATTAGGTTTAAAAGAAGTTTCAATGGAAACTTTAAAAGATAGAATAACAATTCATCCATCATGCGTGGGTTTAAGAGTTTTGGGTAACGGCGAATTAAAATCAAAAGTTACGGTAAAAGCATCTTATGTAACACCATCAGCAAAAGAAAAAATTGAAGCAGCAGGCGGAAAGGTAGAAATAGTATAATGGCACAACAGCTAAGAGCACCTTCGACAGAACAGGTAATGTCGATGTTGAATGCATCAGGGTTAAAAAAGAAGATTCTTTTTACATTCCTGATGATTGCGGTATGGAGATTTGGGGTTCAAATGCCTTTATATGGTATCAACAACCAAATATTTGCCAATATCGCCAGCGGTAACAATATCATAGGGTTCCTTGATTTATTTACGGGGGGCGCATTAGGTAAGGTTTCAATTCTTGCTTTGGGTATCGGACCGTTCATTACTTCATCAATTATCATTCAGCTGGTTTCTGTTGTAATTCCTGCATTGGAAAAACTGCAGAAAGAAGAAGGTGAAGAAGGAAGAAGAAAATTATCGCAATATACTCGATTATTTACGGTTGTATTGGCGATATTTCAAGGCTTTATATTTATGTTGTTCTTACATCACTTACCGGGAGCGATAATGCCCGGTGTAAGTTCGACAGCGTTTTATATCAATTCGATATGTATATTAACTGCAGGTGCGGTTCTTGTTATGTGGATATCCGAATTGATAACTGAAAACGGAATAGGTAACGGTGGTTCGTTGATAATTTTTTGCGGTATATTATCAGGGATTCCTGTTTATGCCTCAAGGACTTATCAATTAGTAAAATCAAGCCCTCAAATGCAAATGGGTTTGCTAATTTTGCTGACTATATTTTTCCTTGCAACTATATTGATTGTTATAATGCAAGAGGCTGTAAGAAAAGTTATTATAGTTAACCCAAAACGCCAAATCGGTAACAAAGTTTATGGCGGTATGAATTCATTTATACCGTTTAAATTAAATCCGGGCGGAGTTATGCCTATTATCTTCGCGATTGCGATATTGTTATTCCCGTCAACTATATTGGCTATGGTTGGGCAGGCAAATTTCAAATCAGCATCAGTGAAGAATTTTATTATTACTTTAAATCATTATTTAAGTCCTGACGGAATAACGTATTATCTTTTGTATATAGCATTGATTATTGCGTTAACATTTTTCTACGCATCAATTATGCCGAATATGCAGCCAAAAGATATTGCGGATAACTTAAAGAAATACGGCTCATCAATTCCGGGTATAAAACCTGGCAGACCTACAGCGGAAGCTTTGGATAAAATCTTAACAAAGACGACGTTCATAGGTGCTATTGGTTTAGGTATTGTTGCACTGGTTCCGTCTTTTGGAAGTTATGTTACTCATATAGAAACATTGCAGGGTATAGGTGCTACTTCATTAATCATCATGGTTGGTGTTGCGCTTGATTTAATCAATCAGGTTCGTTCGCACTTATTGGCAAGAAATTATGAGTCTTTCTTGAAGGATGATTAATATGTAGTAAAGATAAATAAAATGAAGATTGCCCGTTGAAATACGGGCAATCTTTTTATTCGCTTAATATTGAAATGTTAGTCATTTCTATATCGTCATAATCAATTTTGTCATAATTGACAACGTTTTGTCCTGTTTTTATGGTGACTTGATTCTTTGAATCCGCCTTTATAAGAGAAGATGGAATTTTAATTCTTTGCCCGTCGCCATTAATTTTTATTTCACCTATTTTTGAACCGTTAAAAAATACTTCTGCAGGTGATGAATAAATTCCGGAGCGAATTTTATTTTGTCCCATTTGATGTGCGAGTTTTGTGTCTAACCCCACTATTGAGCCAATAATAATATAGTTTGTGCTTTGCTTTGCATTATCTGTCATAATAAAATCTTTTGAATAGTATGGGCCCATTGATTTTATTTTGAAATCATTAGCATTTGCGGAATTTTTTGAAAAACTGTTATCTCCAAGGTGGATGATTTCGCTATCTAATACAATATCAAACGGTTCGGATTGAGCAATTTCTATTTGGAGAGGGGTGTTAAGACTTTGCGCATTATTTATTGTTAAAGAAAATGGGCGGTAGCCTTCTTTCTCAACTTTTAAGACCGTTGGTTCACTAATCCAGATTTTTGGAAGTTCAAAATTGCCGTTGGCGTCAGTATAAGTTCTGAATTTTTTTTGCGGAATTGAAATTTTTGCAAATTCAACTCCTTGCTTTGTTTGAGCGTTGATTATTCTGTTGCTCTGTGCCTGGTCAACTTTTGTTACTTCACCGGTGAATGTCGTTGCACTTGTTGAAGCAGTTGTGATTAAAGTTAAAATTATAAGATATATTAGTTTATTCATACTTCTTTTATCAAATATTTGAATAATATTTTTATTCCATAAAAGAATAATTAGCAAGAATAATTAGAATTTTATCTTGAAAAATAATATTTATTTGGTAGAATAGTTTAGTAAACTAATTTCAAGCCGGTGTGATGGAATTGGTAGACGTGCCAGACTCAAAATCTGGTGGGGTTCACGCCCCGTGTCGGTTCGACCCCGACCACCGGCAAATAAAATAATATTTCAGATATTCAAGTAATATCTGATTTTTTTTAGGTGGTCAAGTGGGGAGAACCGACCACATATCGGTTCGGCGCAAACCGAGCAAAGGCTGAAGCCGTCGGCGAAAGGACCAAGCTGTCGGCAGGACAAATGAGCCGACGCGAAAGCCGTCTAACGCGAGGTTTGTAAGACACCCCGACCACCGGCAAATAAAATAATATTTCAGATATTCAAGTAATATCTGA
>Ga0256404_1011861_pt1 | contig 11520 bp, 7 predicted proteins | sample RumenRJG_01DNA_FD_185990 | JGI IMG/M metagenome (GOLD analysis project Ga0256404, IMG submission 185990) | Bovine rumen microbial communities from Lethbridge, Alberta, Canada - RJG_01 | ecosystem: Host-associated > Mammals > Digestive system > Stomach > Rumen | place: Canada: Alberta | collected... | reverse complement strand
GAACAACCAGTGCATTATCAAAATGCTATTTCATCGTCGGGGGCGTTTTACTGTTGGTGTCTGCCATGACTTTTATAGGAAACAGGGAAAAAAAGGAAACAACAGACAGGATATGACAGGAAATATCGGGGGGCGTTTTGCATGTATATCATGCAGGCGCCTCTCATGATTTATCGGGGAAAGGCATAGGGAATAAAATGATGTGAGTGACAAAAGTATTTGCCACTCACTTATTAGCGCTAACGCACACATTTGTGGCAAATCAACAAAATTAAAAAAATTAACTTAGGCCTTTCTCTGAAAATGCACTATTTTAATGGGAGATAGTGCGATATACTAAAATTCGTATGGGCAAAAATTAATAATGTGGGGTCCTTCAAACGAAGGATTCTCAGAAAACAGGGAGAAACTAATGATTACAATTTTTGTAAGTCTGCTTGGGGGACTGGGTCTCTTCATTGCAGGAATGTACATGATGAGCCACGGTATCGAAAAGGTTGCCGGTAACAAGCTCAGAAAGATCCTTGAGACATTCACCAGAACAAGACTCACGGGAGTACTTGTCGGTCTGTTCTTCACGGCTGTGATCCAGTCCTCAAGTACAGCTACCGTAATGGTAGTTACATTTGTGAATTCCGGGCTTATGGCGCTGTCCAATGCCTGCGGAATCATACTCGGTGCCAACATCGGTACCACAGTGACGGCGCTGCTCGTTGCATTCAGACTGTCGGCTATAGCACCTGTTTTTATTTTTGCCGGCGCGATCATGATGAATTTCATCCCCTATCCAACGGTTAAAAAATCCGGTGAGATAGTAATGGGCTTTGGACTTCTTTTCGTAGGTATTTCAACCATGTCCGGCTCTATGGCGGAGCTCAGGGAGATTCCTGCAGTTATAAGCTTCCTTTCAAGCTTCACAAATCCGGTCCTTGGGGTCATCATGGGATTTGTCATAACTTCCATTGTACAGTCTTCATCGGTTACCGTATCCATACTTGTCGTTATGGGTTCCATGGGACTCGTTGACCTTCGCATCTGTATGTTCATCATCCTTGGATGTAACATCGGAGCATGCTCAAGTGCGGTACTTACAGCACTTCAGGGCAATGCCAATGCAAAACGTACAGCCCTTATACACCTTCTGTTCAACATCTTCGGAACTGTTCTCATGTTCGTGCTTCTTATGCTTTTTGCAGGATACATAGAGAACATCATAAGATTTGTTTCCGGTACCGGAAACGATCCGGGATCACTTGGACGAAACATAGCATTTGCACACTTTATATTCAAGGTATTCCAGGTTATCGTTTTCTATCCGTTTATGGATCAGATCATCAACCTTACCTATGTACTTGTTAAGGACGAGGTTAAGGCAGATTCCGAGGATGGAGAGTTCCGTCTCAAGTATATCAACCTTAACAAGCTTCCCAACCCTGCGGTTGCCATCTATATGGCGAAGCAGGAGATGGAGCGCATGGCCAATGTGGCTTTTACCAATCTCAATACTGCGGTGGATTGTCTTTTAAATGAAGACGGAGAAGGAATAAAGAAGGTTTACGATACCGAAAAGTATATCGACTGGCTTTGCGAGCAGATAAATACCTACATGACAAAGATAAACCAGAACGCCATCCCTCTTCGTGATGCGGATCTCATTGCAGGATATTTCCATGTGTGTTCGGATATCGAAAGAATCGGTGATCATGCCGAAAATATAGCAGACGCTGTAAGATTTTTTGCTGAGAAGGACATTCATATGTCGGATCTGGCAAAGGAAGATATCAGAGGCATGGTGGATGTTGTCGATAAGCTTATGAAGGATTCTCTTGATATGTTCGTCACCGGAGACATGACCAACATGGAAGAGGTTCGTAAGCTGGAAGACCAGACTGACGATATGGAGAGAAGCCTTCAGGATAAGCACATTAAGCGCTTAAGCGAAGGAAAGTGCTCCGTAAGTGCAGGTATTTTCTTCTCTGATATCGTTTCCGGTATTGAGCGTGTCGGAGATCATGCCATCAATATAGCATTCTCACTTTATGAGGCTAAAAACCGCCAGCAGGCAGTTAAGGCTGTCTGAGAGAATAAGATTTGACAAGATAGAAAAATATACTAATTAACAGAAAAAACGCGTGAAGAGAAGACCGGATGGTTTTCGATTCATGCGTTTTCTGCTTTGTTAAAAAGATTTTTATTGATTGTTGATTTAAAAGAAATAATCTTTTAATATGGATTTATTAAAAGAACTCATAAATACGAATATCGATGACTATAGTTGTATCACTTTTGTCGATATTCAGAGGCGCTCCGGGTCTCACATCACTAATCAGGGGGGGAATATGGAAAAAAAAGCAAAGCTTTCGTTGGCTGTTCAGATTTTTATAGCTCTTGTTCTGGCTATAATTGCAGGTCTTGTCATGCAGAGGCAGGCGGATTTGGCAAATGACTACATTAAACCGTTTGGTACTATTTTTTTGAATCTCATAAAATTCATAGTAGGACCGATAGTTCTTTTCTCCATCATGGCAGGTGTTGTTTCCATGAAGGATATAAAGAAGGTTGGATCTATCGGCGGACTTACGGTTGCATATTATCTTTTGACAACGGCCTTTGCCATAACCATAGGACTTGTGTTCGGTGACTTTTTCAAGGGAGCTTTTCCTGCTTTATCAACATCAGGACTCAGCTACGAAGCTGCAGATCCGGTATCTTTCATGGATACTATAGTAAATATCTTCCCGAACAACTTCATAAAACCTCTTTATGATGCCAATATGCTTCAGGTAATTGTTATGGCGCTGCTTCTCGGATTTGCTGTCATACTTATTGCGGATGTCGCACCTGATGCCAATGAGAGAATCATCAATGATATAAACGATCTTAACAATGTATTCATGAGAGTTATGGAGATGATCCTAAAGCTTTCTCCTATCGGTGTATTCTGTCTCTTATGTCCGGTTGTTGCCAAGAATGGTCCTATGGTTCTCGGATCTCTCGCAATGGTACTTCTGACTGCATATATCTGCTATGTGGTTCATGCAGTGGTGGTATATTCACTGACTGTAAGATGTATAGCAGGAATAAGTCCGCTGAAATTTTTCAAGGAAATGTCTCCGGCCATGATCTTTGCATTTTCAAGTGCATCAAGTGTCGGAACACTGCCTATTAATCTTGAGTGCGTAACCAAGCTTGGCGCTTCAAAAGAAGTTGCTTCCTTTGTACTTCCTCTGGGTGCTACCATCAACATGGATGGAACAGCAATTTATCAGGGCGTCTGTTCGATCTTCATAGCTTCCTGCTACGGCATAAATCTCACTATGTCTCAGATGCTCACCATAGTTCTTACAGCAACGCTTGCTTCCATCGGTACAGCAGGTGTACCGGGTGCCGGAATGGTAATGCTTGCCATGGTACTCCAGTCAGTAGGACTTCCTGTTGAAGGAATCGCCCTTGTTGCCGGTGTTGACCGTATTTTCGATATGGGACGTACGGTCCTCAATATCACAGGCGATGCTTCCTGTGCTGTATGTATTTCACATTTAAACGAAAAGAAATAAAAACAAAACAGCAAAAACCGGTCCCACCATTTGCGGTGGGACCGGTTTTTTGTGACTGTAAATCAATTATTTTCAGAGCTTACCCTTATTGGACTTACTGAGCGGCAGGGAACATCACTGCATTAGGATCCATTGCAGCTGCCATATCAATGCTCTCGGCGGCCTGTGTATCTTGAGGGAGCTCGGCAGCGGCGGTTTCCGGTACAGCAGTTTCTGCGGAATATGTTTCCGGAATATAGGCGCTTGTTTCAACAACAGTTTCAGCAACAGTTTCAGAGGCTGTTTCAGCGACAGGCTGTGTCTCGGCTGCAGCTTCGGAAGAAGCAGCTCCGGTAGAGTGTACAGACTCTTTATTTGTGATGATCTGACCTGCTGAACGTGTCTCAACGATCTGCTGCTTTACTCCGATGTTAGGGTTTCCTGTGTCATCATTGATGACCTCGTACCATTCTCCGTTAAAATACTCGTAAAGAGCACCGTCTACGGTTTTTGTGTCTCCATCAGAAGGGCCGCTTGCTTCGGTTTCTTCTGCTTCCTCAGATTCCTCTTTGGAACCAGGACCGCCCGGGGCATTCTCGCCGTCATCTATAAGCTCGCCGAGGGCAGCAGCGTCCAGCACTGTAATATCCTTTGATTCAAACTTGTCGTAGGATTCAGGAAGAGTGAGGTTTCCTGAAACTATGATTCCTGCAAATGACTCTGCTTCTTTGGCTGTACCGAAGGAAACAGCCACATACTCTGCAGGGGCAAATTCATCGTTGATAAGTACGATGTGCTGCTCGGCTGAGGTTCCGGCGAATTCGGATACCGAACGTCCGAATGGCTTTCCGTCAACACTTACGTATACATCATTGGCACCTGTCTGATAGTCATAGTCAACACCGAGAAGTCCTGTTACGGTTTCTCCATATACATCAAGAATCATATCGGCAGGAAGCTCGAAGGTGGTATCGTTGACCTTTACGAAATCCGAAGCTGAAATGTAAGTGTAGTGCTCAAGCTGTCCGGTCTTTTCGTAAAGAGCAGTAACGGAGTTGTCAATGTTTTCCTCTGCACCTGCTGCAAAGTCCTTTACAGAGCTTACGATCAGGTCTGCGGTCCTTGAGTTTCCTTCATCATTCTGGCCGATTTTGTCAGAAGCTGCTGTATCATTGGCGCTGCCGCCGTCAGCTTCCATGAGCTTTGCCACATCTATGGTGAGACCGTGATAGTGGTCTGTGATGTCCTTGATGGCAGAAGCATTGGCTGCGGCATGACCATCCGGATTTGTAACGGAAGATGGCTCGATGAGAGAGATGACTGAGAGCTCAGGACATTTACTGATGAGATTTCTGATGATGCTCTCGTAGAAGGCTCCGAAGGTCTCCGGATCATCGTACTCGCCGAAGCTGAGGATGACTGCGTCATATTCCGACCCATCGGGAATCTCGTTTGCCATAACGAAGCCGGAGTAAACCGTATTGTCGGAAGGGAGAGCGTAGTTGTCGATCTGGACATCTGATGAAAACTCTTTCTGAAGCTTTTCACTGATGAGCTCTGCCCAGGATGTGGAAGAATTTTCGAGATTACTTCCCTTTGCGAAGCCGTCTCCGAGGACAAGCACTGATACCGGCTGGCCGAGTTTCAACTTGCCGTAGAATGTGCCTGCCTCCACATCTCCGGATGCAGTTTTAGTTTCTTCGCTTTCAGCTGCTGTTGTGGCTGCAGCAGTGGTTTCTATAGCAGGATCGGCAGCACCGTTTTTTCCTGTCACGGCAGCAAGTCCCATAAGAACAACCACTGCACCGGCAAGGCCGCCTACGCAGGCTTTCTTATTCTGCTCGAAAAATGTTTTAAAATCCATAAATTTCTCCTTAATCCATACTGGATATATGATACGGCACTTTGGAAATTGAAATAAGCGTGCCGGGTGTCGGAAATATAACCTGATATGTCAGTTTTTTTCTGCTGAACACACCGTTTCATGATACTTTTTATGAATATAAAAATCAATTAAGTTTCTTTTAAAATCATGGTGCGGTGACAAAATCATATATATGGTCATTTTGATATGAGAGTTTATGCTTATTGTGCTGCGTTTTTGAAACATTCGCCTGACCTGCTGTCACAAGGCATTAAGCTGGTGATAGACTTCATATCACTTATGGCATATAATTAAAAAGGCTATCTTTAAGAAGGAATTATGATAATTATGAGTAGTAATGATAACAGAAACGACAATCCCAATCTTAATCAGAACGAACCGCTGACAGAGAATGAGGTGGCTTCCAAAAAGCCCATGGTGCTTCTCGCTGTTCTGATACTGCTGATCCTTGGCATAATCGGTGTCTTTGGTTACATGGTAAATGTTGCCATGAAAGAGGATGCCATCGACCAGTCAAAAGCGGAGGAACTGAAAAACGAGGACGGCAGGAGACTTCAGCCTGAGACTGTGGAGGAATCATCCGTCAATCTCAGCGTTGCACTGGCAAAGAGCAGCAGTTTATTTAACAGGCTGACCGCTTCGGAGCCGGTTTCCATACTTATAGTCGGAGACACTTTCGGAACAGGCGCGGGAGCTCTAGACGGGACCAGGTGGACAGAACTTCTGGCCTCGGATTTAAAGGAAAGCTTCGGGTCGGAAGTTACAGTTAACAATCTTTCGCTTCCGGATGGTAATGATGCGTATTCGGCATACGTTTCCCTCATGAACGAGGCAGCCGGGAACAGGGATGCTGCATACGACGCAGTCATCGTTTCCCTGGGATATTTTGATGATCCGTTTAACTTTGATCTTCAATATGAAGGAATCCTCCGTTCAATCAGGAGATGCTACAGCTCTGCTGAGATAATCGGAATCATTGAGTCAGCGTCTGTTACGGCTGCTGAAGGACATTCTGACGAAACAGCTTTTTATGCCAGAAACCTTCTGGAGCATTACGGCGGAATCGTTGCCAATATGGGTGAGGCCTATGCGGTTTCCGGAAAGGATGTGAACACCCTGACTGATGACGGCGTCCTTCCCAATGCTCAGGGACAGAAGATTTATGCCGACTGGATAGTAAAGAAGATAAAGGAAAAGCTTGACAGAACGCTGGAAGCTTCAGAATCCGGGGAAAACGGTTCTTCACAGCAGGATTCAGGAGCTATCGATCCGGTAAACCCGGATTCTGAACTTTATGATCACTATTATTACATTGCGGCTTCGGATTTTTACCGCGCAGATGATGTGAACTATCTCATCAATATCAGTAAGCTTGAAGAGCTTTCAGCTGAGAATGTGGGTATGCTCGGTATCGACTACGACTATGTGGAAGGTAAGAACACTGTTCAGGTGGTTATCGATAAAAGTATCTTTACAGGCTGGAATACTGAATTTGAGGGAACAGCTCCCGAGAGGCATATCAGTATAGTGAACAACAATGCTGCAGTTTATGATGAGCTGGCAGTGAGCTTCGCCACAAAGGAACAGGCTGACGCATTCCACGGAGTGATAATTACGGGCAACCTTAATCTTCACAAAAATGAAGAAAAGTACGATAAGCTGCCTATGCCGCCTGAGACTACAGCTCCTGAAACAGAACCTGAGACAGAGCCTGAGACTGAGGAAACTGCAGTTGAGACAGCTGCTGCATCTGATGAATCCAAGGCTGAAAAGTCCGAGACCGAAGGCTCAAAGAATAAAAAGAAGACAGAAGAAAAGACTGAAGAGACAACCAAGGCCGGGGAAACCAAGGCATCGGATAAGAATGATGAGAAAAAGGATTCCGGGAAGAAAAAGAACAATTCCGAAAAGAAGAATTCAAATTCCGGAAGAACTTCCCAGCCTGCCCCTCAGCCTGTTATAGTCCCTGAAACCGTGATGGAGACAGTGGCTGTTGAAACGACTCAGGATATTAGCCAGCAGATTTCTGAAACAACTGCCATAGGTCCTGTGGTTCCCGGAAACGAAGGTGCTGTGATCACAGATCCTGCGGATTCTGCAGCTATTGCCCCGGCCACCGTACCATATACTGTTCAGGGGGGTCAGGGTATAGACATTGAACAGTGGAATACCATCGGACCGCAGGTCGGATAAAAGACCTTCAACTGAAAACGGCATTTGTATGCTGTGTTCCTGAGAACCTTAAGTTGTTTTGCTGATGAAGAGTGTCCCGACTCTTTCATAGGGAATAGACTAAGCCGTTCGCGTGATGCGGGCGGCTTATCTTGTTCAATTATTTGAATAATCATGCTATACGATAAAGATATCAGAGAGCCGTTGTTCTCGTTTCTTGAAGAGACCTACGGCAAAACAAGAATAATAGAAGAAAAGATAATGGGCGGAAGCCGTGCGGACATTGTGATGGTGACGGATGACAGTGTGTACGGCATAGAGATAAAATCCGACGCAGACAGTTATGTAAGACTCGCAGGACAGGTTACGGACTACAACCGTTTCTTTGATTACAACATCATCGCGGTGGGCAGCAGTCATGCCATGCATATAGAAGAGCATGTCCCGGATTTCTGGGGCATCATAACCATAGACGAGGTGGAGGGAGCGCCGGATTTCTATATCCTGAGGCGCCCGAAGGAAAATCCTCATATAGTATATGAAGATAAGCTGAGCCTTCTCTGGAGACCGGAGCTGCAGCATATAGTCCTGAGAAACCTCAGGCATAAGTATGATAACCTGAGTAAGAAAGAGGTCATAAAGAGGCTTACGGCACAAATGGATTATGACATTCTTAGAAAAGAGATGTCGACAGAACTGTTTGAAAGGGATTACAATACCATACTGGATACCATAAACAAGTATCGTGTCGAAAAGGAAAAAAAGAAACCACGCAGGAGAAAGCGCCCGGGAAAGAGTGCCGTAACCATAGGAGCCGCGGGAAAGGCATTGAAAAAGCCGAACCTTCTGGTATCGCACGTAGTAAAGACCAGAAAAAAGAAATAGTTCTTATATTACAGCCGGTTTACGGATAGTGACATTGTATTTTTCATCAAGGAGACAGAATTATGAACAGCTTTATGATCGCTGCCAATGCAGTTGTACCGTTTATTTGTTATATGTTGTATGGTTACATCGCAAGAGCTGTGGGTCTTGGGGATGTCAAGTTCTACAAGAAGCTGAATACCATAGTATTTAAGGCGTTTTTTCCGCTCCTGATGTTCAATAACCTCTACACGGCTGATATAGACCTGGGTTCCCATGTTTCCATGATCGGTATTTTCTCCGGTGTCCTGATAGCCATTATCCTGGTCTGTATTCTGGTGGTGCCGCTGATAGTGAAGGAGAATCCGAAAAGAGGAGTTGTCATACAGTCTATATGGCGAAGCAATACCCTGATGTTTGCTTATCCGCTCTGTGTCAGTATGTACGGAGAGGATACGGGCGCCGTTGCATCACTGGTTATCGCCACCATCGTTCCTATCTACAACATTTGCTCAGTGGTGATCTTTTCTATATTTGACAGAGAAAGCGGAGCCAGAACCGATGTAAAAAAGATCATCATGAACATCCTCACAAATCCGCTGATAGTCGGTGCCATAGGAGGGGCGGTCTTTAAGTTCGCCGGCTGGCAGATTCCGGCTTCTGTAATGAGTCCTGTCGCCGGCTTTGCAAATATGACCACGCCGCTTTCCATATTCATTCTGGGGGCAACACTGGATGTCCCGGATATCGGAAAAAATCTCAGGTATATCATATCCGTACTGTCCCTGAAGCTTGTGATCGTTCCGGCCATAGTGACAGTGCTTATGTATATGGCGGGATACAGAGGCTCAGAGCTGTTCATTGCCTTTATTCTTTATGCGACACCTGTTGCCGGAGCGTCATTTCCGATGGCCCAGAGTATGGGAGGTGATGCGGCTCTTCAGGGTCAGCTTCTGGCCATAAGTACCGTGATGTCTCTGTTCACCATATTCTTCTGGATAGTCGGGCTTACATCTTTCGGAATATTCTGAGCATTTTCGACCATCATGTAGGCACAAAAGGATTTCAAAGATAATGATAGGTTTTTCGCGTTGACTGGCAAAATCTGCTTGAATATAATTTGATGCGAGGATTAACAGAGTCAGACAGGGCTTTAGGAGGACAGATATGGATCTTTCATACAAGGAAGTCACATTAAAGACATTTGCAGAAAAATTCGGAGATGGAAACACAGAGGGTGTAAAGTGTTATTTCGCACCGGGACGTGTAAATCTTATCGGAGAGCATACAGACTATAACGGTGGACATGTATTTCCATGTGCACTCACTATCGGAACTTTTGCCGCAGCAAGAAAGCGCAGCGACCGTAAGCTCCGTTTTTACAGCGTAAATCTCGATAAAGCCGGAGTGATCGAAACATCTCTTGATGATTTTAAACCTCTTAAGGAGGACAGCTGGACTTCTTATCCAAAGGGTGTTATGTGGGCCTTTGAGAAGAGAGGGTTCAGGATGGAGGAAGGACTCGATATAGTACTCTACGGCAACATCCCAAACGGTTCCGGCCTTTCATCAAGTGCTTCCATTGAGGTGCTTACAGGATTTATACTCAGAGACCTTTTTGGTTTTGAGGTTTCCAATGTTGATCTCGCAGTCATCGGACAGGATGCGGAAAATAACTATTGCGGTATGAATTGCGGCATCATGGATCAGTTCGCAAGTTCTATGGGTAAAGAGGACAATGCCATTTTCCTTGACTGTGCCACATTAAAATATGAATATGCACCGGTTGTTCTTAATGGAATGAAGCTGGTGGTGACAAATACAAACAAGAAGCACAAGCTGGTGGGTTCTGCCTACAATGACCGTCGGAACGAGTGCGAGAAGGCCAGAGAGATCCTTGCAGAGGCAGCAGGAATCAAGGAGCTTGGCGAGCTTTCAAACGAGGATTTTGAAAAGTACAAGGACGCCATCAAGGATCCGGTTGTTCTTAAGAGAGCAAAGCATGCAGTTTATGAGAATAACCGCACACTTGTGGCTGTAGAGGCGCTCAGGAAGGGTGATATCGAAGAGTTCGGAAAGCTTATGAATGCTTCCCACGTTTCTCTTCGTGATGATTTTGAGGTTACCTGCGAGGAGCTTGATATCCTTGCAGAGGAAGCATGGAAGATTCCGGGGGTTCTCGGTTCCCGTATGACCGGCGGCGGATTCGGAGGCTGTACAGTTTCCATCGTTAAGGATGAGGCTATCCCTCTGTTCAAGCAGCAGGTGGGAGACGCTTACAAGGCACGTGTCGGATATGACTGCACCTTCTATGAGGTGAGCATAGGGGACGGCCCGATGGTGATCTGACGGGAGTGCTGCATGTTCCCGGGTGTCATTCACAAGTTACGGATGATATTTGATTACATGAAGTGAGTGTCGTAAGTATTTATCACTCACTGATGATGCCCGGCATACACGTTCATGTGAAATGTGTTGCTGAACATTATTACATAGAGTATTTTTAAGAGAATGACGTAAAGCAGAGAGGAGACATTATGAGAATACTTGTTACAGGTGGTGCAGGATATATCGGAAGCCATACATGTGTAGAGCTTCTTAATGAGGGATATGAGGTCGTTATCATTGACAACCTTTACAATTCAAATCAGAAGGCTGTTGATCGTATTGAAGAGATAACAGGCAAAAAGGTTAAGTTCTATAAGGAGGATCTTCTTGACAGAGAGGCTCTCAGGAAGGTTTTTGATGAAAACGAGATAGATGCAGTCATCCATTTTGCAGGTTTAAAGGCCGTTGGTGAGTCAGTGCATAAGCCGGTTGAGTACTATCGTACAAATATCGGTTCAACCCTTAATCTTGTGGAAGAGATGCGTGCTCACGATGTCAAGAACATCATCTTCTCAAGCTCTGCTACAGTTTACGGTGATCCTGCAGAGATCCCTATCACAGAGAACTGTCCTAAGGGAACTTGTACAAATCCATACGGCTGGACAAAGTGGATGCAGGAGCAGATCCTTACAGATATTCATACAGCAGACCCTGAGTGGAATGTCATCCTTCTCC
>Ga0256404_1011860_pt1 | contig 11524 bp, 9 predicted proteins | sample RumenRJG_01DNA_FD_185990 | JGI IMG/M metagenome (GOLD analysis project Ga0256404, IMG submission 185990) | Bovine rumen microbial communities from Lethbridge, Alberta, Canada - RJG_01 | ecosystem: Host-associated > Mammals > Digestive system > Stomach > Rumen | place: Canada: Alberta | collected... | reverse complement strand
TCCATTTCCGCTGCCTGACTTTTGGAGAGTAAAAGAAAAGCTGCCGCAAGGCATTCTGCGGCAGCTGCATGATCTATTCAGCAATGTGATCAGACTCTCTTGAGGTATTCACCTGTTCTTGTATCGATCTGAATCTTATCACCGATATTGACGAAGAGAGGAACCGCAACTTCTGCGCCCGTCTCTACGGTTGCCGGCTTGGTCGCACCAGTAGTGGTGTTGCCCTTGAAACCAGGCTCTGTCTCGGTAACTTCAAGTTCTACGAAAAGAGGAGGCTCTACGGAGAAGATCTCACCGTTATAGGAAAGCATCTTGACCATATCATTCTCTTTGACAAACTTCATGGCATCGCCGATTGCATCCTTCGTAAGTGCGATCTGGTCGAATGTCTCTGTATTCATGAAGTTGTATAAATCGCCGTCTGCGTATAAATACTGCATCTCAATCCGGTCGATGTGCGCTGTCGGACACTTCTCTGTCGGACGGAAAGTACGCTCGATCACGCCGCCGTCCTTGATGTTCTTGAGCTTTGTTCTTACGAAAGCTGCGCCCTTGCCAGGTTTGACATGCTGAAACTCTATAATCTGATAAACTGATCCGTCTAATTCGATTGTGATGCCGTTTTTAAAATCACCTGCTGTAATCATCCGTTATTTCCTCCTAAATATACTGAAGCAATTTTATCACAAGATAAGAATGCGGTCAACGTACGTTTTTACGTGCATCCGCAAAAATATACGCCAGCATCCGCCGGCAGGTCACCCCTGCCGGCAGATGTCCGGCATAGCAGAATCATCTTTTTGCGTGGCTTTTGCGGATAGCTTCACGAACCGGAAGAATCATGGATGGTGACACGGAGAGTTCGTCTACACCCATCTGGATAAATGTCTCCGTAAGGGATGTATCCGCACCGAGTTCTCCGCAGATGCCTACCCATGCACCGCCCTTGTGGCCGTTTTCGATTGTCATCTGAATCAGTTTCAGGATGGCCGGATGATGCGGCTGATAGAAGCTGTCCAGTTTGCTGTTCTGGCGGTCCATAGCCAGTGTGTACTGCGTAAGATCATTGGTTCCGATACTGAAGAAATCGACTTCCTTTGCCAGTTCATCGGTAATGAGCGCCGCTGCCGGTGTCTCCACCATAATGCCCTGCTGCACATCGCCGTATTTGATGCCGTCGGCATCCAGTTCTGACTTGACGGAAGCGACAATTTCCTTGATCCTGCGCACTTCTTCAATAGAAGTGATCATCGGATACATGATGGCGATATTGCCGAACGCACTTGCACGGAAAAGTGCACGAAGCTGCGTGCGGAAAATCTTCGGCCGCGTCAGGCAGATTCTGATGGCACGGAATCCGAGTGCAGGATTGTCTTCTTTATCAAGGCCGAGATAATCGACCTGTTTATCTGCACCGATATCGAGCGTGCGGATCACGACAAGCCTGCCGGCCATGGTCTCAGCGACTGACTTGTAGATCTTGAACTGCGTCTCTTCATCCGGCAGATCTTCCCTGCCGAGATAGATAAATTCACTGCGGAAAAGACCGATGCCGCCGCCGTCGTTCTGCAGAACCGCTGCCACATCCTTGAGGCCGCCGATGTTGGCGAACAGGTTGATCTTCTTACCGTCCAGTGTGACATTGTCCTTGCCTTTGAGTTCCTGCAGAAGTCTGCGCTCTTCGTTATCCTTATCGCGCAGCGCCTTCATCTCTTCCAGCACATCCGGGTCCGGATCCAGAATAAAGGTGCCGGTGTGGCCGTCTACGACAGCCATTCTGCCGTCCCATGAAGGGTCCGCCGGAATATTGATCAGTGCCGGGATGTTCATGGTTCTCGCGAGTATGGCGGTATGGGAATTGGCCGAGCCGTACTGCGTCGCAAAGGCAAGCACCTTTTCCTTATCCAGCTGTACGGTTTCGCTCGGCATCAGGTCGTCAGCTACAATGATCACCGGCTCGTCGATCGTGCCGGAATCTTTCTTACCGCTGAGCACCTTGATGACACGCTCTGATATATCTTTCATATCAGCGGCACGTGCCTTGAAATAATCATCATCCATCTCGGAAAACATTTTGGAGAAGTTATCTCCGGCGAGTGCAGCGGCATATTCGGCATTGACCTTCTGCGTCTCGATGGTATTGTGGATGGAATCATTGAAATCGTCATCCTCGAGCAGCATGGCATGTACTTCAAAAATGGCCGCATTCTCTTCGCCGACCTTCTTCACAGCGTCATCATGCAGAACGCCAAGGTCTTCGATCGCCTGCTGGCGCGCCTTGTCATAACGCTCGATCTCCGCTGCCGTATCTTCTACCTTATAGCGCTTGACCTGTTCTTCTTTCTTGCCGTAATAGAGAACCGGGCCGATCGCGACGCCGCTGAAAATGGATTTTCCGGTATATTTTTCCATTTGCAGTTCCTTCCTTTCAAAAAAGACACCGGGGACTGTCCCATTGTTCAATCCACCGGTGTCTGTGACTATGCAGGCGGATTATAAGTTCGCCTTTAACCAGGCTTCGAGTTCAGCTGCAGCTGTATCTTCGTCAGCGCCTTCAACTTTCACTGTGATCTCATTGCCCTGCTTTACGCCAAGGCTCATCAGGTTGATCAGTTTCTTGGCAGAAGCGCTCTTGCCGTTCAGTTCGATATCAACATTGGATGCATATTTCTTGGCAGCAGCTACGAGCTGTCCGGCCGGTCTTGCATGGATACCTACCGGATCTGTGATAACATACTTGAAAGTTTTCATGATAATTGCCTCCTTGAAAATAATGGTTATTTATTACTGATCTGCCTGCGGCAGTTCATTACTGAAGATCGATATTGGTCTGCATGGTATTCATCTGCCAGCTGCAGACCTTCGCTCCCGGACAATGAAAACGAACGGTGAGGCGGCGCCTTGCCGGGCTCTCATAATCCGGATAAAAACGCGACGTCATGACGTACTGTCCGCCGTTAAAATAGATTTCCAGCACCGAGGTATCGATGAGCATACGCATATCGGTAACCTGTCCGATCCTGATCCGGCGGCATGTCCTGCCCCGGCCTGCTCTCCAGCTCATCTGCAGCGAAATGACGCCGCCTTCGTAACGGAGCGTGACACCTTCGCCGATCTGAATCGACCAGCCGCCCTGCACACCGGTAAGGTCTGCTTCTACATCGCCTGCCCCATCTGCAAAGCAGACGGCGCCTTCCTCATCCATCTCAAGAGCGCTGCCCCTGAGCTGTGCAAGCTCGCTGACCGGCTTCTGGCGGACACAGCCGTCTTCCCATGTCAGTTCGCGGGGAACTGTCAGTGCATTTTCCCATCCGAGTGCATCCGTCGGATTGTCGTACGGATGATCCGGCATGCCGATCCAGCCGATGAAAAGGCGTCTGCCTGCCTCATCTACAAAGCTCTGCGGCGCATAGAAATCAAAACCGTAATCCCACTCGCGGAAATCCTCCGGCGCATCGCCGTTCATCATAAAATAACCGGCCTGATAGATATTCTGATACCGGTATTCTTCCGAGGAAACGCCCTGCGGACAGCAGGATAAAATCCGTTTCCCATCCAGTTCGAAATAATCCGGGCATTCCCACATGTAGCCAAAAGGCTTCGGCGTGCTCAGCACCTTCTGCAGCGTCCACTGCAGACCGTCACGGCTTGTATAAACAAGCACCGCACCGCGTTCGTCCTGCATGCGCGCGCCCAGCACCATGTGATAGAGACCGTCCTGTTTCCAGACCTTCGGGTCCCGCACGTGCCGCGTGCATTCTGCCGGATAGTCCGGCGTACGCATCAGTACGCGCTTCGGTCCATATGTCACGCCGTCCTTCGTCTCAATCAGAATCGTATTGCTCTCACGGCCGTCGTGAATATAGTCGTAATCACCCGGACGCTTGATGTTGCCCGTATAGTAAAGCTGAATCGCATCGTGATCAATCAGTGCACAGCCGGAATAGCAGCCGTCGTGATCATCCTCTTCCGGCCAGAAAGGCACACCTTTGAAATCAAGATGAAGCAGATCCGGGCCTGCATAATGGCCCCAGGTTCTTGCTTTTCTGCCGTCAGGAGCCGGCGTATTCGGGGAATACTGAAAATAGATGTGATAGATGCCGTGCATCTGGCACAGTCCGTTCGGATCATTGAGCCAGCCGTCCGGCGGCATCAGGTGATACTGAAGCCGCCAGGCGTCCTTGTCATTTAACATATCTCAAGCACCTCTTCGCCATCGGTTACAGGTATTCTCATCCGTACATCCTGGTATTCATCACTGTTGGTGACGATTACCGGCGTTACCGGATCATAGCCTGCTTCACGGATGACGTCCATATCAAACTCAATCAGGAGATCGCCCTTGTGTACGCGGTCTCCCGTCGCCACGTGGACATGATAGCCCTTGCCCTGCAGGTTGACGGTATCGATGCCGACATGAATCAGTACCTCAACACCGTCATCGGATGCCAGAGCGACGGCATGTCCTGTATCATACATAAGCTCAACCGTGCCGTCAAACGGTGCAACAACACGTCCCTCCGAAGGAATGATGGCCATGCCTTTGCCGAGGGCTTCCGCCGCGAAGGTCGGATCGCTGACCTGTGAAGACGGAATTGCTTTACCTTTGACCGGTGCATATACGACCTTTACATCAGCAGAAACTGCCGGTGCCTCTTCGGCTGCCTTCTCTGCTGCTGCTTCTGCTGCCGGTGCCGGCTCTGCCTGCTCCGGAGCACTCTCTGTTTCCTCAGCCGGTGCGGCCGCTGCAGCTGGCTCTTCATCTTTATATGTGATAAACGATACCGCAAAGGCAACGGCAAACGATGCTGCCATTACAATCGCGTACTGTACCCAGAAACCGGTTGTGATCAGGAAACCGAACAGACCGGTTACGCCGTAAGCGGTTGCCTTGATGCCGAACAGCGATGCAAGCATACCGCCGATGGCACCGCCGCAGCAGCCCGCGATAAACGGTTTTCTGTAACGGATATTAACACCGAAGATTGCCGGCTCCGTGATACCCAGGAAAGCCGACAGGGAGGCCGGAAAGGCCATCGACTTGATCTTCTCGTTTTTGGTCTTGAAAGCAACAGCCATGGCTGCGGCACCCTGACCTACATTGGCTGCCGTAGCAACCGGCATCCAGGTATTGGCCGGCGGATTCTGGCTGACCATCTGGGCTTCGATCATATTATACATGTGATGGAAGCCGGCAACAACTGTAAATGCATAGACAAAACCGATCAGCAGGCCGCCGAGTCCGAATGGCAGACCGATCAGCGTCTGTGCGCCGAGCAGGATATAATCCTCTACGACCTTGAAGACAGGTCCGATAATTGTCATCGTAAGAACGCCGGTGACAAGTACGGTTACCAGCGGTGTTACGAACAGATCCAGCATCTCCGGAACCGCTTTATGCAGCTTCTTCTCGAGCCAGCTCATGAAGAGAATGGCTATGATAACCGGAATTACATGGCCCTGATAGCCCGTCTGCTGAATTGTCAGACCGAACACATGCCATACCGGTATATCTGCTGCATCCATAGAGGCCACGCTCCATGCGTTGACCAGATTCGGATGAATCATGACAAAGCCGATAACGGCTGCAAGATATGGGTTGCCGCCGAATTTCTTAGCGGCACTGATGGCAATCAGGATCGGCAGCATTGAAAGCGCTGCACCTGCCATCAGGTTGATCATACTGTAATAATCGCTCTCTGCCATCGACGGGAACGCCGTAGACAGACCGCCGAGAAGTCCGTTCAGAAGACCGGATGCCACGATGGCCGGGATGATCGGAACGAATACATCGCCGAGCGTCTTGATCGCTCTCATAAACCAGTTCTGCTTCTGCGCTGCTGCTTCCTTGGCAGATTCCTTCGTACCGGCTTCCACACCGGAAATGGCAATAAATTCATCAAAAACCTTATTGACAACACCGGTACCGAAAATTACCTGAAGCTGACCGGATGCCTCAAAGCATCCCTTAACACCTTCTACACTTTCCACGCCGGCTTTATCGACCTTGCTGTTATCGTTGATAACGAGCCTCAGTCTGGTGGCGCAATGTGCTGCCGAGGCGACATTGGACGCACCGCCGATATGATCGAGTACGCCTTGTGCTGCTTTTCGATAGTCCATAAATTCCCTCCATTTACTTCATATTGAATACTGACAGTTACAAAACACTATAATCATTATAAAAAACTTTTTTTCCGCTGTAAACTGCAATATTTGTAATTTTTACTAATATTATAATTTTGTACTGATGTATTTTTATGAGAAATTGAAGGAAAATATGTTTATCTGTTCCATATCTATGGTAAAATAAATAATAAGTGCGACAGCTTACTAGTTTTTTAATAAACTGCTGAATAATTTTATATTGGAGGTATTTTATCATGGCAGTAGTCAAAGTACAGGCTGACGTCCTGGATCGTTTCTGTATGGACGTTTTCGACAGGTTCGGATTTTCGGAAAGCGACAGCAGAATCATCACTGATGTTCTTCTTCTTGCCGATCTTTACGGTATTGAATCCCACGGTGCGCAGCGCCTTGTTCGCTACCACAAGGGTATTGCAAGCGGAAGAATCAAAGTGGATGCCAAGCCTGAAATCATTCATGAGACACCTGTATCCGCAGTGATCGACGGACATGCCGGTATGGGACAGCTGATGGGTCATTACGGAATGTCCTTATGCATCGAGAAGGCTAAGAAATCCGGTATGGCAATGGTTTCCGTCCGCAATTCCAATCATTACGGCATTGCCGGTTACTATGCCAAGATGGCCAGCGATCAGGGACTCATCGGTATTTCCTGCACCAACTCCGAGGCGATCGTGACACCGACCTTCGGCAAGAAGGCGATGATCGGCACCAACCCGCTCGCATTTGCCATGCCGGCAAAGCCGTATCCGTTCTTCTTCGATGCGGCTACCAGCATCGTAACACGAGGCAAGTTCGAGATTTACCGCAAAGCCGAGGAGCCTGTTCCGGAAGGATGGGGTGTTGACGAGAACGGCAAGGTCTGCACCGATCCGGGACGTGTACTGGACAATATCAATGCAAGAGCCGGCGGCGGCATTCTTCCGCTGGGCGGTGCCTATGAGCTTACAGGCAGCCACAAGGGATACGGCAATGCGATGATCGTCGAGATCCTCTCTTCTATCCTTTCCCTTGGACTGACATCCAATCACACGAACATCGGCACACTGGGCGGCACATGCCACGGCTTTGCTGTTATCGATCCGGCCATTTTCGGAGATCCGGATGCGATCATCCAGCATCTGTCCGACTATCTCGAAGAACTCAGAGAGTCTCCGAAGGCAGACGGACACGACAAGATCTACACACATGGACAGAAGGAAGTCGAGGGCCTTGCCCGCAGAAAGAAAGAGGGCGTCGATGTCGATATGAAGACGCTCGACGAGATGAAAGATATGAGCGAATATGTAGGCGCCGACTTCATGTCCTATTTTGCAGACGTTTACAGAAAATAATTATCAATGACAGCTGCAGCTGTCAGCAGAAAGGAGTGTTCCCTCTATGAAATGCCTGGTATTATTAAAAGAAGTACCGAATGTGGCTTCCATCCGTATTGACCCGGAGACATTCACTGTCGATCGTGACAATGTCATCAACATCCTTGATCCGGCAGATCTGAATGCCATCGAAGCCGCACTGACAGTCGCTTCCAGCCCGGACGACGAGACTGTTGCCATGTCCATGGGACCGGAAAGTGCCGATGCGGTCATCCGCACGGCGATTGCCATGGGCATTAAGAAAGGCGTCCGGATTACAGATGACGCCTTTGCCGGTGCCGACAGCCTGGTTACCGCCACTGTTCTGAAAGCGGCAATTGACAAAGAAGGCCCGTTCGACGTTATCTTCTGCGGTGCACACTCTGTTGACGGTGCCACCGGACAGATCGCCGGCAAGCTGGGTGCGATGCTTGGCATCGGTACGCTTACCCGTGCCTCGAAAATCGACACTGAAGACGGCGGTCTCAGGATTCAGAGAAAAGCCGGCGGCGGCTATGAAGAGCTTAGCGCTTCCTTCCCTCTGATCTGCTCCGTCACAGAAGACCTCAACAAGCCGCGCAAGCAGACCATGAAGGGAAAATCAGCTGCAAAGAAAGCAGTGATCGAGGTTCTCACCAACGGCGAGCTTGCTATTCCGGCTGATCAGCTGGTCAGCCCGTCCCGTGTTGTAGCCCTCTTCCCGCCGATGCGCAAGGAAGGCGGCGAGGAACTTACCGGCAGCACGGACATAGAAAAAGCAGACAACCTCGTGGATGTTCTCATGAACAATCATCTTATCTGAAGGAGGCGGCAGTATTATGGCTAATAAAAATATCTGGGTAGTATTTGAACTCTCCGACGGCAAGCCGAACAGAGTCAGTCTGGAACTTATGCAGAAGGCTGCTTCCATGAAGGAGAAGGCCTCTGCCGTCATCATCGGTGAGAATGCGAAAGAGGCAGCGCCGGCAGCATTTGCCAACGGCGCAGACGAGGTCATCGCTGTTTCGCAGAAGGCGACATTCGAGGGTGCCGCTTATATTCTCAGTCAGCTGATTAAGAAGTATGAACCGCTCGCAGTTCTGATCGGGTCCACAAATTACGGACGCGACCTCTCTGCTGCCCTTTCGGCGAGAAGCCGCATCGGTATTGCATCAGACTGCACGGATATGTGGATCAATGCGGAAGGCGATGAAGTTTCGATCAACTGGATCCGTCCTTCGTACGACGGCAAACTCAATACCAATATTGCCGTGGCAGGGACACCGCAGATCGGTACCTTCCACGCCGGCACACTTCCATACAAGGAGAATTTCGGCGGTCCGTCAGATGGCAGTATCATCGAAGAGACCGTGGAGATTCCGGATGGCGTCATCCTCACCTCCGTGCTCGGATTTATTCCGGATGATGCCCTTATGGCAGCCAATATCGAGGATGCGAAGATTCTGATCTCCGGCGGACGCGGTGTCGGCAGCAAAGAAGGCTTCAAGCAGCTGTTTGAACTTGCTGCCCTTGTCGGCGGCAATGTCAGCGGCAGCCGTGTTGCCGTGGAGGAAGGCTGGATCGAGAAGGACCGCCAGGTCGGCATCACCGGCAAGACGGTAGCGCCTGAGCTTTATATCGCTTTCGGTATTTCCGGTGCACAGCCGCATGTGGCAGGCATGAAGGAATCCAAGGTCATCGTTGCTGTCAACAGCGATGCCAACGCACCGATCTTCGATTATGCCACCTATGGCATCGTCGCCGATCTGAACACGGTTATTCCGGAGATGATCGAGAAGATCAAAGCCAACAAGTAAAAAGTCAGTGACCTGAGGGGGTGATGAGAATCACCCCCTTTTTTTGCGCAAAAAAAAACGGCAGGCGCTTTCGTCCTGCCGTCTGTAATGTTATTTATGGGAAAGAGAACCTCCAGCATGCCGCTGCTCGCTCATTGACGCCTAGCCAGCGTCAAGTGGGTAGCCCGGGCCAGATCTTCTGCCTTTCGCTTAAAGCGACCTGACATACCGAAAAGGTTCACGTGTCAGCTTCCCTTATAAGAAATGTAGGTTCAACTATGCGAACTGGCGAACACTCCAGAAGAGTTCCCTTCAATGCAATTATATATGATTGCTTTTGCAATTTCAAGGGACACCGGAAAAATCCGGTGCCTGACGGATGCAGTTTATTCTCTGATGCCGAGAAAACCAAGCACCTCGTCATTCATCTTGTCAATATCGCAGACTGTCTTATGCACAATCGGCGCCGTCTTCAGTTCGATGATTGCAGGCGGCTGTGCGACACCGGAAAGCTCCGTCAGCATATCAATCAGCTCAATCTCGGAATATCCGCTGACATCGCCCTTGATCGCGCCCACCACGCTGCGGGCGAACTTGTACGGGCTGGCTGTCGATGCGATGACCGTCGGCTTTGTATCGCCCGATGCCTTTACATATTTGCCGTATACGGAGGAAGCAACGGCCGTGTGCGTATCGATCACATATCCGGTCTTCCGGTAGAGCTCACGGATTGCACTCTGCGTCTCCTCTTCTGTTGCAAAATCAGCATAAAAATCACTGAGCTGTCCGCGCATGTCATCGGTAATATCGTAGCTGCCCTCTTTGCCAAGCTGTGCCATCAGCTGCGCTGTCTTCTTCGGGTCGCGTCCGTCAATCAGATAAATCAGACGCTCCAGATTGCTGGAGACGAGGATATCCATCGACGGAGATGAGGTGACATAGAAATCACGGTTTCTGTCATAATTTCCGGTGTGGAAGAAATCTGTCAGGACTTTGTTCTTATTGGATGCACAGATCAGTTTGTCAATCGGCGTACCGATCTTCTTGGCAAAATATGCGGCCAGAATGTTGCCGAAGTTGCCGGTCGGCACGGTGACATTGATCGGCTCTCCGGCTTTGATGCGTCCGTTCTTGTAAAGAGCGGCGTAGGCGTATACATAATAGACTACCTGCGGCAGGAGACGTCCGATATTGATGGAATTGGCTGACGAGAACATGAAACCGTTTCTGTCAAGCTTCTCGCCCAGCGCCTGGTCGCTGAACATGCGCTTTACTGCCGTCTGCGCGTCATCGAAATTGCCGCGGATGCCGACGACGAAAGTATTGCTGCCCTTCTGCGTCACCATCTGTCTCTCCTGAACCGGGCTCACGCCGTCCTTCGGGTAAAATACGACAATCCGTGTACCCGGTACATCCGCAAAGCCGGCCAGCGCTGCCTTGCCGGTATCGCCGGAGGTCGCCGTGAGGATGACAATCTCATTGGAAATATTATTCTTCTTCGCTGCATAGCGCATGAAATGCGGCAGAATGGAAAGCGCCATATCCTTGAAAGCGATGGTTCTGCCATGATAAAGCTCAAGATAATAAGCACCGTCCGCATAGGAAATCGGTGCAATCACATCGGTGTCGAACTTCTCATCATATGCCTTGTTCACGCAGTCACGGATTTCTTCATCTGAAAAATCCGAGAGGAACAGCCGCAGAACGGTGAATGCGACCTCCTGATAGCTCATCTGCGCGAGCTCTTCTATGGGAGTATCCAGTACCGGAAATTCAACCGGTACAAAGAGACCGCCGTCATCGGCAAGTCCCTTGAGGATGGCATAGGATGCGGTTACTGACTCGCTGCTGTCACTTCTTGTGCTTCTGTACGTTATATTCACTGCCTTATCTCCTTACTTTATAAAGCTTTTGCTCTGCAATTTAATCAACTAAAGTATACCATATGCCCGCACAAAGCGGCAATAAATACGAAAAGATGTATCGTGAATAAAACAGCCCGGCAGGCGATGCCTGCGGCATGCAGACAGCGGATGGCCAGACCGGGAATCCTATTTCTGAATAATATTTCTGAATAATCAGCAGAAATCTTTAGATTTTATCAACATTTTGCACATAATGTATTTTTTTCTGGACGCCGATTGTAAAATGAAGTTGGACATCTGAATAAAATAAGGATCCATGGCAGGATTTTTGGTAGAATGTTAATTACCACAAAAAACTATCTACAGGAGAATCGCACCATGG
>Ga0256404_1011858_pt1 | contig 11524 bp, 12 predicted proteins | sample RumenRJG_01DNA_FD_185990 | JGI IMG/M metagenome (GOLD analysis project Ga0256404, IMG submission 185990) | Bovine rumen microbial communities from Lethbridge, Alberta, Canada - RJG_01 | ecosystem: Host-associated > Mammals > Digestive system > Stomach > Rumen | place: Canada: Alberta | collected... | reverse complement strand
AGATAATAAGAAATTATCTTGCCGGTTTCCTTTTCGTACACTAAATATTCTAATGTTTTTTTATTAAATTTTGCCATTCTATCGGAATGACCAGCATTTTCACCTTCTATAATATCACGTCCTCTAGCTTTCTTAAATCTTCGAGCCTTATTATAATACTTATTCCTGTTTGGCTTCTTTCCGTTTCCGCCAGGCAAATCTTTGAATTCATGAGCATGATCACTATAATGCTTTTCAAACCTGTTAAAAGTCCTTGAATAATAAACATTCTGCACCTTTATCTTTATCTTGCCGAATGCCTTTGTCACCTTAGATTTCATTCTTTTAAAACATTTTTGAAATGCTTTTACGATCTTCGGCCATTTCTTTTCTATTTTTGGCCAGTTATAAGCCAGAACAGCGACTCCTCCCAATGCAACTACAATACCTACAATATCGGCAACAGGTAAAGGACCATCCACTGCTCCTGCCGACATACCGCTGGCTATTGCCATTAAAGCATACCGTACAGCACATGGTATATTTAATGCACTCAAATCCGAATTTAATCTGCCAAGTTCATCCAAAACAGCTACGGACTGAGTGGAAAAAGCTGCTCTCTTATACTTTTTGTTTACATGTTTTCGGTGATACTTATACAATGCATCATCTTTTTGCAGCACAGTATTAAAGTATTTCTTTCCCTTCGAAGAAAGATTGTTATACAGTTTTTTGATTTTCTTGTCAGAGAGTTTTGTTGCGGCATAGACTTTCTTTGATCCACCATCGTATCTTTGTATATCGGGAACCTGTACAACCGATGTCACAAAAATAATAGCCAGGATCATGCTGATAATCCGTTTCAACTTCCCTTTCGTTGTTCTTTTCATAAATTCCTCCCTCTATTATAAAATGTACTCATATGAGCCTATATTATAATAACACAGTAACTCTGATATGACAATCAGCAGAAATTTATAGTTCAGTAGATTCCTCGTATCTTTTTTCTAAGCCAAAACTGCTTGGAAATGTTATCTGTGACAGATGCCTGTACTGCTTCATAATATTTTCCAATATCGTAATTTCCATTTTTTTCAGATGCCTGTATTTTCGCCATACTCAATACTTCATAATCATTCTCTGCCCCAGCAGCCTTTGCAAGTTTTTTTGGCTGACTCCGCACTAATTGCAACATATCCCCTTTGTTAAGATGATATGCTCTTAAATGAGACATTTTATCACATCCAAGCCGGCTCCAGCCCATCGGTCTGGAACTCATGCGTGAAGATAATATATGGCTCACATGACATTCCGTACTACTTCCAATCACAGTTTCACGATCACGAAGTCGGATTTTTGCAGCTGTCCAGTTTGAAAGAATATAATTTTTTGTTTCCATAACCCGGTTTGCACAAGATACCGTCTCCGCATATTCAGCAACCTCATCCATGAGTACTTCAAAATCTGCTTTTGTTCCATCTTTAATTGTGTCTCTGACAGCTTTTGCGGCATCCCCCTGGCTATCCAGCATATGTGAGGTTGCCCTGAGAATGTATTTGTTCAAGTGGAACTCATCCAGTACATATGTTATCCCTGCAATCCTGTTCTTTCCTGATTTGATCCATGCACCACCATCTGCATTCAGATATATCTTTTTGACTTTATCTAAATCATAAGTTGTTTCCAAATATTCATAAACCTCATCCCAAAGTTTTTGATTTTCAGCACCATCATATACACCACAAAAATAATGTGGTTCAATCAGTCTGTGCCGTTTGCTCTTAGGAGTTTCTTGCTCTATTCCTTCATAAACATACACGATTTTGGATAATACACAGTTATTTTTCCGGTTGTTTTCATCTTTTTCAAGGTCTCCTTTTGTTTCGTTAAACTGTAAATGTACATGGTCTTCATCTGCATCAATATACAGATAGTCAACCACTTTTTTATCTCTTTCCACATTGTATTTTGGAAACTCAAGTTTGTGTATCTTATTCTTTACGGTCTGCTTGGATACGGAAGACTGCAGACTTGTTTCTTCCCCGGCTTTACGGTAAGGAGCCTCTACAACCTCCTGCAGCATTTTAGCCTCAGCATCTTCCGTCAGCCTTTCGTGGGAATCTATTTCCAATAGTCTGTCCAAAAGATACTCATACTCCCCGGTTGTTTTGTTTTGATAATAAGTCTTGCGAAAGCGGACATCTCCCAATGAAGTAGTAAGACATTTATTATCGCTGCGTTCTACATACCAGCTTTCCTTTCGTTTACTGTCCTTCCGGATTTCCTCATCCATAAACTCCAAGGTTTCCTTTATCATTTCCAGTCCTAGCTTATGGACTTCCTCCGTAATTCCAAGGACAAATGAAGCCATATCCGTAGGATTGGTCAAAAATGCTTTTTCTACTTTCTTTAATCTTTCGATTCCTTTTTCTAAAAAATGTTGTATACTAATATACATAAAGAGAACACCTTCCTTTGTACGATTATTTGGCATAAATCTATTTCGTCACAAACTGGTGTTCTCTTTTTCTGTTTCCTACAAAAATTTTACGCTAACTATTGTTATAGAAGTTGTTTTTATATTTTTCCCTTGTTCGTTGATTCAATTACATTATCTGTAAACTTTTCTATTTACATGTTTGTTTGTCTGCAAGTTTGCCTCCCAGTTATTCCAAAGAGGAATACCCTCGCAATAACATTCGTATTAACAACTTTTATACACTTTCAGCAATGACTCCCCATCAATCCAGATTTTGAACCACCATACACAAGCGAATTTCCACATTTCCCAATCCAGGTTTCCAACTCTTTCACTGCTTTAGCCAACATTGGTTCTTTTCCTTGCAGCCCTCCAAAATGTACTGTAATATTTATCCATTTATTATTTTATTTGCCAACGGCAACAACGTATCATAATCGTATCGAATTGTCTTCAACTGCTTTTTTGCATCTTCTATTGTCCAATGTTCGATTTTCTCCTCTTTCGCCCATTTGAATGGACACCCTTTTTTTACCCATTTAAGCCTTATAAAGCGCCATGCAATATCACAAGCAACGTTCTTTTCATCTTTTACATCATCCAATTCGGGTGCCATAATATGCAACTTTTCTCTGTCATTTCCACAATATTTTTCTAAAATTTCTTTTTTTTCTAAACAATCATCAAAATCATATTCGCTACCACAACATGAACATATATCACCACCTGAATAATATTCTTTAAAATTCCATCCACAAATATAACATAGTGTCATAGTTTCACCTCCAAAACTAATATACAATCCTAAAATAATCCAAATATGCTTTATATCTATCCTGTGCTGCCACACAAGTATCCAATAGATATCCCTTTTCTAAATCCCATTCCTTTAATCCACGATAATAAAACATCTTTAAGCTATCTTCCACAATAAATGGAACAATATTATATTTCAGACACTCTTTAAACATAAGCAATCTACCAACACGACCGTTACCATCCTGAAATGGATGGATTCTTTCAAACTTCACATGAAACTCTAAAATATCCTCGAAACTCTTCTCTTCTTTTGCATTATACTCTTTCAATAACATAAAAACAATTTGCATTTTACAAAAAAAATGTAAAAATAGTGAGTGAAAAACTTTTTTCATGCCAATAGTATAATGAAAAGCTTTTCAAGAGGTAGGAGATGATGAACATGAGGGAAGAAGAACTCATTGCCATATTGATGGAAGATACGGAGGCTGGTATGGCAATGGTAATTGATTTATACGGTGATGCTATTAAAACGATTTGCTATTCCATATTAAAAGGATTTCCAGAGGAAGATATTCAGGAAGCTATTGCAGACACTTTTGTAGGTCTATGGTCTGAAATTGCAAATGGACAATATGATGTAATGCGAAATGCAGAAATCAAGTTTTATCTATACGGAATTGCAAGAAAAACAGCCCTTAACAAAAGACGAAAACTTATGAAAAAAAGGCCCGTAGATAACATTGATGAAGTGGAACAACCACTGGATTTTAACTTAGAAAAAGAGATGGTAAGAAAGGCTGATTATGAAGTAGTAAATGCCTTAATTCATGCACTAAACAGTCCCGACAAAGAAATTTTCTTGTATCGCTATTACAAACAATACAGCATCAAGGAAATTTCGGAGCAATTAAAACTACCAGCAAAAATAGTAGAAAATAAACTGACCAGAGGACGCAAAAAGTTAAAAAAACAATTGTTACAGTGCGGTGTTACAATGTGAAAAAACAGGGCAAAAATGGAACGGAATATTTTGTTTAAAAGGAGGTTTTTCTATGACAAAAAAGGAGCAAAACTTAGAAGAAAAATTAGAAGCATTACATCTGTACATAGAAGAAGAACCAAAAACAGAAGTTATGCGTGAGGAAGAGAAAAAGGAACTATTGCATACGGTCATGGACAAGATTGCAATGCAAAAAAAACAGATAGAAAATGGAACAGGAAAAAATGTGCGGACGATTACACAAAAAAGAAAGAAGCGTGGTATTATGAAAAAAAATCATACAAAAGTGGCTGTTGCTGTCATAGGTATTTTATTAGCTGGAGGTACCATAACAGCAGGTGCCAGAGCAATCTACTTAAATTCACATTTGGCTGATTACTTTAGAATTGCTTCTCCTGCAAACAAAAAGGATGCAGATAAATTAAAAGATACAACCAAAAATATGGTACAAAATCTAAATAAAACAGCTACCAGCAACGGCATTACCTTAACAGCCAAACAGGTAATTGGAGATGATTACGGTTGCTATTTATTATTGACCGTATCCGGAATCAAAAATAAAGCTGCAGAAGACGATTTGCTTTCCACTCCAGCCTTCAAAAATCTAAACATTACCATTCCAGGTAAAGACAACTTACAAATTTCAGACTTAAAATGCATGGGACTGGAAAATGGTGTTTATAACTATGTTTTAAAAATAGGCTGTGAAAATCTAGAAGGTAGTAAGATTACGATTCATGCAAAAGATTTCGGCTATCAAAAGAAGAAATTTACCTCCGTAGCAAAAGGAAACTGGAAATTACAATGGAACGTATCCTATAGTGGAAAAACAAAAGAGTATGCTGTAAACAAAAATATTAATGTATATGGTGGAAAAGCAGTTTGGGATACTTTAAGCATTACACCTTTATCTGCATCTATTTCCCTGACTATGAAAACAAAAAATAAAATAGAAATGTCAGAAGCTTCAGCAAATGATGCCCTTTATGTGGACTTTGCAAATGGAAAACGCTTAAACACTAAATATATAGATACAGAAGATGTCTATGATGATACAACAAAAATTTCTATGAGTTTTCCTACCATCACAGATATTGATGATATCGTAAGTGTAACCTTTGCAGGTGTAACCTATCCAATCCATCCAGAAAAAGCAGTTACAAAAACAACGTATACGAACAAAGAGATGAACTTTTCTCTTCAACTGTCAGATGAGCTGAAACAGGTTATTACAACACCGAAAACAGAGAATTATAAAGATACCGATTTCAATGCCAAAGGTCAACGAGTAAACTTTATTGGTAAAAAAGACAATACAAAAATGACTTTATTCACCATATTCCGCATAAAAGGTATGTGGTCACCAGAAGAGGCCGATCACAAAAATCCAATGGCACACTATATTGCTTATCGAAATGGCTACACCTATTTTATTCAATACGGAGAAATCGTAGAGGAAGCACAAAATAAAGCCTTCGCAAATCTTTTAAATAAGGAATCTGGAATTGAACAATTTATTGCATTCTTAAAATAATAAAGGTAAAACATCTAAATCTATTGTAGCTTGTACAATTGCCAAAACTGCACACGATAGGCTTTCATACGGTATGTTCCGTACCGAAAATACCTACCTGTGAGTTGTAAAGAAGAAAGTAGTGATTATACCGAAAATCGCTACTTTCTTTTTCTTTCTATTCCTCCCACGATATGCTAAAATAAAACAGATATGTATAACAGTTACTATTCACAGCCGATTTGTATCAAGCAACTAGACACGTCGTACTCGCACGTAAGGGGCTAATTGCTTGATACAAAACTGCCGTGTAGGCAGTTCTTCTGTACATAAAGAAAAAGGAAGCTGCTGATTTTGCAGCGTTCTTCGCAGGTTTTGCGCAGATTTTTCTGAGTGTAGAGAAGAAAGGCTGTGAATAGTAACGTATAACAAGATGATTACAAAAACAATGCAAGTTGTTAAAAATCACCGAAATCACGGAGGAGAAAACATGGTATATCGTTGTTTAAATTGTGGCGCAGCAACTAAATACGACGCCAAAAGCGGTCGAATGGTTTGCGATTCCTGTTGTTCCATTTGGGATCCTGCACTTTTGCAGGCGCAGTCCATACCAGAAAACGAAACAGAGGAAAAAACACCAGAAGAACTTCAGAAAGAACGTTTTTCTTTTGGTGCTACGGCTAGTTTAGATTGTCCTGTCTATCACTGCACTGCCTGTGGGGCTAAATTACTCATCAATGAGGTGGAAAGTGCCACCTACTGTGCCTATTGTGGACAACCAACTGTAATCTTCGACCGTATCAAACAACAAAAACAGCCCAAATACATCATTCCGTTTCGTGTAAGCAAAGCACTTGCAATGAAAAAAGTAAAGGATCGCCTTTCCATTGGTTCTTTTATTCCGAAGGAAATTCGAAATGTGAAACCAGAACACATACGTGGTATTTATATCCCTTATAAATTAGTAGATTTAAGTTACAAAGATGTCCAAATCTATAATGAACCTCCTTCCAAAAAGACCACAAGAGTTCGGCGTTATTTACGGGAGGGAACTGCAAAGTTTAGAAATCTTACTTTAGATACTTCCATTTCTTTCAATGACGAATCGGCCAAACGATTAGAACCTTACGAAATGATAAGTCTAAAACCATTTAAACCAGTTTACCTATCTGGATTTTATGCAGATTGTTCCGATGAGGACCCTTATATCACAAAGAAAAAAGCGGAAAAGCGCGCAAGGGAATTGTTTGTTTATAAAATGAAACAACAACTCAGGCAAGAAGGCGTTGGAAGTCCTATACTAGTCTCTGAGGACCCAAAGGTTAACATTGAAAAAATGGAAGATATTCTACTACCTGCCTGGTTCTTTGTATTTCGTTATAGAAATAAAAGCTACACCATCATAGTAAATGGACAAACCGGAAAAGTTGTTGGTACCGTTCCAATCGATCGTAAAAAAGTTTTTCTGCTCTATATACCGTTAACACTAACTTTGACCCTAATCCTTTGTTTCACTTTGTTATTAGGAATCAACAACGCCCCCGAAACATTTAACAGTCTAATAGAGGGCACCTTACTGCTCGGCCTTTTATCTTGGGGAAACAGTATTCGATTATGGAAACAATATGAAAACAGTAAAACACTTACCATGGATTTACAAATGCAAGATTATTCTAAAACACGTATCAATGAACAGGAAGGAGACTAATACATGTTATTTTTTCTTTGTCTATTTTTTTCCCTTTTTTTAGGAAGTGGTATTTCTGCCATAATTGTTATGCATTGCATAAAAAAATCAAATGCATATGGCGAAAACGAGGGAACCTTTGAAGATTTTACAAATTGCGATATGGAAATTCTTCGCAAAAAAGATTCCTGGAATATTATTTAACCGAATCAAGTAAGTCCCCTACTTAAACTGCAAAAAGTAATAAGCAGTAATTTCCAAATTTTTACGCCCGAAAAAACTAGCTTGTTACTCACATAAACCAAAACAGGCATTGCTTCTTCTCAAATCGATTTTTCCAGTAATAAAGACTTGAGAATAACACATAGTTTTCTTTACACCATCTCTTTACAGAAAAGCCCATAGGACATACCTTGTATGCGTTGTTGCCATAGTATTGCTTTTTCTTCATCCATGAAACTCTTCCTTTTATAATTTATTTTGGAAGTAGTTTAACAGAATGAATGGCAGAAAGCGATACACTTTGCTTTGAATCGCTTACACTTACGTAAGGAGAATATAAACAACATATGAAATACTTAAAAGCAGTTCCTCCCATTTCAAAATATGAAGTAAAATGAACTGCTTTTCTTACCTACCCTAAATTAATTGAGTATTCTCTCCAGCCCTTGTATTTTTTTCGCACTATAATATTCATTAATGATGTCATGAAAATATTGGATTTTCTTCAGAATCTCTGATTTGCATTTTTAGGGCTATTTTAAACTATTTACTAAACCATATACAATCATAATCATGCGGCAGTATAAATGTCCATTTAAATTCAGAGTCAACGAAATACACATCCTCCGAATAAAGCAATCGTAACATATAACATTTGAATTTTTCTGGCAGATACAAACGATACACTTTCTCTCCATTTTCACTGAACATATATACATCAGGCTTTTTTATATTATCAAATTGATTCTTTGCTACATCGCCTTCTAATATTGGCTCAACCATTTTGTAGCTAAAAGCATGCCACATAAATTGATCCATATGACATCTTTTTTGTTTCTCCTCTGTAAGTGATGTACAAAACTCACTTATCCATTTTTGTTTAATTTCTTCGATTGTGTACTCGTGTTCTATATTCCGAACACCAATCTTGCTAAAATAACTCTTCATTTTAAATAGTTGTTTCTGTCTTTCTTCTTCGTTTTCTATTTCAAGCTCTTCTATCTTATTTACAAAAGCTTCTTCTTCTTCCTTCGACAAACTCTTAATATAATGAACCAAAGATGAAAAAACACCCGGATACTGAAAGTCTGTTTCAGCCATCATTTGTTCCCATTCTATATCAGACACAGAAGAATCATTCCATTTACAATAATTTTCTTTTTTCATTTTTACTCCTAATCTACTAAATACCACGAATGAAAATGATATGTTTTACCTGAACTTTTTAACGGATGATAATGCTTATAATACCCCTCCGAATTGCTATGTATATCATGATGAGCAACTTTTCTATCACTTCCAGTTGCTTGTGCAATTTTTTCCATATATTTCTTCACTTATTCCACTATCAACAATTGCTATTCTAACATTTTTCGATGCTTTCTTTCGCATGTTTTGTTTTATACTTTCATATTGCATCACAAAAAGGAAGTTTTTATATAATACTATTATACACAAAAAACGCAACACAGCAAAAAATATCTTTTTTTCTTTTTATTTCTGAATTGTCACACACTCAAGTCTCTAAAAAGATTACCAAACAGACTAAAATAACATAAAAAATACAAAAATACCTTGTATTATAAAACCAAAAAAGATAGACTTGCAAAACATTTATCAATATCTTCACTCGAAAGGAAATGGTGAAATTTATGAAAAAGAAAAAAATAGTTACCTCATTAGCAATTGCCAGCATTACAGCATCTTTACTTGGCGCAGCACAACCAGCAATCACACACGCAGATACAAAGTTAAAAGTATCTGTAACAAAATGTACGCTAAAGGAAGGAGAAAACAAAACTTTATCTGCAAATCAAAAGGTAACCTGGAAAACTTCTGATAAAAAGATAGTAGTGGTAAAAACAACAAAAGGGAAAAAGACAAAAATTACAGCAAAGAAAAAAGGCAAATGCAATATTACTGCCCGTACAGGTAAGAAAAAGGCAATCATTAAAGTTACCGTAAAAGGGGCAACACCAAAGCCTACCGAAACTCCAAAAACAACGCCAGCACCTACTGCCATGCCAGCAACACCTATTCCTACTACAACACCAACTCCTATGGAACCTACTGCAACTCCAGGTGCTATTACCGGCGGTTCTATTACAGATACACCTACAGGCACCCCAACCACAGACACAGAAATCTATATGAATGAAACTTGCGGTGTATCCATCGGTATTTCTGATGTAAAAAATACATCTGGAACACTTACCATTAAAAATACCAGCGGGCATGACATATTCTTTGGATTAGAATTTTCTATTCAGAAATATGAAAACGGACAGTGGAACACACTAAAAACAAATGAGATAGTCATTCCAGCTATTGGGATTCTTGTACATGACAAAAATGTATACTCCAATACAATTCAATGGAAAGACTCTTATGGAACTTTATCCGAAGGTACTTATCGAATCGTAAAAACGATTTATATGGGAGAACAGAACAAATCCATTGCCAGTGCATTTGTAATTGAAAAAGAAACAGTGAACCAAAAATAAAATATTTCATATCATATAACAAAGCTATGATAGAGGTTTCTTTTATGCATTGTAATTGTCAAGATCATAAACCAGATTGTGAAGAATATTCTCCTAATTTACTGGTAACCAATGTTGCACAGGAGGCAATTCGAAATCCTCATTACCGTTCGGAACTATGGACTGGATACAAGATGCAAATGACACTGATGTGTATTCCCGTATGTTCGGATATCGGCTTGGAAATCCACGAGGACACGGATCAGATTATTCGGGTTGAACAAGGCTTTGGAAGGGTTTGTATGGGATTTTGCAAAGATGAACTAAACTTCCAGCAAAATGTTTGCAATGGAAGCACCATTTTTATTCCAGCAGGAACCTGGCACAATGTAATCAATACAGGTCGTTGCCCATTAAAATTATCTACCTTATATGCCCCTCCTCATCATCCATTGGGAACAGAGCAACATACAAAAGCAGATGCACAAAACTAAAAAACCACTTTAAATACAATTCAAAACAAGGCGTATGGCTAATCTAGCAATTTCATGCTACACTGGCCATACGCCTATTTATTACACATGTTTTTTCCTGTTATAAGATAAATGACAAATATCTGAAAGTGCCTTCAAGCAAAGTAACAGTGAAGCAATCGTATCTGGATTATTGCAATAATCATTGTTTGGCGTCTGTTCAAATAGGTATATAAAATGTTCACATACATTTAATTCATTTGCTTTTGCACTTTCTGTAAGTTATACGATACTGTACCTACAATTGCAACTTTCAGTGTGTCTGCAAATAACTAAGAATGTCTACTTGTTACGACTGGGCGAATGTAAGCTTCCCATAAGTTATTGTTTTTTCCAAGCGACCATCTCCTGAAAATGTTTCTAACTTACTTCTATGTTATATCGCATAATTCAGTGCTTCTGTTAATTTTTCGTTTGTAGTTAGAATAGCAAGTGTTTCTTCACATCACGCAAGAAGGCATCTAGAGATGCACGCAACACAACCTGACGCTTTTCTTTCTTTTTCTTATATAAAAGATTCTTTATTTTCTTTATCTATGCGAAACAAGATATCCATAAATTTCCCTTTTCCCACGCCCTTGGAACCTGAAAGTCCTTTTCCACCTTTAGTAATAATTTTACATTATCTATAGTTTTTTGAAAATAATTGATAAATATCCAGAGTAATGATATTATTATACTTTGACCTGCTATAATTAAGTTGTAACACCAAGTGATAGTTTGCTATAATCAAACTACAAGGAGATGTTACGATGTCAAAAATTATTAAGTATGAGCCTGAGTTCAAGGAACATATCATTCGCCTTCATCTGGAGGAAGGACGAACGATAAAAAGTCTTACCGAAGAATATCATCTTGGTAAAGGA
>Ga0256404_1011856_pt1 | contig 11525 bp, 8 predicted proteins | sample RumenRJG_01DNA_FD_185990 | JGI IMG/M metagenome (GOLD analysis project Ga0256404, IMG submission 185990) | Bovine rumen microbial communities from Lethbridge, Alberta, Canada - RJG_01 | ecosystem: Host-associated > Mammals > Digestive system > Stomach > Rumen | place: Canada: Alberta | collected... | reverse complement strand
TCTTCCACTACCTTTCTGGTCAGGAAGACCACCGTCTTCGCCGATGGCTGGACTTTGGTGGAACAGCCCGGAAACGCGGCGTGATAGGCCAGTCCGAACTCATCGCAGAAGTAGCGCAGCGGGAACCGGTCGGCAACGACAATCTCCTTGCGCTTGCCCTCGGCGACGACTTTGCGGAGATCGTCATCCACCTTCTGGATCCGGGCGATATAGGAAGCGGCATTCCGCTGGTACGTCTGGGCATGCTCCGGGTCCAAGGAAACGACCATGTCGGCAAGGTTCTTCACCATCGTCATGGCGTTGGCAGGTGAAGTCCAGACATGCTCGTCCATCTCCACCTCCGCCTCGTCATCGCCATCATCCTCCATGCCTTCCGGCACCTCCTCCTCGACGGTCTGGACTTGGTCCATCAGCTTGAAAAGCGTCATATGGGACTGGTCCATCGAGGCGAGGATGTCGTCGACCCACTCGTCGGAATCTCCCCCGACAAAGACAAACATATCGCAGTCCTGAATGGCGATGATGTCGCTCGGTGAGGGTTCATAGCTGTGGCTTTCCGCTCCCGGCTTGAGCAGCATGCGGACCTCCGCTTCCTGCCCGGCCACCTGGCGGGCGAAGTCATAACAGGGAAAATTGGTACAAACGATGGAAAGTTTCCGTGGCGAGCCGGCACGGGTTTCCGGAGAACGAGACGACTTGCCTTTCATGCATGCGGAAAGGGCAAGAGCCGACGCAAGGACCACGCAAAGGGTGGCCAGTACAGGTTTACGCATAGTTGACTCCTTGGTTGTGAGATGGGAAAAGCCAGGAGTCTCAGTCGTTCAAGCGTACCTTCTCAGAAATGAGCGTCGCCCGGCCCGGTGTCTGCCAGCAAAGCGGCAGAGGAACTGCGGCAAGCAACAAGGGAAAAGCGAATGGAGCGGTACATGGAGACGTGCCCCCGCCAACCAAACGAAGCGTCTGCCCGCATTGCTCCATGACCAGGCAGATCTGACAATGGTCTCCGTTGCATGGATGGCCGGCCTCCATGGCAAGAAAGAGCGTTGCCCCGAGGAGGGAAAGCAACAGGAACAGCAGGCACAGCCGGCCCAAGACCAGTGATCGATGATGCAAGCCTCGGGTCCTCACCGCGTTTCTTCCTCCCCTTCTTCCAGGCATTTCTCGCAGAGACCGTACAGGACGGTACGGTGGAGGTCAATCTGGTAGTGGTGTTTCTCCAACAGGTGCCGTTCCATGTGCGTCATTTCGTCACAGTGGATATGGAACAGCGTCCCGCACTTGACGCAACGGCAATGGACATCCTCGTCGGCTCCATCCTGGAGATAGGCAAAACACGCAGGGGAGCCGATGCCCGTCAGGAACTTGGCGACCAGCCCCTCTCCGGTCAGCTTCTCCAACTGGCGGTAGATGGTGGTCGTTCCCACCGACAAGCCCGACCGCTTCAGCTCCTTCGCAAGCGTGGCAACCGAAAAGTGCTGCCCCGCATGGGCTCTTAGCACCGCGAGAATCTCGCTTCTCTGTCTGGTCTGATACTCGGATTTCCTTGCTGCCATACCTATCCTGCCCCTCTGGGACCCGTATCTTGGAGGAAACCGCGGAGTTTGTCAATATGAAAATGATTTTCAAATTGTTCAGATTGAGATTGATTATCCGGACAGCGCTCCGAAGTGTCCTCAAAGACGCAGTACCCTTGCTGCCAATGATTTCACAGACAACCGTGCACCCCGTCCGTCGATTACCCCCTGAGTCGGGAGCAAATGACAATCGAGGATACCTCCGATGACAAAGGCTATTGCAAACATAATGGCAGTGTCTCAATCGGTGTTGTGGACAACGGGTGGTACACTCCGAAGGGTGAGTACTTGCATCAGATGACGGATTGATGGTGGTAAAGTAGTGTATTTTTTATACACTAAAATGAAAATCTATGGTAATTTGAAGACTGAGGGCAGCAGGGAGGATAGGAAATGCTCACATCAGTGAAGGTTCGGAACGTCGGGTCCGTTGGCTTTGCCAGTGTCACATTGGAGAAAGCTGGCTACAGATATCTTGAGCAATATGTGCTTGCGGACAAGGTGTCCAATCCCATTGCAATCTATGGTTGCAATGGGAGCGGCAAAAGTTCGTTTCTTGGCGCTTTTACTTCTCTCGTTGGATTGCTGGACGACGAACCAGATAAAATTTCTGGATTCGTTCCAAATATCCTGGCGCAAACCAAGGACATCACTACCGAGTATGGAGCTGAACTGGAATTCATCCTTGCGGACAAGCACTATCGATACTACCTGTTTGAAGACAACGATGGCATTGCCAGGGAAGGTCTTGTTGTGGACCACGTGGAGGTATTGGTCCGGAACAGAGACAAGTATACCTATCGAGATGGAACCCACCGCATCGAATCACGACTCTACCCCGCCCTCAGGGATGTGGTAGCAAAAGGCATTGCGGACAGCGTGGCATCCGAGGCTTTTGGGTATCTGTCCAACATAGCTTATGTGAGGTTCAATACAAACGAATACAAGGTAAAAGCCTTCAGGGATAAGGCACTGTTGGATGTGATGGCGGAAAAATCCCAAGAAGTCAGAAGACTGTTGAACCAATACAGGGCCTTCCCGTCCTACGACATCGTTTCATTTCCCGACATTACCGAAAAGAAACGATATGCAGCCAGACTGGACATTGGAGATGGCCAACTTACCCTTCCTGTGTCAATGATTTCTGACGGCATGATAAATCAAAGTATGCTTCTGAGTATCCTTTCAAGTCTTCCGAAGAACGGAGTCCTTGTGGTTGACGAGATAGACCGGGCATTGCATCCTTTGACGCTGATGGACTTCATCAATGTGGCCGTGGAAAAGGGTGTGCAACTCATCTTCTCCGGGCATAACACGAATGTACTCTCCAGACTCAGACCGGACAACATCGTGTTTGCAGACTGGCATGCAGGCTTCAGTACCTACAAAAGGCTTTCCGACATATACCCGAACATCCGTGAGGTCAACAACATAGAGAAGATGTATCTCTCTTCGACCTTCGATGCACTCATCAAAGGTCGAACGGAATGAGATACCTCCTCATCGTGGAAGGCGAAAGGACGGAAAACATATATTCCAGCGTGTCTTGGAACGTTACGGGATGGTTGTCGATGTGCAGGGCCGTATCTCGACCTATGCGGAACTGGGCGAGCTGGAGCTCGCCGAAACGGAACTCCACCGGGGAGATGATCATGTCCTCATCGTACAGGCACCAAAAAACCGGCTGGGAGAACTGTTGAAGCTTTATGGCGAGGAAGACTTTGAACTCAGTTTCAGATTCGGGAAAAGAGAGTCCCCTTTCAACTTCATATTTCTCATTTTTGATGTGGATCACACCTCAAACAAGGACCTAGAGGAGATATTCCGCCTGCATCAGGACGAGACGGATACCGGACTGCTTTTGCTTAGTTCCCCATGCATTGAAGTGATGTCGGATCCTGGACGAAGGAAAGAGCTTGCAGTCGACCATCTGCGGACATACAAGAAGGAAAGAAACATATACATCAATGATACGATGCGCCTTGGATGCAGTGTGGAGGAATATATTGCCAACAACTTTGAGGCTCTTGCCGTCTTTTTTCTTGATCAGAACTGTCGGGACTTCCATGACGACAATGTCATGAACCATCCGGCGGAGGTGGTCGAGATGGTCAACAGATACAACGACCGCACTTCGGCAAACGTAGTCTACCGGTATTTCACAACCGTCATCTATGTGGTGCTGGCCTGTGTCTTCGGCCTGCAGAGACAGGTAGACAACAGTGGAATCCTAAGAGAGTTCCTTGTCTCGCACTCCTCCGGTTGCATTGCATCATGGCAATAGGAATGGACCACGCCTCCGGCTTGAGAAGAATATTGGTGTAGGAACGTCCGTATTGCGCTTGCTGGCATTATTGCAAAAGCGCAGGGGTGAAGAGAAGGGAATGCACACGCCTGCTTCCTGCATGCGAAACAGGTCGAGATCAGGAATCGACACTCTTTTGGTAGCTGCCGTTTAGGAATGCATCGTGGTCCTGCGAAATCTCGGCGTGCATGCATTCCTCATATGCAGCGCAATCCGCCATGAAGGGCTGGATAGGGATACTTATTGCTCTTGCAATAGTTCATCCACCGATATCCCGTAGAAATGGGGCCGGTCGGTAGCGTCCAAAGCGACAATCTCGCACCCGACGCCCACTATCTCGTTGTTTTCCATCCCTTTCTCGAGCGTGTTGGCATGGCCCAAGGCGGCAAGGACCATGCGGCCCATGATGAACGAGCTATGCAACGGCTCGTCGTCCAGCTCCTGGCACGAGACAATCAAGCCACATTTGTGATGCGACGCTTCCTCATGCATCAGAAGAGAACTCCATCGCCTATTCCCCTTTTGATTCCATTCCAATGCCGTACCAAAAGCGGCATGAAGATGCCTCCCTGGACGCTCCGGGCGATAAAGCTGACGTAGCGGCCGGTCTTGGTGTCGTACCAGTCGCTGAAGGGAATGCGGGACGGACTATCGATGAGGAAGTGGCACAGCCGCCCGGCAAGCGCTTGCCGTAGTTCCCCATCCAGGGAAAGGGCCGCCACCCACATCGTCCAGTCGCTCTTGGTGTAGTCCTTGCGACTGTCCAAGGGAATCCCCCACTCGTTGAGTTTTCCTTTGTAAAACGCGCTCACGGCCTTGGTGACCGTCTCGGAGAAAAGCGGCCTTGGGAAGATCCGGTTCCAGACCATGTTGTAGAGCAGAGACCAGCTTTCCTTCATGCCATAGGCAAGCACCGTGTGGTCTCCCGTAAAGGCCATACGCTCCCAACGGGCGGCGTAGTCCTTGGCGATGGCGTGGTACGCCGCCCCTTCCGTCCCTCCGACCAGCAACGAGTAGGATTCGATGCCGAAAATCGCCTTGACGGCGAGATTCGCGTTGTGTGCCAGGTGTCCGGCGAAATCATCGGTGCACAACTGGGAACCGGGATCGAGACCATAGGAGACCAGATAGTCGGCCCACTGTTTGAGCAAATCGAGATGGTGCGAGACCAGAGGAGTCTTTCCATAACGGAGCATCAACGCGGCACAGAGGATGAGCATGTTCCCGCATTCCTCCACCGGCATCTGCATCTCTCCATCGTACACGTCAGCCGACGCCGGATAACGGGCGTAGGGAGGATTGACAAGAGTGGCCGCATCGGACCGCTTTTCCGTGCTCCACTGGGGATTCCGCCCATAGACCTGCCCGGTCGCATAGGGGAACCGGCCCACATCATGGGGAGCGTATGGCTTGTTCCAGACAGGCTTGCGGGCAAAGGTGAAGACCGGCTCAAGCATCCCCATGATGCAATCCTTTCCTTCCAATAGGAAGAGAGGCACCGAGGGATAGGAGACATCTACGGTGGCGATACAGCCGTTGGAGCTGTTTTCCTTGGAAAGGAAGAGCACTTCGCCCTCCGGACCAACGGCAATCTGATGGGCGGCGACCGCAACCCTCCAGCTCACCGCGCAGAGACGGGCATAATCGGCGTTGATGGCCGCCTCTGCCTCGCGCTCGACCTTCGCGTCAATCGAGGCACACAGCGATTCCACCTCCTGGCGGCTTGCCAACGCGTCTCCAATCGCCTCTTCCATCGTCGACCACCTGGTCCGCCAATAACCGCGGAGCAAAGTCCCGAAATAATCAACCACGTAGCCTTGGTCATAGGCGAGGACACAATGGGCTTCCCCGCAAGAATCCGGGCGCAATGCAATCTCCAACGTCCGCTCCAACCGGTCAAAGGCAATCCGGGCATGGCCACGCTCCCCCCCGAAGAACACCCAACCCCAGTCCACGGTCACCTTATCCCCGCTCTCGGACAGGGGCGACTGGTTCGCCTTTCCCATGCTTCCCCAACAGAAGCGCTTGTCCTCCGTCACATATCCGTCGACCGCATCATCGTCATGGCAGACCACCGTTCCATCAACCTGGAAGACGACTTCCACCGGCTCATCGGGCATGCGGGAGAAGGAAACGGAAAGGTAGCTGACCGGCCGGGAAGCAAGCGCAAGGTCGGAAAGGACAAGAGGCGAAAGAAAACTGACGGTGAAAGCCATCGTCCCGTTCTCGAACCCGCATACCGTCCTTGTCGCAGAGATGTCGAGCGACACCTGGGGCAGCGGCGTCGCAAGCCCCGGATTCCCGAGAAAGCAGAAACGCTTTCCACCGACATCGACATACCCTCGAAGATGGTATGGGTTCCCGCTCCAATGGGTCGTCTCGCCATCGTTGAGATGGTCGTAGGATGACCAAATGCTGAAATACGGGTCGTGAAGCACGAGAGGCACGCTTGCCACTTTTGAAAACCGCATAGATGCTCCTGCCTTTCCCTTCCGGGGCAACGATGGAGGAAGAGTCTTTCGTCCTGACATCCATCATAGTCGCCGACATGCAATCTTGCATAGCACGAAGCCGTCTCAGGAAAATCCCGTTCCTGGGGCGAAAGAGGGGGAAATCCCACTACGAGCAATTCACAAGTGTCCGCAATTGCCATATCATGTCGATGGAGCATGGCCATGAGCGCATATGTCATTGTATTTCTGGCAGTCCTCTGCTGTCAGAATCTCTGTGCGGTACCGCAAAAAGGCAAGGTGGAAAGCTATGAGGACGGAGAGGAAGGCTATGTGACCTTCCATCGGGATGGCACGAAGACACGCACCACCTTCGACGGGTATTGCTACACCACCTACTATCCGGACGGAAGCAAGAAGGTATGCTACCCCGACGGCATGGGCGGCTTTGCCACCTACGGTCCGAACGGGACAATATCGCATTCCTACGACAACGGCTATGGATACGACACCTATGGTCCGGATGAAACGGTCTCGCGCTCCTACGAAAACGGTGACGGCTACACGTATTTCGAATAAGAAATGGTGGCTACCAGCTCAACTCTGATTGTCAGGCCTCTGTTCCATCGTCCTTTGCCCGGCAATCCTCTCTGCATCTTCGAAAGCTTCAGATATGCGCCATTGACTTTTACACGTGTGTGCAGTAACGTACGGACTGCTTGCACGGAGGCAAGTCATTCGTCTCCTTCTTGATACGACGTAAATGACAAGCCGGATAAGGCAACAGGCTGCGATGCCCGTGTCTTATCCGGCTTTTTTGTTGTTTCCAGGACAAAGCATCGGAGGTGCCGTCATGGCTCGCACAATGGATTTTACCAAAGGAAAGATCGTAGGACCGCTCGTCCGTTTTGCAGGACCCGTGCTTCTCGCCATGTTCCTGCAGGCGCTCTATGGGGCCGTCGACCTGCTCGTCGTAGGACATTTCGGGACAAGCGCGGATGTTTCAGGAGTCGCCATCGGCTCCCAGCTGATGGCAACCATGACGAACCTGATTGTCAGCTTTGCCATGGGGACGACCGTCTACCTCGGACAGAAGATCGGTGAAGGCGACAAGGAGTCCGGTGGCGACATCATCGGCACAAGCATCATCCTCTTCTTTGGAATCGGCGTCATCCTGACCATCGTCGTGCCTCTTGCCTCCGGAAACCTCGCCAGGCTCATGCACGCTCCGGAGGAATCGTTCCCGCAGACGATGCGCTACATCCAGATTTGTGGTGCCGGCACCATCATGATTGTCGCCTACAACGTGCTGGGAGCCGTTTTCCGGGGCATCGGAGATTCCACCACTCCACTCATGACCGTCATGATTGCCGCCGTGGCCAACATCTTCGGCGACCTTCTTCTGGTCAGCGGATTGGGCATGGGTAGTGCCGGTGCGGCGCTCGCGACTGTCGTTTCCCAGGCGATCAGCGTCATCGTTTCGTTCTTCCTCATACGGAAACGGCCTCTTCCCTTTACGTTCGGCCCCGGCAGGATCCGTCTGCAGCAATCCATCGCGTCAAAGATCGTCCGTTTCGGGGCACCGATTGCCCTGCAGGATTTCTTGGTCAGCATTTCATTTCTGGTGATCCTTGCCATCGTGAACACGCTCGGCGTCACGGCATCCGCGGCTGTCGGCGTCGCGGAAAAGGTCTGCGCATTCATCATGCTCGTGCCGTCGGCATTCATGCAGTCGATGTCATCGTTCGTCGCACAGAACAAGGGAGCCGGGAAAATGGACCGGGCTGTCACCGGGACGAAGTATGCGATCGCGCTCTCGACCCTCATCGGCATTGGCATGTTCTATCTTGCGTTTTTCCATGGGGACATCCTTTGCTCCATCTTCTCTTCGGACATGGCGGTCACCAATGCCGCTGCCGAATATCTGAAAGCCTACGGCATCGACTGCCTGTTCACCTGCTTCCTGTTCTGTCTGGTCGGCTTCTACAACGGAATCGGACATACGGGTTTTGTCATGGTGCAGGGGGTCATAAGCGCCTTCCTGGTACGGATTCCTGTCTCATATGGCATGAGCCGCGCGATAGGAAGCCTGTTTTCCATCGGTCTCGCCATCCCCTGCTCGACAATCCTCCAGATCATCCTGTGCGCAGGGTTTTTCCTTCATCTGAAGAAACGCGACAGGCACCTATCCTCCTGACATCCTTGTCTGACCCTTCCCGTCCGCACCCGGATGTCCACCGGGTGCGCGCCTGGGCCTGTCAGATGAACAGGTTCACGTCGCTGGAGCTAGCCGCCTGCATGTAGGTGCCCACCCCGCCAACCTCGACGCCGTCAAGCAACTCTTCTTTGGTCAGTCCCATGACGTCCATCGACATCTGGCAGGCAATGAAACGCACTCCCTGACGCTTCGCGTCCTCGTACATGGCCCTCAGCTGGGCGACCTGCTTCGCGCGCATGCGCTTTCGCATCATCCGTTTGCCCATGCCGCCCATCCGCATTTTCGAAAGTCCCAGATGGTCCATGTCCTTGGGAAGCATGGCGCCGAACATCTTTTCCACCGCACTCTTATGGATGTTCTTTCCTGGCTGCTTCCTCAGTACGGAAAGGCCCCAGAAGGTGAAGAACATCACCGCAGGCTTGCCGCTTGCCGCAGCGCCGTTCGCAAGCACGAAGGCGGCAAAGACCTTGTCGAAGTCGTTGGAGAAAACGATGATCGACGCTCCTTTCGCCAGAGAGGGCCCGTTGCTTCCTGCCACGGGTCGCGCACCTTTGCGGATATGGACGATGGTCATGCCGGCGGACCGGGCGGAATCAAGCAACGTGTTGCCCGTCATGGAGCACCAGGAGACCACGTCATTGGCAAAACCGGGATCGGTCGCGTGCACCTCGAGCACATCCCCTTCCTTCAACATGTCCATCTTCCCCTTCAGGGCCACGATGGGACCGGGACAGGATAGCCCGCAGGCGTCAAGGACCAGGCGAGAAGGAGCCGCGTGTTCCCTGTGGCCCGTCGGTCCTGCGTTCCGCAGAACGGTTTCGTGCATCGCGCTCCATGTCTTGTAGCCACCGGTCATGTTCCACACCTGCGTATAGCCATGTTGGCGGAGAATGCGGAGAGCGATGTGGCCCCTCAGCCCGATGGCGCACATCAGGATGACCGGACGGTCGGTCGGAATCTCTTCCATACGGTCCCGGATCTCGCGATGGGGAACAGGGAGAGCGCCTGGATAGGAGCCGAGGGCGACCTCGTCAGGAGTCCGCACGTCCACGACGAGGGCGTGGTCGTCCCGCACCATCCGGTCGGCTTCATTCCATGTCACCACCTGGTCGAGTCCTTCCAGACAGTTGGTGGCGATGAAACCGAGCATGTTGAGGATATCCTTCGCCGAACCGAACGGAGGAGCATAGGCCTGCTCGAATGCCGCGAGGTCGTAGACCGTCCCGCCTTTGGCGATCAGGGCGGAGAGCACATCCACATGGGCCACTACCCCGCCGTAGCCGACCATCTGGCCGCCGAGAAGCCGGCCGCTCGGTCTCTCATAGATGATTTTCCCCGACAGCGGTTTCGCGCCGGGATAGTAGGAGGCATGGTCCATGCCATGGGTGACGGCGACGGCATACGCATATCCCATCGTCCCGGCCTGCCGCTCGTTGAGCCCGACACTGCCTGCCTCGAGGTCGAATACCTTGGCTATCGAGGCGCCATAGGTTCCGGGATAGGGCGTGCACGTACCGCTTACCATGCTGTCGGCACACAGCCGCGCCATCTTGTTGGCCGGTCCGGCAAGCGCTACCGCGATCGGCTTGCCATCAAAAGGAGAGGGATAGGCGATGGCATCCCCGATCGCATAGATGTGCGGGTCGCTGCTCTGGAACCGTTCGTTGACCAGGATATACCCACGGCCATCGAGCGCGAGACCGGCATCCTTCGCCAGCGTGCTATCAGGGCGCACGCCGATAGCGAGGATGACGAAGTCGTTGCCTTCCACATCGCCCTTGCTCGTCCTGACGGTTACCACGCTTCCCTGACGGATGATGGCTTGGACGGAGGAAGCAAGATGCAGCTCGACACCCCCGTTAGAGAGCTCGCGATGCACCGATGCCGCCATTTCCGGATCGAGGGTCGTCATGCACTGGTCCGCAGCCTCCACAAGACTGACCGAAAGGCCCTTCCGGACCAGATTCTCCGCCATCTCGATGCCGATGAAGCCACCCCCGACCACCGTGGCACGCCTCGCCCCCGCGATATGCCCGACGACCTTGTCTATGTCAGGGATGGAGCGGACCGTCAGGACTGCTTCGTCCTCCACTCCGGCGATGGGAGGGACAAACGGTTTGGCTCCCGGGCTGAGCACCAGCTCGTCATAGGGATAGGACGACTCGGCCCCATCGGAGACGACCGTGACCAGTTTGCGCTTGGGATCGATACGGGTCACCTTGCTTTGGGTATGGACATCGATGCGGAACACGTCCCTGAGCGTCTCGATAGGGGTGACCAGCAGGTTCTTCCGGTCCTGGATGACCCCTCCGGCATAGTACGGCAGTCCGCAATTGGCAAAACTCACATACGGGCCTTGCTCAAACAGGATGATGGTTCCCTCTTCGTCACGCCGCCTGATCCGGGCGGCGACACCTGCTCCTCCGGCCACTCCACCGACAACGACATAGGTCTTCTTGCTCATCCTCGTTCCTCCTTACGGGCTGAAATCATGGATTCGATGTAGGAAGGAAGCGAGACGGAACCATGGTGGATCACGTCCAGCTTCTCCTTCCCTTTGGCGGTCAGCGTTATGCATACGCTCCGCCGGTCGCGCGCCGAGGCGGTACGTTCCACCAGCCCCTGCTTCTCAAGCGCATCAAGCAGCCGGGTCAGACGGGAGGGGGAAAGGCGCATCTGGAAGGCCAGAGCGCCCGGTTCCCCGTACCCGCTTTCTACGGCGCAGAGCACCGACGCCTGCTGGATGGTCAGCCCGTATGCGTCGACAAGATCCTCTTCCACTTGCTGCAAGTCGCTGGTCAATGTACGCAAGGCGCAGAAATCAATCATGGTCGGCTCCATATATTTGATACTAGCAATTGTTGTTATTAGCAATTTATATCCAAGACGATTCCCTTGTCAAGGTTCCTTTCATCCAGCGAAGGTGATTTCCTGCTTGTCCGCGTCAACCACGGCATCCGTACGAATCAACGCCTCTG
>Ga0256404_1011854_pt1 | contig 11525 bp, 6 predicted proteins | sample RumenRJG_01DNA_FD_185990 | JGI IMG/M metagenome (GOLD analysis project Ga0256404, IMG submission 185990) | Bovine rumen microbial communities from Lethbridge, Alberta, Canada - RJG_01 | ecosystem: Host-associated > Mammals > Digestive system > Stomach > Rumen | place: Canada: Alberta | collected... | reverse complement strand
GACTCGGACCTGTGACCTCCGCATTATGAGTGCGATGCTCTAACCAACTGAGCTACATAGCCGTGAAAACGAGGCTCATTATAGAGCAGTGTTAAGAGTGAGTCAACAGTTATTTAACATTTTGTAACAAATCTCGTAAAGGCTTCTGGAGTTTTTTCAGATATATCTGATCTCACTGAGCTTTGGGAACCTGCCGGCAGGCGCTGCCCTGCTGTATCCAGATTGAGTCCTCTGAAAAATCGCCTGTACAGAACAAATGAGCGCCGCCGGGCAAACACCAGGCGGCGCTACAGTCATGCCATTAAGGTCAGATTAAAGCCTTTGAGAGAGTTATGCTCACTGCAATTTTCTGCCGTTCTTCTCTGCGTCCTGCATGTCCGCACGGAACAGCCTGAGCCCTGTCTCATGGTCAATGTACCTGCTGACGTTTTCGCTGTCCTTAAAGAAGTCCTCTGCTGCATCATACGCCCTGCCGATTGCCGGATCGATCTCCGAGAGCTCCTTCTTCTCCTCATCACTGAGACAGTTCGCGAAAAACGCCATCCAGCGCTCAGGCCTTGTCATGCTGCTCATCGGCTTTCCGGCTTCCCACTGGAACTTCGGAACCTCTAGGAAATGAAGCCCCATGCCGTTATCAAGCAGGTCGCCGGTTTCGAGGTTGTGAAAATGATAGTCGGAATACCAGGCTTTTTTCTTAAACAGATAGTAGGAGAGAATGCTGACCGTGGCGCACGGATGCAGATCGTACTCCGGCTGCGCGTCGATCATCATCGCACAGCAGATAAGTGGAAAATTTTTCGATTCAATGAAATTCACGAGCTGCAGCTCGACAAAGATGTGCTCCTCATCTCCGAGCTCGCACCTTGCCATAAAGCGCGAGACCTGATCAAGGTCGCCGTGAACCGGGAGCTCCATGGGAGGCATGAATGAGATGCCGGTGATCGGGTGCCCGAAATCCTTCTCAAGCGCTGCGCTCAGGAATTCCGCAGTGATGTCCTTCCGCTCCTCCCTGCCGAAAACATATCCGAAGAGCTCGTCATTCATCAGGCTGTACTGCCCTCTTTCAATCTCAGACCTGATTGTCTCTTTATGTTTATTGATGTCCATCTTGTTCTTTTCTTCCTTTGAGTCAGTATCTTCTAATCTGAAGTCACATATCTGCAGGTCTCTCTCCGCATTCTTCAGGACTTCAGCCTTTGTGCGGTGAGCAGAGGACGCTGCTCCCTTTCACTCCCGGGAGCTGAGCGCTTTCTGTTTACGGGAAGAATATTATCCTGCCGGGCGCGGCCGTTCAAATTTAATGTGCACTCAACATGTCATAGCGGGTCATATCATGCATAAAACATGATTCTGCGGCTTCAGGATCAGACAGCGTGCCCCTGAGCACCGGCCGCCTGATGCAGGAGAGAGGCGGAACTGAGGCAGGATGCCGTTCGAAACAGGGAAAGAGAGCCTCAATAATGGTATTATCACGACTCTTGACAGAGCATAAAGGAAGAGCGCGCCGGCCCGGCCGGGAAATCGCCGCGAGGAGAAAAAATGAAGTTCTATATCCACACCTGGGGCTGCCAGATGAATGTCTATGACTCGGAGAGGCTCGCAGATCTCCTCACGGCGAACGGCTATGAGGAAGTTTCTGAGGCTGAGTCGGCCGACATCATTCTCCTCAACACCTGCGCCGTCAGGGAGAACGCCAAGGAGAAGATCTACCACCAGCTCGGGCGCTGGAAGGAGCTCAAGAAGGGAAATCCCCGGATGATCATCGGCGTCGGCGGCTGCGTCGCATCGGCGGACGGAGAGGAAATCTTCCGCCGCGCGCCCGAGGTCGACATAGTATTCGGCCCGCAGACCATGCACCGTGTGCCCGGGATGATCGAGAAGGTAATGGCGGGCGGGGGACGTCAGATCGACATCTCCTTCCCTGAGCTCGAGAAGTTCAATATCCTCCCTCCGATAGCAAGAGGAGCCCCGTCAGCCTACGTGACCATCACCGAGGGCTGCTCCAACTTCTGCACCTACTGCATCGTGCCTTTCACGAGAGGACCAGTGGTCTCGAGGACCGTCAGGGAGATTATGGAGGAGGTGCGGCGCGACGTCGACTCCGGCGTCAGCGAAATCCATCTCCTCGGGCAGAACGTCAACGAGTTCGCGGGGCTCAACGAGGATGGCTCCGAGAGCTCGCTCGCGGAGCTCCTCTACCAGGTTGCGGCAGTAGAGGGCGTCGGGAGGATCCGCTTCACCACGAGCAACCCGAAGGACCTCAACGACGAGACCATCGCCGCTATCGGTGAGCTCCCCAAGATCGCCTCCCACATCCATCTTCCGGTGCAGAGCGGCTCCGACCGGATCCTTGCCCTGATGAACCGCCCGTACACCGCGGAGTCATACCTGGAGAAGGTGGCGAAGCTCCGCGCCGCCCGCCCCGGCATCAGCATCAGCTCCGACTTCATCGTGGGCTTCCCCGGGGAGACCGACGACGACTTCGAGGAGACCGTGACGCTCGCGGACCAGGTGGGCTTTGACCAGAGCTTCAGCTTCGTCTACTCGCCCCGCCCCGGTACCAAGGCCGCGGCGATGAAGGATCCCGAGACGCTTGAGAACAAGAAGGAGCGCCTCTACTGCCTGCAGAAGCACCTTACGGCAAGCGCCGACGCGATCTCGCTCCTCATGAGGGGAACGGAGCAGACTATCCTCGTCGACGCCCACGCGAAGAAGGATCCTGACGGGCACATGTACCAGGGAAGGACCGAGAACAACCGCATCGTGAACTTCCGCTCGGATAAAAGCCTCATCGGCGAGTTCGCGAGGGTGAGAATAGACGAGGTCCTGCCGCACAGCCTCACAGGCTCTATAATAGAGGGAAATTAAAACAGCAGAAAAGGCAGCGCCCCGGTAAGTCCCGGCTATGGATTTCCCAAGCGATGCCCTTCTGCGCCGGATAAGTCCGGCGTGATTTTGAGGACGGCCTTCCGTCCGGGAAAGTGACTTGAGAAATACAGAAACAGACGAAATCATCCTTGAGCCGGAGAACATCTACCGGCTCTCCATGCTCTGCGGCCCTGGGGACGAGAACCTCCTCCAGATTGAGAAGCGCCTCGGCGTCGCGATTGAATACGACGGTGGCAGCTTCAAAATCACGGGCTACCCCGGAGACATCAAGGCTGCCGAGCACGTTCTGAACGAGCTTTATGTCGACACGGCCCCGATCCGCGGCAAAATCGGCGAGATTACCCCTGAGGACGTGCACCTTGCCATACAGGGCGCCGGTGCTCTCGAGAAGGACGACGGCGCTGACGAGTTCGGGCGCGATGTAACAATCAGGACCAAGAAAGGCAATATCAAGCCGCGCTCGCACAACCAGGCGCAGTACGTCTCTGACATCACCTCCCATGACGTAACCTTCGGCATCGGGCCCGCGGGATCCGGCAAGACCTACCTCGCGGTAGCGGCAGCCGTTGACGCGCTCGAGAGGCAGGAGGTGAGGCGCATCATCCTCACCCGCCCCGCGGTGGAGGCCGGAGAGAAGCTGGGGTTCCTCCCCGGAGACCTCGCGCAGAAGATTGATCCGTACCTGAGGCCCCTTTACGACGCCCTCTTTGAGATGCTGGGCTTCGAGCGGGTCGACAAGCTCCTCGAGAGGCAGGTCATTGAAATCGCCCCTCTCGCCTACATGAGAGGAAGAACGCTGAACGACGCATTCATAATCCTTGATGAGAGCCAGAACACCACCATCGAGCAGATGAAGATGTTCCTCACGAGAATCGGCTTCAACTCCAGGGCCGTAATCACCGGCGACATCACGCAGATCGATCTCCCGAGGCACATCAAGTCAGGCCTCAAGCACGCGATTGAGGTGCTTACGGGAGTCGAGGGGCTCGCCTTTGACTACTTCACCTCGACCGACATCGTGCGCCATCCTGTGGTCGCGAGAATCGTCAAGGCCTACGACAGCTACGACAAAAAGCAGGAGAAGGAGTCTGCCGAGAAAGCAGCCGCGGCGAAGGCTGCAGCCTTCGCTGATTGCGTACATGTGCCTGGTCCTTTCGCTGCTGACACAGGGAGGGAAACAGATTGAACCTGACGCTTGATCTTCAGATCGCATCGGAGAGCTCCGAGGGGCTCCCCACGGAGGCTGACTTCCGGAAATGGGCGGAGGCAGCGGTAGAGGACTTCAGGGACGACGCTGAGGTCACCATCCGCATCGTGGACGAGGCGGAGAGCCATGAGCTCGATCTCAACTACCGCCACGTGGACCGCCCGACCAACGTTCTCTCCTTCCCCTTCGAGTGCCCGCCTGAAGTGAAGCTCAATCTCCTCGGGGACCTCGTCATCTGCCGTGAGGTGGTTGAGCGCGAGGCGAAGGAGCAGGGGAAGACCCTTGCCGAGCACTACGCCCATATGACCGTGCACGGCTGCCTGCATCTTCTCGGCTACGATCACATCACCGATGAGGAAGCCGAGGAGATGGAAGGCATCGAGACCAGGATCCTCACGGAAAAGCTCGGCTTCGCGGATCCCTACGCCTCGGAGAAGGCCTGAATCAGACAGCGCAGGAACATTAGGAAGGAGAGGATTTTCCCCGGATGAGATGAAGCAGTACCCGGGACACTTGGCAAACATGAGAGATGACAGAGTGAACAAGCAAGACGAAGAGAAAGAAACATCAGCATCAGCGGCGGCCGGGGCAGAGCCTGCGTCAGTACCGGAGAGGGAGGATGATGCCGTCCCGGAAACCGAGGCGGAGAGAAGAGACTCTGATGCAGCGGCCGCAGAGCAGGTCGCGTCCGCAGATAGATCTGCCTCAGCTGAGGAGCCGGAGGAGCACGAGAAGGAGGATGACGGCATCCTCGACCGCTTCTTCAGGCTCTTCCACAGCGAGCCCAAGGACAAGTCGCAGCTGGCCGACGTCATCCATGAGGCAAGGGAGAGCGAGATCATCGACGAGAACACCCACGACATGATCGAGGGCGTCTTCGAGATCTCGGAGCTCCGCGTAAGGGACATCATGATCCCGAGATCTCAGATCATCGTCGTGCACGATGACGACACCGAGGAGAATATCCTCAGCATCATCGCGAGCTCAAGGCACTCGCGCTATCCTGTAGTGGGCGAGGACATCGACGAGATCAGGGGGCTCCTCATCGCGAAGGATCTCCTCATCTACCGCAACACCCATCCGAAGATCTTCAATATCAGGGACTTCATGAGGCCGGCGACGGTCATCCCGGAGAGCGTCCGCGTTGACCGGCTCCTCCGGAAGTTCCAGAAGGAGAGGTACCACCTCGCGGTAGTCGTGGACGAGTTCGGAAGCGTCTCGGGGCTGGTCACCATCGAGGACGTCCTTGAGCAGATCGTGGGCGACATCGCCGATGAGGGAGAGAAGAGCGGCACCGACAACATCAAGGCAGTCAACTCCAGCAGCTACCTCATCTCCGGAGTAACGCCCATCGAGGACTTCAACGAGAAGTTCGGGACGGAGTTCAGCAACGATGACGCCGAGACCATAGCGGGGCTCCTCATCAAGACCTGCGGACACCTGCCGGTCAAAGGCGAGACGATAGTGCTTGCCGGGAAGTTCAAGTTCAGGGTGGTCAACGCGGACAAGAGAAGAGTGAAGCAACTGGAGCTGAGGCTCGGGAAATGAAAAAGTCTGCCGATCAAGGCAGGCTTAGTTAGAGAAATTATACTGTGTGTCAAATAACCATTGCACCTAAATCACGGAGATATGGAGCTTCACGAATATTGCAAAGCCTTTCGATAATATTCAGCAGCCTGAGCATAGTCCTGCTTACATCCAATCCCATTTTCATATTTATTGCCTTCCCGATACCAAAAACTGTCCATTAAATGGCGTTGTTCAGCTGCACGCTTATACCACTTGCAAGCCTCAACGCAATCTTGTTCCACGACAATTCCTTCCTCATATATTGCACCAAGACAAACTTGACCGTCAGCATTTCCATATTCAGCTGTCCTGCGGAATAATTCCACCAACGTTTCTTTAGTACTACTCTCCCCTATATAGCTCATAAATAAAAATTGGGCACCACAACAAATTCTTCGAGAAATATCTTTACAATACCACTTCACCGCCAGGTCGTTATCCTGGCATACACCAAGTCCAAGTCTATACATATCAGCGATTGCCGCAAAAGGATCTGATTCTGTTATTGAATTGAAGCCCTGTTCAACTGACTTCATATACCATTTCATGGCCTCGGCATAATCCTTCTTGATATAGAACATATTTCCAAGGGCATTTGAGGCCTCATCATATCCACGCTCTGCGGCTTTAAGATACCAACTCTTTGCCTCTTCGTAATCCTGCTTAACTCCATTTCCGTTACAGTACATGTCTCCAAGTTTCTTCTGAGCTCCATCATCTCCAAGTTCTGCGGCCTTGCGGTACCATTTCACTGCCTCGATGTAAGCATCTTTGGATGACATGTCACAAAAAAAATCCTTTTCTGCTGCATTTTCGTGTGTACCAAAATTTCCTATCGAACTTAATATGCTAAATCCTAATTCATTGTCTTTATGTTCAGCATAATTTTTATACATATCACCAATACAGTTTTGAGCCTCAGTATCCTGCTGTGCCGCTGCCTTCCGGTACCATTTCACAGCCTTGCCATAATCTTCTTTAACTCCCCTACCGTTATAATACATGTCTCCAAGTTGCTTCTGAGCGCTAGAATCTCCTTTTTCAGCCGCCTGGTTATACAACTTCAATGCCTCACCATAATCCCGCTCGACACCATATCCGTTCTCGTACATCCGGCCAAGATTGTTCAGGGCTGTTGCATCACTCTGCTCTGCTGCTGTCCTATACCACTTCACTGCCTCGGCATAATCCAACTTACCTAGGCCATGCTCGTACATCATGCCAAGATTGTTCATGGCAACTGCCTCATTTTGTTCAGCTGCTTTCAGATACCATTTCATTGCCTCATCGTAATTCTGCTTTACACCATAACCATTGCGATACAAGTCACCAATTTTGTTCTCTGCTACTGCATATTCCTGCACTGCAGCTTTCTTATACCATGTCAAAGCAATGATGTAATCCTGCTCCACGCCTTGTCCAACGCAGTACATATTGCCCAGCCTGAACTGAGCATTAGCATTGCCCTGCTCTGCGGACTTTCTATACCACCTAAAAGCCTCTGTATAATTCTGCTCAATACCATGGCCTGTTTCATACATTTGGCCTAAATTGTTCTGAGCAACAGCATTATTCTGTTCTGCCGCTTGCCTGTACCAATCAGCAGCCTCAAAGTAATTCTGCTCGACACCTTGTCCATTGCTGAACATAAAGCCAAGGACAAGCTGTGCATTGGCATTACCCTGCTCTGCAGACTTATGGAACCACTTAAAGGCCTCTCCGAAATCCTGCTCAACACCATCTCCATGGTAATACTTATCACCGCGTGAATATTGCTCAGCTGCTTCAGTCTTGTTATTCCAAACTCTATGTGTATACTCCCCTTTGTCGCCAAAAATGCTGCATATGCAATCTTCAAATTTCTTTCTCAGCCCCCTCACCGCAGCTCTGTCGTCTCTGGCTTTCTTGAGATTTTCCTGCAGGCTAATCCTGATTTCTCCTATACTCTCAGATACAGCACTCATATCATCGTCTGTATTCTCATCTGTCTCATCAGAACTCTTCAAATTCTTGAGGCTTATGCGTGACTTGTAATCAAGGATTGTCTCATCTTTCCTGCCTACAACATCAAGCACCTTACTTTCGATGGAGCTTAACGACTCAATTCTCTTCTGGGTATCAGCTATATATTTTTCGTCTGCCTCGATATACCCATCGAACACGCTGATGACCTGCTTAACGATTTCCTCTTCCTTACTTGTGTCAGGCTGATTATTTTCCGCTAGGAACTCAGCAAGCGTATTCCCCCTTGCTGCTTTTTTGTAATCATCAGGTTGCGAGCTGAATTTTTTTATTGACGTATAGAGGCTGATTCCATCGTACCCAATAGAATTTTCCTGCAGCAACATTTCAGCCTGCTCAATGATTTCAGCGTTCTCCTCCAGAGATTTCAAGTCAGCACGGTTCGCGATGATGTAAATCTTCATGTCCGGATTGACATTCAGTATATCCCGAAGGATGTTGAAATCGTCATCGTGGATAGTACCGCCCGACACGTCAAAGCACCAGAGCAGGGCCTGCGCTCCTGCGATCGCCGTTATTGCCGTATTGTAGTCAAGCTCTGAGCTATATCCCGGGTTGAATCCAGGAGTATCGATAAAACAGATGTTCTCATACGGCTGAACAAAGCTGGTCTTGAATACAATATCATCAATGATCAGCTTCATGTTCAGCTTGAACTCGTCCTTCTTCCTGTAAGTGAAGAGTGAGAAAATCTTCTCAGGGACATTTACCCTTGCGCCCCTGTACGAATAGCCCGTTATCTCAGTATCCTCACCGTCAAGCACATAAGATGCAATAGCGGTAGTCTGATCCATGCCGACCGGGAGCGATACCTTGTCCTGGCTGAACAGGCTGTTCATAAACGAGGACTTTCCGCTAGAAAACGCGCCGCCAATCGCGATAATCGTCTTTCCCATGATCTGCGAATCACGCGACACCAGTTCCAGCTGGGTCCCGACTTCCTGAAGCGTCTTCAGGGCGCTGGCTCCAAAAGGATTGAAGGAATTCTGGTTAGCGTACTTCTGATAATCTTCATCAAGAAGCTTCCGGAATGTCACAATCCCGCTGTTCTGCTCTACCCGTGCTTGGATGACGTCAGCAATGAATGCCAGCCTGTCATTTAGGCTCTCACATTCACGCTGCGATTCAGCGAGCTCTTGCTCACGTCTCTCGAGAAACTCTGAAAGTTCTGCAATCTTTCTGGAAGCTGCAATAGCCTCACCATTATTATTATCCATATCCGTTAAGTACCTCCCAAGGTATCAAACCATGCGTGGCATGAAGCCACACGAGCTGACTTTCTTCATCGTCATTCTGATTTTGGCGATGCATACTCTGTAATATCAAATCGTCAGCCCATCAGATTCATCCGACAAGCACCTATCCCTGACTATTCACTTCATGTATGCAGTTGCAAATCTCTCCAAACCGCCCAAAGTTCCTGATATGCCTGTTCAACAAAAAAGCCGGCAAATCAGGCATTGCTGCCAAGTTTTCCGGCTTCTGATCATCATTTTACTAAGCAGGAACTAAGGGCCAACCTGCCTTTGGTCAGACTACATATCTGATTTCATCAATGCACTGCTTCACCTCGTCCAGATTGAAGTAGATGTCATCCAAAAAGTCAAAATCATCATCATTCTTGTCTTCAAACTGACCAATAAATGTCAGCTTGCTGTGCTTTTCATTGAAAGACATTCCTACTATCTCATCATAGTGAAGATAATCAGGACAGGTGAAGAGACCGCCGTTGTAGCACACTCCTCCTTTGGCAAAGAGCAGCCCGTTCTTGCCGTTGCTGAACAGGGACGTATCAATGAAACCGATTACATCCTCATTCCTGACTTTGGCCGCATACGTTGACAAAGCATTCCTTAACTTGGTGTCATCTGAACCAATATCGTCCTTCATATATACCGAGCTACTCTTGCTGATGCTGCTGAGATGCCTCTGTACAATCTCCTTCAGCTTGTCTTCAGGAGATTCAAAGTCACAGTCAGTGCCTAACTCTTTCATGAAAGCCTTCAAACCCAGCCTCAAGGCGCGCGTGTAATACTGGTTCAGCTCGTTCCGCCCAATCATGATGTTATTTTCATGATTCAGTTTCTTACCCTGCAAGTCATACAGATCATAATTAGAAACATCCAAGGCTAACCCTGCTGCGCTTTCATGCACAGAATTGAGGTTGCCAACCGGAACTGCTGCCACAGTGTTATTGATAAAGAAGAAGAAAGTATCCTTTGTCAGGATCATCCAATACTGTGCTTCATCACCAAATGACTCAAGCTTGAGAGTGAACGGGAACATATCCTTTAACAGAGAATCCTCAGCCGTCTTGAAACACCGTTTGACACTGCTCTGCAGCGGCTTGATATTTATCTTCTGGAACTGCGCATCCTCAAGAATTCCCTGATCATTGTATGTCGCGTCCAAGGTGCTGTCGATGTCTAATGAGGAATCAAATGCCACCATTGTCTGCTTCATAAGGACATCACTGATGCTCATGCTCAGGGCATTAACTGCACTGGAGAGTTTCATCTCATCCTGGAAGAGATTGCCCTTGCCCTGCTCCGAAGCCTTCTGGTGCCACTTCCAGGCCTCTTCATCGTTCTGCTCGACACCCTGTCCTTCCTCATACATGTCACCGAGTCTCTGCTGGGCATCTGCATTACCCTGATCGGCAGCTTTCAGATACCATTTTGCGGCTTCTGCATAGTTCAGCTGGGCAGGATCTTTCTTCTTGCCAAAGACGTTTTTCATCTTGTTCAGCAGGCCTGCACCGGCAGGATCCTCTGCGACAGCCTCCTGGCTGTAGTACATGTTGCCAAGGCTGTTCTGCGCATCTGCATTGCCTTGGTTCGCGGACTGCAGGTACCACTTCAGAGCCTCCGCATAATTCTGCTTGACGCCCTGCCCTTCATGGTACAAATTGCCAAGGCTGTTCTGGGCATCTGCATTGCCCTGATCTGCTGACTTCTGGTACCACTTCAGAGCCTCTGAGGCATTCTCATCAACCCCGTTTCCGGCAAGGTACATGCCGCCAAGGCTATTCTGGGCATCTGCATTGCCCTGATCTGCCGACTTCTTGTACCACTTGAGAGCTTCCTCAAAGTCCTGCTGAACCCCGAGTCCGTCACGGTAAATATTTCCCATGCTGTTCTGGGCTTCGATATTTCCGCGCTTGGCCGACTTCTGGAACCACTTAAGGGCAACTCCGTAATTCTTGGCGACTCCGTAGCCGTTGAAGTACATGGAGGCAAGGCTGTTCTGGGCATCTGAGTTTCCCTCATCGGCAGCCTTCCTGTACCACTTGACTGCCTCGGCATAATCCTGCTCCACGCCCTGTCCGTTGCGGTAGATGTCACCTACTCTGTTCTGGGCCTCAGGTAATTCCTGCTCAGCGGCCTTCATATACCACTGAAGGGCCTCGGCGTAGTCCTGAATGACACCGTCTCCGCGGTAATACTGCTCGCCGCGTTTGTACTGTTCGGCAGGATCATCAAGATCTGCTACAACCGGCTTGCTCTCTGCGGCTGACTTAATTTTGCCAAGAAGCTCCCTGTCACCGAAGATGCTTGCTATGCACTCCTCGAATTTCCGGCACAGCTCCTCGGCGGCGGACTTGTCGTCCGTTGCCTTCTGAAGGGTAGCCTTGAGGCTGCGCATGTTCTCTTCCATGATCTCGGAGACTGCGTCTACGTCGTCCTCTGTATCATCAGCACCGTCCATGACACTTGAGCCCATTGCCTCGAGATCCTTCTGGCTGAGGCGGGACTTGATATCACTGATGATCTCGTCTTTTTTGCCTAAAACATACTCGAATCTGCTGTTAATGGACTTTGATTCCTGAATCTTCTTC
>Ga0256404_1011852_pt1 | contig 11527 bp, 10 predicted proteins | sample RumenRJG_01DNA_FD_185990 | JGI IMG/M metagenome (GOLD analysis project Ga0256404, IMG submission 185990) | Bovine rumen microbial communities from Lethbridge, Alberta, Canada - RJG_01 | ecosystem: Host-associated > Mammals > Digestive system > Stomach > Rumen | place: Canada: Alberta | collected... | reverse complement strand
AATTGGGATTCTTTAATAAACAAAATATTTGAATTAAAATCATATTTTGCAAGTTCACCTTCTTTAAAAATCTCATCAAAATCATCAAGAACTTGATATTCAAAACCCAAAAAGTCTTGATTGTTTTGCATAAACTCTAAAACATCTATAATTGGAAATTTTAGGGTTTTGCATTTAAACATGTTTCTAATATTCTCTGCATATACCTTCAACTGATGAGTATTAGTAGGAGCGCAGAAATAATACATTTCTATTTTTTCTCCTCTTCTTCTAATAACTTTTTCAGTTTTTCCAGAGTATTAGGATCAATATTTTTAATTGATCTTGCAAACATTAAGGAAACATTTTGGTGCTCTTCATCCATATTATCAAAACTTAGAAAGACTTCATTTTTTGTTCTATCATATGCATTTTGAAGTTCTTTTCTTTGAATATCATCTAATTTATAGATCCTAGAAATTTCTTCAACCCATTTACTAGGTGCATTCTTTTTTCCAACTTCAACAGCACTCAAAAATGAAGTACTAACCCCTAAGTTAGTCGCCATATCTTTCATATTCTCAAACTTATCAAGACGAATATGACGTAAAAACTTACCAAATTCTGTATACATAATTTGCCCCGCCTATAATATAAAATCAATAAAAAGTCTTGTCAACCTTTTTGGTTAATTTTTTCAACTATTTTCGTTATTAAAATTCCTAACGATTTCAGATTGAAAGATATTATTTATTATTAGTTATTTTATCAACTTAACTTCTTTTTTTAAATCTTTAAAATACACAAAAATCGTAATTAATTCGTTATACATTGTCTTAATTACACTACTAATTTCGCTATCGTTAAAAACTCCAATCTTTGCAGTTTCCATAAATTCAACATCTATTGAATCTAAATTAAATCCATCAACAAGTAATAAAAATATCTTAATAAAATAGAAAAATAAATTGTTAAATCTTTTTCTTTTTATATTTTTTGAAGCAATTTTTATTTCTTTAAATATGGCTTGTTTTTTAATAAACATAATTTGAGGTAAACAATAAATTAAAAAGAACAAATTGATAAAATCATTATTAAATTCAAGATATTTTTCGCATGGATACTCTTTTTTAAAATTCTTTACATAAAAATTTTGTAATGAATCATGAACAAAAAATCTTGCAAAGTTTATATCAACATAACTTAGCGAGTTAAAAAAAGCTACAATTAAAAAATCAAATGTTACCATCATTACAAGATTTTTTGTTCTGCCTTCTACTTTTATATTATAGGAATTAAGTAAATTAAAATATTTTAGTAATAGATTGTTAAAATAATCTTCTACTTTTCTTTCTATAACTCTAACTTTAATCAAATATTTCTCATCCAATTTCATAATTTTTTCTCTACATAATTTATAGGGAGGAATTTTAAAATTCTGACAATTTTTTTAACATTTATCGCTAAAAATAGGAGAGACAAAATGATATAATAGAAAAGATTTCTATTGAGGAAATTATTAATTTTGTGAAAGGAGTCTTAACTCATGGAATACTCAGCTGAAATAAAACACATGTGTACCGTTAGAAATGGTTGTGATGCTGGCGTTAGCCCTCTTCCAGAAGAAGGCAAATGGGTCAAAGTAAAAGAGATTAAAGATATCTCTGGTTTGAGCCATGGTATTGGTTGGTGCGCACCACAACAAGGTTGTGCAAAACTTACTTTAAATGTCAAAGATGGCATTATTGAAGAAGCTTTAGTCGAAACTATTGGTTGTTCAGGAATGACTCATAGTGCTGCTATGGCGGTTGAAGCTTTACAAGGAAAAACTTTACTTGAAGCTGTTAACACTGATTTAGTTTGCGATGCTATTAACGTTGCAATGAGAGAAATCTTCAAACAATTTATATATGGAAGAACTCAAACTGCTTTTAGTGAAAATGGTTTACCAGTTGGATCATCTTTAGATGATTTAGGAAAAAATTTAAGATCACAAATTGGAACAATGTTTGCTTCCAAAGCAAAAGGTCCACGTTATCTTGAAATGACTGATGGATATGTTTTACGTCTTGGTCTTGATAAAAACGATGAAGTTATCGGTTATCAATTTGTTAACTTAGGTAAAATGATGAAAGCTATTAGAGAAGGTGTAGATCCAAAAGAAGCCTACACTAAAGCTATTGGAACTTATGGTAGATTTAACGATGCCGTTAAAACTATCGATCCAAGAAAGGAATAATTATCATGGTTACATTTGAAAATTATGAAAGAAGAAAAGATTCAATTGAAGCTTGTTTAAAAGCCAATGGAATTAAAGATTTAGAAGAATGCCGTAAAATGTGTCTTGATAAGGGCGTTGATGTTGAAAAAATTGTAAAAGGCGTTCAACCAATTTGCTTTGATAACGCTGTTTGGGCCTATACTTTAGGTTGCGCTATCGCTATCAAACGTAATATTAAAGAACCAGAAAAAATTGCAGTTTGTATTGGTGAAGGCTTACAAGCCTTTACAGTTCCTGGAAGTGTTGCAAACACCCGTGAAGTTGGTTTAGGTCATGGCAATCTTGCAAGTATGCTTCTTGATGAAAAAACAAAATGCTTCTGTTTCTTGGCCGGACATGAGTCTTTTGCTGCTGCAGAAGGCGCTATTGGTATTGCTTTAAATGCCAATAAAGTTAGAAAAAATCCAATTAGTGTTATTTTAAATGGTTTAGGAAAAAACTCTGCTTACGTTATTAGCCGTATTAATGGATTTACTTATGTTCGTACTGAACTTGATAGATTAACCAATACTTTAAAAGTAATTGATGAAACTAAATTCAGTGATGGCGATCGTAGTAAAATTCGTTGCTATGGATGTGATGATGCAACCGAAGGCGTTGAAGTTATGAAACACGAAAGTGTTGATGTTTCAATTACTGGAAACTCCACTAACCCAACACGTTTCCAACATATCGTTGCTGGACAATATAAAAATTGGTGCTGGAATCATGGTAAAAAATATTTCAGTGTTGCAAGCGGCGGCGGAACTGGAAGAACTCTTCACCCAGATAATATGGCAGCCGGACCATCAAGCTATGGTTTAACCGATAACATGGGAAGAATGCATGCAGATGCTCAATTTGCAGGTAGTTCTAGCGTTCCAGCCCACGTTGAAATGATGGGCCTTATTGGTATGGGAAATAACCCAATGGTCGGTGCAAGTGTTGCCTGTTCTGTTGCGGTTTATGAAGCTTTAAAATAACTTAAGAATTATTAAAAAAAGGAATTATCGTTTGCGATAATTCCTTTTTTGCTGCTTTTTTAATTAAGGTAATAAGCTTTTATAAGTTCAAACATATATTGAACATCTTTTGTTCCAGATGTTTCATAATTTGAATGCATGGCAAGTTGAGGACACCCAATATCAACTGATTTAATTCCAAGTTGTGAAATTGATAAAGCGCCAAGAGTTGATCCACCTCTTACATCGCTTCGATTATAAAATAATTGATAAGGTATATTGTTTTTCTTACATATATCAATAATATAGGAAGAAGTTAAGGCGTCGCTAGTGTAGGCCATATTGGAATTAAATTTAATAATTACACCTTTATTTAAATAAACTGGACTATTTAAGTCTGAAAATTCTTGATGGTTTGGATGAATGGCATGACCATTATCAATTGAAAGTAAAAATGATTTTGCAAGTGATACAAAATAATCATTTTCACTAAACCCTAAAGAATTTGAGATTCTTTTTAAGGTATTTTTTAAAATATCGCTATCGGCTCCACTGAAAGTTTGACTTCCAACTTCTTCGTTATTAAATGAAACAAATACTGAAATATCGTTTTCATTATTAGATTCAATAAACCCTTTTAGCGAAAGATAAGCAGATTCTAAATTGTCAATTCTTGGAGACATTAAAAATTCATTATTTAATCCGCCAGCCAAAGAAGAAGTAAAGTTATAACATTCAAGGTCATAGCTTAAAATATCATCCTTATTTATATTTAATAAATTTGCAATTGCTTCAAGAAAACTATTTTCATCATTTCCTAAAGCAAAAATAGGTTTCATATCTTGTTCTATATTGTATATATAGCCATCATTTATCGATCGATTAAAATGAATAGCAACATTTGGGATAATTAAAATTGGTTTATTAAAATCAATAATTTCTCTTTTAATTTCTTCGCCTTTTTTATAAAAAACTCTTCCAGCTACTGATAAAGGTTTATCAAGCCAAGTTGAAATTATTGCTCCGCCATATTTTTCAACATTTAATTTTAAATAATTTTGTGAACTTATGGCCTTTTCCATTTTTAATTTTAAACATGGCGAATCAAGATGAGATGCACAAATTTTAAAGGCAAAATTATGAATCATTAATGGAACTTTAAAAGCGATTACACTACTATCATTTCTGATAAGATAATAATTTTTTCCTCTTTCGATTTTAAAGTTTTGTCCTTCTTGTAATTCAATAAAATTATTATTATCTAAAATTTCTTTTATGTTATAAGTTGCGTTAAATTCAGTATGACTTTTATTTAAAAAATCTAATAAACCATTTAATATTTCTTCCATTTTTGCTACCTCGACGCTAAACATTCTACCACAACTTAATTTTAGAATTTTAATAAAAGTTAAATCGACAAAATATTTTACCCTTTCTACCAACTTTAATAATTGCTAATATAATAATAATTATTATTAAAAACCTGCTAAAAAATAAATATTAAGTAAAAAAGAAGCTTTATTGGTATTTTTTTACTGATTAATATTCAAAATTTTATGTGTTTTTATTATTATATAATAATTAAAACAAGGAGTATCCCTATGGAAGACAAAGTAAAAATAGTTGAATTAAAAGAGAGCGTATTTAAAAATAATGATGAAAAAGCTAGTGAATTAAGAAAAATTTTAAAAGAAAAGAAAATATTTTTGCTTAATTTAATGTCTAGTCCAGGAAGTGGAAAAACCACTACTTTAATAAAATTAATTAACAAAATTAAAGATCAATATAAAGTTGGAGTTATGGAAGCCGATATCGACGGGGATGTTGATGCAAGCGATGTTATAAAAGAAACTAAAGTCAAAGCTATCCAACTTCATACTGGTGGAATGTGCCATCTTGACGCTTCAATGACTAAACAAGGTCTTGATGAACTAAAAATTAATGATTTTGATGTAATATTTTTAGAAAATGTTGGAAATTTAGTTTGCCCAGCCGAATTTGATACGGGTGCTTCAAAAAGTGCAGTTATTTTATCAATTCCAGAAGGAGACGATAAACCTTTAAAATATCCACTAATGTTTGAAAAAGTTGATCTTGTCATTTTAAACAAAATCGATGTTGCTCCATATTTTGATTTTGATTTTAAAAAATGTGAAGATTGGATTAGAATGCGCAACAAAAATTGTAAAATTATTAAAATATCTGCCAAAACTGGTGAAGGAATTGATGAATTAAAAGATTACGTTGTTAGCTTAATTAAAACATGGAAAGAGGAAAAATAATTATGCCAGAACAAAGCAAAAAAATTATCTCAAAATACCAAGGAGAAAAAAATCCTGATAAGGAAATATTAAAACTTGGACGAAAAATTACTGACGTTGTCGCTCACAAAATTACCGGTATCACCAGTGATGATCCAGAATATTGGGGTTTAAGAGAAATCGTAACTCATGATGAAGCCGTAATATTAAATAAAATGAAACTTAGAAAATTCTACACTATTGAAGAATTAATTAAGATGAATCCTAAGATCGAACCAATTACTCTTCAAAAAATGTTCGATGAAATGGCTATAAAAGGAATTGTCGAATACGATTATGGAGACCACTATAACGATGATGGACCAATTAAAGATGCTCCAAGAATTAAACGTTATAGAATTTGCTTTTTTGTTCCAGGTTCAGCAGAACTTTTTAACTCTACAAGAGCCCAAATCGAAGAAAATCCCGCGGTTACTTCTTTTTTTGAAAGAATGACTTTTATTCCACTTGCTGGAATTACTCAAATGGTACCTCCAGGGGGCGATGGTATTGGAATGCATGTCATTCCAGTTGAAAAAGCTGTTGATTTTGAAAATAAAGCCATTAAATTAGAAAGAATTTCTTATTGGCTTAAAAAATATGATGGACACATCAGTGCTGGAACTTGTTCTTGCAGACTTTCAAGAGCAAAACTTGATGATGGTTGTGCAGATGATCCAGATGATTGGTGTATTCAAGTAGGTGATATGGCAGATTATTGCGTTGAAACCCATAGGTCCCACTACATCACCAAAGAAGAAGCTTTGAGAATTATAAAACGTGCAGAAGATAATGGATTTGTCCATCAAATTACAAATATTGATGGAGAAAATAAAATTTTTGATATTTGTAATTGTAATGTCAATATTTGTAATGCTTTAAGAACAAGCATGCTTTTTAATACTCCAAATCTTTCAAGAAGTTCATATACTGCAAAAGTTGATGTTACTAAATGCGTTGCTTGTGGATATTGTGTTGAATCTTGCCCAGCCGGCGCTGTTAAACTTGGTCAAAAATTATGTAAAAAAGACGGGAGCAAAGTTGTTTATCCAAAAGCTCCACTTCCAGATAATTTAAAATGGGGAAAATATGCTTGGGATGAAAATTACCGAGATACTTCAAAACTTTCAAATACTTATGAAACTGGAAGTTCTCCTTGTAAAGTTGCTTGTCCAGCACATGTTCCTGTTCAAGCCTATTTGAAGAAAGCTCATGAAGGAAAATTTAAAGAAGCTCTTGAATTAATTAAAAAAGAAAATCCATTCCCAGCTGTTTGTGGAAGAATTTGTAATAAGCGTTGTGAAGAAGCTTGTACTAGAGGTGATTTAGATAAAGCTGTTTCAATTGACGCAGTTAAAAAATTTATTGCAGATCATGATAGAAATAGCTCAACTCGTTTTATTCCCGAAAAAACTATTCCATCAGTTCATGAAGGATTTAATGAAAAAATTGCAATTATCGGAGCTGGTCCAGCCGGACTCAGTGCTGCTTACTTTTTAGCTTTAAAAGGCTATAAACCAACTGTTTTTGAAAAAAATCCTAAAGCTGGTGGCATGCTTGTTTATGGAATTCCTTCTTATAAACTTGAAAAAGATGTTATTGATTCAGAAATCGATATCATTAAAAAATTAGGTGTTGATATTAAATGTAATGTTGAAGTTGGAAAAGATATTTCAATAAGCGAACTTAAAAAACAAGGATATAAAGCTTTCTATATCGCAATTGGTTGTCAAGGTGGAAAACTTCCTGGCATTCCTCATGAAGACGCAAACGGAGTTGATGTTGCTGTTAAATTCCTTAAAGAATCCTATATTAATTTAAAAGAAAAATTTGAAGATGATGTAGTAGTTGTTGGTGGAGGAAATGTTGCAATTGATTGCGCAAGAGTTTCTTCAAGAAAAGGTGCAAGCAAAGTTACCATTGTTTCACTTGAAAAGCGTGACCAAATGCCAGCAAGTAATGAAGAAATTCAAGAAACCCTTGAAGAAGATATTAATATTTTAAATTCTTATGGACCAAAAGAAGTCAAAGTAGATGAAAATAATAATGTTAAAGCAATTGTCTTTAAAAAATGCCTTAGCCTTTATGATGAAAATAAAAAATTCCATCCAACTTTTGATGAAAATGACACCATAGAAATTCCATGTAAAAAAGTAATTTTTGCTATTGGTCAACAAATTGTTTGGGGAGATTTATTAAAAAATAGCAAAGTTACCTTCACTCACAATAATTATCCAGTTGCTGATAAATTAACTTATCAAACTAATGATGAAGATATCTTTGTTGGAGGAGATGTCTATACTGGACCAAAATTTGTAATTGATGCAATTGCTGCAGGTCACTACGCCGCCGAATCTCTCCATAGACATGTTCATAAAGGTGCCCATCCAACAATCGGTTTAAATAGACACTCATTTAAAGAACTTGATAAAAATGATATTTCATTCCCATTAAGTTATGACACTGCCGGAAGACAAGAAGCAAAGATGGACGAAACAATTGATTACAAACATTCCTTTGTTGACGCACATAAAAACTTAACTGAAGAACAGGTTAAAATTGAAACTCAAAGATGCTTAAGTTGCGGAGCCTCAGTTGTTGATCCAAATAAATGTATTGGTTGTGGAATTTGCACCACTAAATGTAAATTTGATGCTATACACTTATATCGAGATCATCCAGAGATGTCTAAGATGGTTGTAGCAGAAGACAAAATTAGTGGTTTACTCAAATATAGCTTGAAACGTGGTATGAAAATTATGCTTCATAGCACTTCGAAAGAAGCTAAAGAAATGAGAAAACTTAAAAAAGAATACAACAAAAAATATAAAGAATTTAATAAAGTAAATAAAAATACTGGTAATTCTAAAAATGCATGAGCTTGGAATAGTTTTCTACGTCATTAATGCCGTAGAAAAGTGTGCTGAAGAAAACAAAGCAAAGGAAGTTAAAAGTGTAACTTTAGAAATTGGGGAAGTATCCACTATTGTTCCAAGTTATTTTAGAGACTGTTATATTTGGGCTATCAAAAAAACTAAATATATGAAAAATTGTAAATTAAAAATCATCAATATTAAGGCGACTACCTATTGTAAAAACTGTAAAAAAACTTATGACACAGTAAAATATGGTAGGAAATGTCCATATTGCAATTCTTATGACACTTATTTGTTAACGGGTGATCAATGCAATATTAAAGATGTAGAAATCTCTATATAATTTTTAAAAAACCATTATATAACCACCTAGTTTTAAATTTTTAGGACTTGCAAAAACTTGTTTTAAATAAAGACAAGTTTTTGCAAGTCCTTTTTTATTTAAAAACCCTATTGAGTGTAAACTTCAAAATATTATACAGTTGATTTAAAAACTAAAGAAAATTTACAAAAATTTGGCAATTTAATTACAGGGATTTTTACTGAAATATAATTTTAAATGATATTTTTAACTTTTCTTTAAATTTATAAAAAGAGTAGGCTTCCTATATAAAAAAACACAAGACTATAAGTTTTTATAAGAAATTAATTAGATAAATTTTTAGATTAAAAACTTAATATTTGCTTTTAAAATTGGAACAAAAACTCCATCTAAACCGATGGAGTTTTAATTTTAATATTTAAGAATGAATGAGTGGTTGCCAAATTTCTCCGCTGCTATGATAGCCAAATGTTTTTGTCTCTCCATCTATTGGTTCATATGATTTTATATTTGATCTATCAAGTTCTACTTTTTGTAATGACCATCTGAAGATATCATTTTCTTTATCAAGTTTTCCCCTAAAAAAGTTACACGATAAACTTTTTCTATAACATCACCAACATTATAATTGTTCAATTCCTCGTTACTTTTTTAACTAAATACATATAAATAATATTTTGGTTTTCAACTACTCTATATACCCCAGTGGACAATGTTTCCAACGCCAAACATGACGATAATCATATCCATATCTCATTAGAAGACAATGGGTTAATGGAAGTGAAGGACTCAGGTTCCTCTATCAATGCTCAAATTATATTCATGCAGAACCAGGACATCGTTGCCAAGCCAAACCAGTAAGCGAGAACGTTCTTATGGCTGCTGCTTGTGAAATTATTAATAAGATGTGCGTTGATAACGGCAATATCTTCAAAAGGGTTAGAGAACATATTAATTCCATCTTAGCCAAAAGAGATTTCACAGACATCATTAAAGAAAAAATGGACAGAAGAGAAACGTTAGAAAAAGAAATCGATTTCTTCCTCCAAGAAAAGATGAAATCTAGAGATGAGGGTGAAGGTGAACGTTATTATTTAGATAACAAATACCACAACTGCATTAAAGAAGTTAACGATCTAAATGCTGAGCTTAAAGAATTAGAAGCCAAACAAATAGAAACAGATAATCTTCAAGAAAGACTTAGACAAATTAACAAGATATTATCTGTGGGCGAAGTAACGCCTGAAATGCTAACGGTTGATATCATGGATGCATTCATCTATAAAATTATCGCTGTAAGCAAACGTGAAGCTGTATTTGTAATTAACGAAACAAACACACTAACATTCCAAGATTTCGTGGATAAAAGAAAAGAAATCGTATTCAACGAGGTTCTCTTTAGCGGAATTGTTAATTGCCAAGGAACTAAAAGAAACGATTATCTAAATTACAAAGTTGTAGCAATATAAAGTTTCGATATAGCTAGTACCTATATCCAAAAATGCAGATTTCGAACTAACGAGATCTGCATTTTATGTTGTTTTCAAGATTTTAGCAAAGGGTATCAAACAATTAGTATTCGTCCGTTTTAATAATTTTGTGGACGATTATTGAATTTGCTGGACGATTCAAATTAAATGTTTGGATTCTTAATATAATAAGTGTTCTTTGCGTTTCCTTGTCTAATAATAATGCCTTCTTCAACAAGCTTTTTAATAGCATTTAAAATAGCGGTTCTTCCAACAGATGGACATGAAGAAATAACTTCACTTGCTACAAATTTACCAATCTTGTTTGTTACAAATGCTTTTACAATATCATAAGCTGTACTTTTTGTTTTACTTCCTACGTATTGAACTCTATTTTCAAATTCAACATAGCAGGCAAGAATTATTTTGAGCATGTAACGGATGAAAGGGGTAGGATTATTTTTTCCTTTTTGCCAATCTATGTCAGACGCTTTTAATGCATCATAATATAAGTCTTTATTCTTTTCGATTTCTTTTTCAATACTGATGTATTTTCCAACAAGATAGCCGTTTTGGTAAAGAAGGAGCAATGTTAATAATCTGCTCATTCTTCCGTTGCCATCATTAAAAGGATGAATGCAAAGAAAATCTAAAATAAAGACAGGAATAACTAGCAAAGGATCTATTTTTTCGCTTGCAATTATATGGTTATAGCTTTCGCATATAGCTTCTACAGCATAAGGAGTTTCGGCAGGTTCAAGAGGTTTAAAACGAACGATAGTGCTACCATCATCCAAAGTTTCCTGAATAAAATTAGAAACATTTTTGAATTGACCGCACATAGTAAATCCGGCCTTAATAAGCATGTCCCTATGCAATTGCAAAATATAATTAGGCTTAACAGGAATGAATTCATGGCTTTCATGAATTGTATTTAAAACATCTCTATAACCCGCTATTTCATTTTCATCTCTATTTCTCGGTGTCGTTTTTTCTTGAACAAGCTGTTTGATTCTAGCGGCAGTTGTAATAATACCTTCAATTTTATTAGATGATTCAACACTTTGGATTTTTGCTATCTCAGTTAATCTATCTAATTCAATTGGTTTTTGTCTAATATATAAGTCTTGTTTTCCTTTATATTCATGGATTTTTGCAACGAGAGATAAAATCTCTGAATCCCATTTTATATTCGTTAATTGATCATAATTGAAAGTTCTCATATTCGTCCAACCTTTCTAATATTCATCCATATTATATGCGTTTGTGGACGATTAAGTCAAGGAAACACTAACAAGTCATTACTAAAAATTGTTTCAATCCAGGAAAAGATTTCGATATAGCTACTACCTATATCAA
>Ga0256404_1011851_pt1 | contig 11528 bp, 13 predicted proteins | sample RumenRJG_01DNA_FD_185990 | JGI IMG/M metagenome (GOLD analysis project Ga0256404, IMG submission 185990) | Bovine rumen microbial communities from Lethbridge, Alberta, Canada - RJG_01 | ecosystem: Host-associated > Mammals > Digestive system > Stomach > Rumen | place: Canada: Alberta | collected... | reverse complement strand
CTGGGGGCAGACCCGTCCGCAGACAGCAGGAAGACTGCTCTTTTCTTTGATGATTTTAATGGCGGAGGCAAAATCCCCTTCCGATACGGCGTGAACAAATTTGGGAATGTAAATGTTTACCGGGCAGCCTTCTACGCAGCGGGGCTTGGGACAGTTGAGGCAACGCTTGGCTTCTTCAATCGCAGTGGCTTCATCATAACCAAGAGCAACTTCTTCAAAGTTGTGGCGGCGTACGTCAGCCGGTTGTTCCGGCATCGCATGGCGGTTTACTTTAAGCATTTGCAGTCACCTCCGCAGCTCCATTCTACCGATTCCTGGTCTTTGTACATGGTCTGCCGTTTCATCAGGTTGGCAAAATCCACTTTATGTGCGTCAAATTCCGGACCGTCCACGCAGGCGAATTTATTTTCACCGCCCACTAAAACGCGGCATCCACCGCACATGCCGGTGCCGTCTACCATGATAGTGTTCAGGCTTACCGCTGTAAATACATGGAATGGCTCCGTGGTCCGGGCCACGTTCTTCATCATGATTACCGGGCCGATGGCTATGACGTAATCCACCTTCTCCCCTTTTTCCAGCATTTCCTTCAGGGGATCGGTGACAAAACCTTTTCTTCCGTAACTGCCGTCATCGGTGCAGACGATGAGTTCATCGCTGACGGCCCTCATGCGTTCTTCCCACAGGACCAGGTCTTTGTTCCGGGCGCCGATGATGGAGATCACTTTGTTTCCCAGTTCCTTATAGGCACGGGCAATGGGATATACCGGGGCGACGCCGATGCCGCCGCCAACGCAGACTACGGTGCCGAAGTTTTTCATTTCCGAAGGCTGGCCCAGGGGTCCTACAATGTTCTCCCATTCATCTCCAACCTCAAAATTTTCGCAGATGTGGCGGGAGGTATTGCCCACTTCCTGGATGATCATGGTGATAGTTCCCTTTTCCCGGTCAAAGTCCGCAATGGTAAAAGGAACCCGTTCGCTTTCCGGATCCGACAGGACGATTACGAACTGGCCCGGTTTGCATTTGCGCGCGATAAGGGGCGCTTCGATCACCAATTCGTAAACGGCGGGCGATACCAGTTTCTTTTCCAAAATTTTCGCCATAATGATCCCCTTCCTTCTTCGTAAAAATTTTGTTCTCTGTCTCTGATTCTCTAACCTTAATTATAATACTTTTTTCATCTTTTCGGGGAATTAATTTATGAAGAATTTGTAAACGAAAAGTATTTATTCTTTTTTAGTCAAAAAGGTTTGCAGGATTATCTGCTACGCATTTTTGTAATCGTTTTTATTATTGGAAAAAGAAAGGTAACGCAGGAATATTTAAGGAACCGCTTACAGGTTTACTTGCCCGTAAGCCGTTTGGAAATTTTATCTGCTTCAAAATAAATTTTTTCCGCGTCCAGGGCTTTCACTTCCCCTTTTTCCATGACTACTTTGCCATTGATGATGGAGGTGTCCGCATCGCCGGCGCTGGCAGCGTACACCAGCTGACTCATGCGGTCGTGCTGTGGATGCCACCAGGGCTTGTCCATGTTGTATAAAACGATATCGGCCAGCCAGCCTTCTTCCAGTTTTCCTAAATTATCGTAGCCCAGGCATTTTGCTCCCTGGCAGGTTGCCATATCCCAGGCAGTGGCCGCCGGAATGCACAGGGGATCATAAGTTACTCCTTTATGGAGCATGGCGGCAAGGCGGGTTTCTTCCAGCATGTCCAGATTGTTGTTGCTGGTGGCCCCATCGGTGCCAAGGCCAACCGTCACGCCTTTAGCCAGCATTTTTTCTACCGGTGCGATGCCGCTGGCCAGTTTCAGGTTGCTTTGGGGGTTGTGAGCTACCCGGGCCTTTTTGGCGGCCATGAGTTCCATTTCTTCTTCCGTTACCCAGACCCCGTGGGCCACTAAACAACCTCTGTCCAAAATGCCAAGGCTGTCTGCGTATTTAATGGGAGTCATGCCAAAATTTTTGACGCAGTCTTTTACTTCCTGTTCTGTTTCCGCCAGATGCATGTGCATTTCGCAGCCCAGTTCGCCGGCAGTGTCTACTAACAGTTTTAAATATTCCCTGCCGCAGGTGTAGGGGGCATGGGGTCCCAGCATAACTGTGATGAGGCCGTCGTCTTTTCCGTTCCAGTCTTTATATAACCGGATATTTTCTTTCAGGCGTTCGTCTTCTTTATCGTATTTGTCTCCCATAAGGCCCCGGGACAGGCAGGCGCGGATGCCCGCTTCACTGGAAGCCCGGGCGGTTTCGTCCATGAAAAAATACATATCGGCATAGGCCGTAGTCCCGCTTTTCAACATTTCCAGAATGCCCAGCTGTGTCCCTACATAGCAGTCCCCTTTCTGCAATCCGGCTTCCGCCGGCCATACTTTATTCTGGAGCCAGTCCATGAGGGCCATGTCGTCGGCGTAACTGCGCAACAGACACATGGCAATGTGGGTGTGGGCGTTTACCATGCCGGCCGCCGCTAATTTCCCCGTGCCGTCGATCTGGTAGGCGTCTTCATATCCTTCCGGTTTGTTTGTACCGATGTAAGAAATTTTATTGCCTGTAACGCCGATGAATTTTTTTTCATAAGCCGGGCCGTCTGTGACGATTTCCACGTTACTGATTAAAATTTTGTTCATGTTATTCCTCCCCCTGTTGTCGTTTGCTGTAATGGTTCAGGTAAAAATCGTGAAGGGTCGCTACCGTTTTTTCATTTAACGGGAACGGCGTTCCAAAGGAGCGGGCGACGTAATAAATCTGCGCTCCCTTTTCCAGAATCTGTGCTGCAGCCAGGGCTTCTTTCATATTCCGTCCCCAGCATACCGCGCCGTGGTTTGCCAGCAGTGCGGCGCTCCGTCCTCCTTCCATGGCCTCTACGGCTTTCTGCCCCAGTTCCTTTGTGCCGGCGATGGTGTATTCCGTACAGCGGACGGCGCCCCCTGTGATCTGGGCCAGGTCTTCAATAATCGGAGGCAGGTCCCGGTGGGCCGCTGCCAGTGCGCTGGCGTAAATGCTGTGGGTGTGAACAATAGCCCGGGCCTCCGGAAAATTTTTGTAAATTTCCAGATGCAGCGGTAGTTCCGATGAAGGACGCAGGGTAACAGCAGGTGTTCCTCCCTTTTCTTTGCTTTCGGCGGAATCTGTTCCGCCAGTGTTGCTGTCACAATCCCGGTTCCCCAGGACTCCGGGAATTCCTAAAAGGTTTCCCTCCATGTCCGTTATCACAATATCTTCCGGTCCAAGCTGCTGGTAATCCCTGCCGGAAGGCGTAATAGCGATGTGATTTTCGTCTATGCGGCAACTGATGTTGCCGTAAGTACCCACGGTCAGGCTGGAACGGGCCAGGGTCAGTCCTGCTTCCACAACAGTCTGTCGGGCTTTATACAAAATTTCCTCGTTCAATGTTAAAACCTCTTTTTCTTTATCCGTTTTTCAGATGAAATAGCAACGACTTCAAAATTAAATTTCAGAGACTTAAGTCTCTTAAGGTCTATCTGCATTAAGCTGCACAAAAGCTATTTAATTTTGCTGGAACATAATGAAAGGGATGCGCCTTTAACAGGGCTTTTTGTAAATATTAAGCGGAGTCCGGTTTATTCACAGGCCAGCTTCACACAGAATTCTTCAAAGGAAGTCTTTTTGCCTAAGTTGGCGAAGGAATATTCCTGAATTTTGGATTTGTCCCCTTTCCAGTATAAATACAGCCAGGGACCGCTTCCGCCGCTTTCGAGATGTTCCTTTCTCTTTTCTACTTTTCCACCCTTCACACAATTGAAAAATGTTTTCCATTCTTCCGGGGAAAGGTCCTTTGTGCCGGAAACCGTGACGTCTTTTTCAGTCAGCGGCCAGTGCCTGCCTTCCCGCTTTTCGTGATAGAACAGGTAGGATCCGTCTTTCACATAGAAATGATAGCGCTGGTAGTCCGGCGGGTACGTTGAGGTGGCGTAAGTGTAATAAAACTCTGTGATATCTTCCATGGCAACATCCGTTCCCACAACCTTGGGGCCGTTACCCGGCAGGATATCCGATATGTCCCAGCTTGCGCCCGCGCTGCCCGTCAGCAGGAAAAAGGGAACAAACAATGCAGCAGCGATTGTACTGTACCTGAATAACTTCATCGTACCTCTTCCTCCTTGATTCCTTTAATCGTTTACCGATTAGACGCCAAACAACTATAGACATTCTCTAAAATCATTGAACAGCCGCTTACCTCTGCCGGGCTCATCACTTTCTTATCATAAATCTTACCGTTGTCGTGCAAAAAATCCCAAATGGACCAAAGGACGCATCCATCTTCCTCCTGCCATGGGGAAAACGATCTTTCAATCATCCGGTATTGCCTGTAAGAAAGGGGCCGCATCAGTTCCTGCCGTATTTCTTCATCTGCTTTCAGAAAGTCGCGTCCGTTGTTGTCCGCAATCTGCTTCCAGTAATACTGGTTTAATTTGAAAATGAACTGGAATTCTTTCAGCAAAAACCGATACAGCTTTGGCCTGTCCTCTTCTTCTAAAACGGTTTTCAGTTCTTCAAATTTCTTTATAAATTCTTCATTGTAATAGATTATGATATCTGTATCTGCTGCCATTTTACAACCTTTTCTTTTTGCCCCGGCGTATACCGTTCATCCCTGGTGAGGTTTGTCTAGTGCATTGTTTTAGTATAAAAACTTCTTACAGGCTTTTCGTTATTCCTCAATAGCTGAGCATGTATTTTTTATTGAAAAGCTGCGGCTCCCCGTAGAAGGAGATAAAGATGGGAAGGGGCGCGTAACCGTTGCGGAAGTCGCCTGTCCGGAAATGGAAGCTTACGCCGCTGTCCGTGAGGACCCAGGGCAGGAATTCCATCTCTGCATCTTCATCAATTTTGGACAGGATCAGTCTTCTTGGGTTATCGCCAAGGATCTTTCTTCCGTATTTTTTTGTCAGCCTGTCCAAAAGGGTGTCGGCAAGTTCTTCTTTTGAAAGCTTGAACACGTCCAGGCTGCTTAACTTTTTCCCGGTTTTTGCATCGTAGTTCAGTCCCTGATAGCCGTACCGTTCGCCGGCAAGATCCCGGTGGAAAGACCGTTCCAGTAGGCTCAGCACCCGTCCGTCATCCCGCTCTACTTCTACGTATACAAGCCAGCGGTTGTTGCGGATGTCACGGTTCCCGCGGGCGGCCAGTTCCTTTGACTCCCGGATGTCCTTGTCATAAAAAGAACGGATTTGATCGCTCCATTTTGTGAGTGATTGTATCAGGTTCCCGTGGGATGCATCTTTGGAAGAAAAAACCGGCCATTGGACTTTCAGTATAAGACCGTCCCTGTCCTGCACTTCTAAGGCCCGGTCCTCAACCTGCAGCCATTTGGAGCCGCCTGTATTGGAACGAAACTCCGGACGGGCAGCCGCCGCCATGCTGCATACCATCAGAAACAACAATGCAAAGATAACTGTGAGTTTTTTCATTTCAGGCACCTCCTGTGATTTGATTACTTGCTGATACAGTTTGAAAACCCAGGCTGTACAAATTTTGCACAAACTCAAAAAAATCTGACCTAACTATCTCTTATATTTTCTTTTCAGCGGTTCCTTAAGTTCTTTCTTAAATTTTCCGCGAACTCTGCGATAACCTGTGTAAACAATCCGTTTGGTTTGATGCCTGAGATGCCTGTATCGTCAATCTTGTCGCGTTTATCATCTAAAGCCCATACCTTTTGGTTCGTTTTCGTATCAATTACGTCAAACCGTACCTGAACAAAGGCGGCAGGATAATTGCCTGCAGGAATATTGAATTCTTGTTGCTGCTGTATGATTATCGTTTGCATCTGTCCGGTTGCGTCTAAAACGGTTGTGGCAACAGGGACCATTGTTTTATACGTATGCGCTTCCACATATTTTTTGCCGGTATCATATTGTGAAACGATGCATCTGATCAATAAATCATAATTGTTTTGGACATATTTTTCGAAAAGAGGCAGCTGCTCTTGGGTAATATCTTTTGCAGACTCTTTTGAATCAGTCCCTTCGCTGGTTAAGTAATTTTCTTTAGCTTTATAAATTGTATCAACTTTATATTTTTGTTTTGAAAGTTTATCGGCAATATCTGCTTTCGCCTTCTCAAAAAATAAATCTTGGGATTCCTTATCCCGAATGCCGTCCGCTATTTCAGGAGAAGCAACATAATCTATGCATATACTTTTTGCTTTTGTAAAATCATAGCCTGGGTCAATCCATTCGGATTTTTCTGCGTAAGCGGGATTGACCATGATCAATAAGCAAAGTAAAAAATATAAAACTTTAATCATTTTATATTACCTCAATCCAAACTTTTTCTTTTGATTTTATCAAAAATTATAATTTACTCACACTTATCCATCAATATCATATCACAAATTGAAAATGGATTCCACTGGATAGTTATGGGGAAATAATCCTTTGATTTAAAATTGTAAAATAGTGATTTTATTTATCACTGATTCCCAAAACTACACTCTTCTCTTTCATCATAAAAAAACGGCAGCCCGCGGAAAATCTGTTCACGCGCGCTGCCGTTGTATTTTTTATTGTGTTTTGTGTTTTATGCCTGATGGAGATACTTATACTGTTCCTCGCTCAGTGTGTCTACATCAAAGCCCATGGCCCGCAGTTTGATGGTAGCCACTTCATCGTCCAGTTCTTTAGGCAGCAGATAGAGTTTGTTCTCCAGTTTGCCTTTGTTTTCCAGCAGGTGGCGCATGGCCAGGAACTGCATGGCAAAGCTCAGGTCCATGACTTCAGCCGGATGGCCGTCGCCGCAGGCCAGGTTTACCAGACGGCCTTCCCCTAACAGGTTCAGCTGGTGTCCGTTGGCCAGAGTATAACCCATAATGTTTTGGCGGGCTTCAAAGGGCGGTTTTACGCTTAAGGCTTCCAGGTCCGGCTTGTTGATCTCTACATCAAAGTGTCCAGCGTTGGCCAACAGCACCCCGTCCTTCATTACTTCCATGTGTTCCTTGCGGATCACGTCCTTGCAGCCGGTTACGGTTACAAAGATGTCCCCTTTCTTTGCGGCTTCCGCCATGGGCAGGGTTTCGAAGCCGTCAAACACCGCTTCGATGCCTTTGATGGGATCCACTTCCGTTACGATGACACGGGCTCCCATGCCTTTGGCCCGCATGGCCACGCCCTTGCCGCACCAGCCGTAGCCGGCTACCACCACGGTCTTCCCGGCCACGATCAGGTTGCTGGTCCGCATGATGCCGTCCCATACGCTCTGGCCGGTGCCGTACCGGTTGTCGAATAAATATTTGCAGTTGCTGTCGTTAACCGCAATCATAGGAAAGGCCAGCTTTCCTGCCTCCGCCAGGGCACGGAGCCGGATCACGCCGGTGGTGGTTTCTTCGCTGCCCCCCCACAGATTGGAAATCAGTTCTTTCCGTTTGGTGTGGAGCATGTTCACCAGGTCGCCCCCGTCATCTACAATTAACTGGGGATGAGTATCCAGCGCTTTATCAAGATACATATCGTATTCTTCGCTGGTGCAGCCGTGGGTAGCGAACACGGTGATACCGTTTGCCACTAAAGCTGCCGCTACATCGTCCTGGGTGGAAAGAGGGTTGCTGCCGGTGACCGTTACGTTGGCGCCGCAGTTTTTCAGAGTCAAGGCCAGGTAGGCGGTCTTGGCTTCCAAATGGATAGTGACCACCATGTTAACGCCTTTGAACAGCTGGGTAGGCGCATACTTTTCGTTAAAATAATTCAGCAAAGGCATGTGGCCTTTAACCCAGTCGATTTTTTTCTGGCCGCTTTCTGCCAGGCTGATGTCGCGAATTATGCTTTCCATGTAAAGAGTTCCTCCTTAAGTACGTTTGCTTTTAGTTCTGCAATGGATTTCCGGAAGGGCGGGCGCAGCACCCCGTATTCGGTAATGATGCCCGCTATAAGTTTTGCCGGCGTTACGTCGAAGGCCGGGTTGAACACGTTTACTGACGGCGGTGCTGAAACAGCGCCTTGGAACCTGCGCACTTCTTCTGCATTTCGTTCTTCAATGGGAATTTGCGCTCCGGTTTTCAATGAAAAATCAAAAGTGCTGGCAGGGGCTGCTATGTAAAAGGGAATGCCGTGGGCCTTAGCTGCCAGGGCCACGCCGTAGGTTCCGATTTTGTTGGCCGTGTCCCCGTTGGCCGCGATGCGGTCAGCACCCGTAATAACTATATTGATGCCTTTGGTCTTCATGGACCAGGCTGCCATGTTGTCGGTGATGGTGGTGACGGGAATGTTGTCTTCCATCAACTCCCAGGCGGTGAGGCGGGAGCCCTGCAGCAACGGGCGGGTCTCATCGGAATATACCATCTTCACTTTACCCTGCCGGTAGGCGGAACGGATCACGCCCAACGCGGTGCCCCAGCCGCAAGTGGCCAGCGCCCCTGCGTTGCAGTGGGTTAAGATGACGGCGTCCTCCGGTACTACTTCTGCGCCGTAATCCCCCATTTTTTTGTTTTTGCTGATGTCCTGCTGGTAAATTTTTTCCGCAAGTTTTTCCAATTCGTCGGCAATCTGTTCGGCGTTTAAATTTGCTTCCGCCATACTGCAGGCTGCATCATACATCACCTTCGTGGCCCAGGACAGGTTTACTGCTGTGGGGCGGGAGGCGTCCAGTTCCTTGCGGGCTTCGTTAAATTTTTGCAGAAAAATTTTCAGCTTCCCGGAATTTTTTTCCGCGTCCTCCCTGAAATCTTTTCCCAGGATCATGGCTGCGTAAGTTTGCAATTTTGTGCCGGTTACAAAATTTTTTTCTTCTGCTTTTTTGGTTTTACCAGAAGAAATATTTTGCTTTTTCTCTGCGGCGTTCTTTTTTTCAGCGGCCTCTTTTTTGTTTACAAAAATTATTTCGGCTCCTGTTATCTGTCGCCAGGCCAGAACCATGGCAAAGGCTGCCGCCGCTCCAATGGCCGGCGCGCCCCGCACTTCTAACTTCTGAATGGCTTCCCCTACCCGCTGATACGTGCGGCAGGGAATCCATTCAACTTTCAGGGGAAGCTGCGTCTGATCCAGCAGGATCAGCTCGCCGTTCTTCCATTTCATTGTTTCAACCATAATACAGTTTCGCTTTCATAAATTAAAGATTGTATGTGCCTAAAATTATGCGGCAAGGGAAAGGCGTAAGCAAACCGTCGGAGGCGATTGCGTCATTCCATGAGATGAAATTCGCCGTCGTGGCGAGATTGTGTTACGACAAAAGTCCAAGAAGCAAGCCCGTAGGGCGATGCTGATTGGAAACTTTTGTCTATATGCAGTGCGCCGCAGAACGCAAGCCGAATGCGAAGCGTGATGCGTTGCGCACGAGCCATGAGAGGCGAAGCCTCGAGTTTCGAAGCCACAGGCGAATGAGTCCATGGAATAGCAATCGGTGACGGGTTTGCGATGCCTTTGCCTGACAGCATAACTTAGGCACATAAATTTTGATTTGATCTTATTCCCGTTCTGGAAACAGCTTGAACCCGCCGAAATCTTTCATGCAATGTTTGCACAGGCAGATGTCTTCCACTTCCACATTGTAAGCGATAAAACCTAAAATCAGTTTTTCCATGTTCTTAATACTTTTTGCCATAGCTTCCACAACTTCTTTGTGGGACAACGGCGTTGGGGAAATGCCGGCGCCCATGTTGGTTACAATGGCCACGTTGGTGTAGCACAGTTCCGCTTCCCTTGCCAGGGCTGCTTCCTGGGCGTTGGTCATGCCAATCACATCGCCTCCCAGCATGGCATAGGCCCGTACTTCCGCCGCCGTTTCGAAACGGGGACCGTCGGTGCACACGTAGCAGCCTTTTTCATGGAAGGTGATGTCGGTGTTCTTCAAAATGGCGATGGCTTTCTGCCGCAGGGTCTCGCAGTAGGGATTGGTGAAATCCGCGTGGGCTACGCCCCGGACCGGGTTATCGTAAAAGGTGCTGATGCGGTTTTTGGTAAAGTCCATCAGCTGGTCGCAGACTACAAAGTGGCCGGCCTTCATATTGGGGTTCAGGGAGCCGGTGGCAGAGGTGGCAAACACTTCGGTGATGCCTAAACTTTTCAGGGCCCAGATGTTGGCCCGGTAATTGATCATATGGGGCGCTACGGAATGGTCTACCCCGTGACGGGAAAGGAAGGCGACCATGTTGCCGCTCATTTCACCGATGTTGCACAGGGCTTTGCCGTAAGGGGTTTCAATGATTTTGGTTTCAAAGCCTTTCAGGGTATCGGGGTTTTCGATGCCGGTGCCGCCAACAATACCGATCTTACGCATAATGTTACCGCCTTTCTGAAAAATATTTTGAACTGGTCTGTCTGGGTGATTTCGTTTGCATTTAATTACTATCAAACTATTATAACATAAATTGAAAACAACCGCAGAATTTAATCCGCGGCTGTCCAGACGATTATCAAAATTAAGGAAGGGATGATACCCTTAATCAGGAAAGTCACTTTTTAATATGTCTTTCCAGTTTTGCTTTTGGTGCAGAAAACGAATAATGTAAATATTATTCTCGTCAACTATGTAAAAAGCAAAATAGTTCTTCACTGGCATACATCGTATCCCTAAGAACTCTAATAACGGGTCATCGACCGTCTGGTACTTTAGCGGAAAATCAGAAATCGTTTTCTTCTTTTTTTCAATCTCCTCCAACAAATTTAACGCAGCAGCCGGATTATGTTTGATGGTGATGAGGTAACCGAGAGTTTCATCTATATCATTTTCAGCAGTTTCAGCAATATGAACATAGAACTTAGTCATTTCAGGTTCCACTTTTCTTTCAGACCTTCCATAGCCTGATCAAACGGTTTGGTACGACCGTTCTTTATGTCGTCCATTCCTTTTTTCAGCAATTCATACAATTCAATCTTGGACTGCATACGTTCATAATTTTCTATACTCATAACAGCCAGATCGCCTTTTCCATTTTTAGTGATAAAGATAGGTTCTTGATATTCATGGCATTGCGTGGCAATCTGGTTATAATTATTCCTTAATTCTGCGCTGGATTTAATAATTGGCATGATTATTCCTCCTTTTCTTTTATAACAAAATTATAAACGAATTTTACTATAAAATCAAGAAAAAGGGACATTCGAACTACTGAAATCTCAAGTTGAAGCCATCTGTTTTTATATGCGCATAGGAAAATGATTTTCGGAGCAGAAAGGTGATTCGTTAGTAAAATTATAACAAAACAGCCGCAGAATTTAATCCACGGCTGTCGGGAAAAATTGAAGTTTCTGTGCATAAGTTATGCTGTCAGGCAATGGCCAAAACTTAAAACGCTTATTGCCAGGGCATTTGCAAACATCTTTTTCAAATTGCTTTTCATAATCATTCTCCTGCCTTAACTTGATTATTATAATCAACATCATTTCATAACGGATGCCCGTATTTCCCTGATGTCCTTTTGCAGCAATGTCTTCTTTTCCATCAGTGCAGCGGCCATCTTATCCAAGAACTCCCGGTTCTCAGCCAGTATTCTTTTTGTCTGCTTGTAATACCGGTTTACTTCCTTTGCAATAACCTGATTTCTGTTGGCAAGTAACCATTCAGATGAAC
>Ga0256404_1011850_pt1 | contig 11529 bp, 13 predicted proteins | sample RumenRJG_01DNA_FD_185990 | JGI IMG/M metagenome (GOLD analysis project Ga0256404, IMG submission 185990) | Bovine rumen microbial communities from Lethbridge, Alberta, Canada - RJG_01 | ecosystem: Host-associated > Mammals > Digestive system > Stomach > Rumen | place: Canada: Alberta | collected... | reverse complement strand
ATTATCAATTTGGGAAAGAAGTAAAAATTAAATCCCAAATGTCTAAAAGTTGGGAAATTTTGCATAAATACCTAATCAAACTGAAAGAAAAATATAAAATAAGTGATAAAGAACTACCTATTCCTAAGGATATAAGATAAAACTCATGTTTGTGATACCCTAAAAGAAAAAGGAGTGGTGTATGGTTGCTACATTAGGAAGATTGAAAAAAGTTAATCTGCGTGAAGCATGGAAACATGAAGCTTTAGATTTTACTCGTTGGCTTGCACAAGAAGATAATCTTGCATTATTAAGCGAAGAAATAGGAATTGATATTAATTTGATTCAAACTGAAGCTAGTGTAGGTTCTTTCAATGTAGATATATTAGCGGAAGATTCTAATGGCAGGAAAATCGTAATTGAAAATCAATTAGAAGCAACTAACCACGACCACTTAGGTAAAATTATAACTTACGCATCCGGCTACAATGCAGAAATAGTAATTTGGATAGTTAAAGATGTTAGAAACGAACACAAACAAGCAATAGATTGGTTAAATGAGCATACAGACGAGAATATAAATTTCTTTGCTATAAAATTAGAGTTATGGCAAATAGATGGTTCTCCATATGCACCTAAATTTCAAATTATCAGTAAGCCAAATGAATGGGCAAAAATTATGAAAGCACCAGTTTCATCTCTTACGGATAGGAAATTAAAACTGCTTGATTTCTGGACAGCCTTAAATGAATATTTGAGCAATAAAGGTTCCCAAGTTCATCCACAAAAACCATCATCAGATCATTGGAATAATGTTTCTATTGGAACTTCAAAAGCACATATTAGTCTTACAGCGTTAGGAAAAGAAAACAAAATTGGTGTTGAACTATATATTTCTGATAATAAAGAGTTTTACTATCAATTAGCCGAACATAAAGAAGACATTGAAAAACTTTTTGGAGAAGAATTGCTTTGGCAAGAACTAAAAGGTAAAAAAGCAAGCAGAATTTCCATTAGTAGAGATAACTTTAACCTTTATGACAATAAAAGTTGGGAAAAAGACTTTATTTGGCTTGAAGAAAAAACTCTTGCTTTTAAAAAAGCTTTTTGTCCTTTTATAAATATTAATTAGTATAGCGAGATACAAATGGTATGAAAAAGTTTTACATAGACATAAAACGAGATTCCTCTTTAGAAAATCGTTTTTATGAAGCAGTAAAAACTCTTGCAACAGAAACAGGTTCTTTGAATAAGCGACTGTTTGATTGCTATTGGAATTATTTATCGCCAATATTCAGTGAAAATTTTAAAGAAAAAGATTTAAGAGAAAAACTTTTATATGTTGAAAATATTTTTAATAATGAGAAAAAATGTACATATTACAAACATATTAGTAAAGGCATATTGCATTGCCATTGGAAGGAAAGTAAACGAATGGCAGAAAATATATTCTACATATATGAGGCAATCAACGAAGCACAAAAAGAATAATTACATTCTTTCTATGAACCAATTAGAATTTCCGAAGTGATTAAAATTCCAATGGAGTTCAAAATAAAAATTAAACTCCAAAGAATTGTCATCTTTGAAGTTCCAAGAGTGTTTATTTAATTGTGTTTTGCGGTAACTTTCAAACGCATCCTGAATTTCTTTTACAAACTTTTCCCTGAATTCAGAATACGGAATGTCCAATTTTTCTTTAGTCAATTTATTTTTCAAAATCATCTTCAAACCCTCTTATATTATCTAATTCAATGTTGTATCTCTTGCCGGTTTTATCAACACAGGTGGCAAAATCTACAGTTTTATCGGCATATTTGTTTTCCCATAAACAAATCAACAGTCCAATTTCTTGTGTTTTTAAATTCAAAATCTTTGTTCCATATAGTTTGTAATCTTTTTCAACCATAGTTTAACCTTTCGTTATTGTAATATCTGCGTATATCTCATCCGGCTTATCGGGATCAATCAAAAAATCTTTATCAAATACATATTTTTCACCATCCGGAGCAACGCAGCCAACAATATTGTGTTCGCCAAAACAAACAACTATAAACTCTTCGCTATCTTTTTCAAACCAGCCTTTTAGCTTCTTTAATCTGTACTTTTTACCGATTTCAATCATAGTATGCTCCTTTTAAGCTACACCATTCATCACTCATATCTGTAGAAACATCAACTCTAAATCTCGAAATCGTATCATTCAGACACATTTGGGACTTGATGTTTCTGCGAAACAGAGTTATCCTGTGTGTACCAAAACTTTATTTACCCCGAGGTTAATTATGAAAAAACAAACATTGGCACAAGATGCCTTTAAACTTTATGCTGAAAAATTTATGTCGTTAGAGGATATCGCGAGACAACTTCATTTGAATGAAAGAACACTCCGCCGGTGGAAAAAATCTGATAATTGGGAAACTAAAAGAGCTGAATATCTTCGGACTAAAACAACCTTGCATTCTGATTTGTATGATTTTACCCGCAGTTTGATAAATTCTATCGAGAGGGATATGGAGAATAACGGTAAAGTCGAGCCTGCAAGATATTATGCTGTTACAAAAATGCTAAAATTGGTTGGTCCGGTTAAATCTTATGAGGATGAAGTGATAAGTGAAAAACAAAAAACTAAAGAGGAAAAACCAAAAGGATTAACGCCGGATGTTATAAGAGAAATTGAAGAACGAATTCTCGGCATAACTTACGAGGGAATTTGTGAACACGATTTGAACACCGATTAAACACCTTTTAAACGGCATTTAAATTTAATTAAAATAATTTTTAATCTCATCTAATGTTAAGCCTGTTATCTTAAAAGTTTGTAAATTATCTTTATTTGTTTTTAGCCAATCATATACTTCATTTTCATCCATTTGCTTGTTTGAAATTTTATCTTCTACGGCTGCCGCAGTAGGTCTTGATAGTCCTATACCCATTAGGCTTATCATTGTTTGATTACATGCTCCCATTTCCAAATATAGATGTATAGGTTCTATTTTTTGTTCAATATTTTGTTGTTGATAACAGTATGATAGTATATCATTATAACATTTACTTGTAATAGAAAATTTAAAACGAATATCCTGTTCTACCATTTCTAAAATGTGTCTCACACATGAATTTATATCTACAGCCCTTTTACTTTCTTTTTCTCGAAAATCAATATAATCCTTAATCATTAAATTTATAGGTAATCCTTTCATCCAAATAATAGCTTTTGGTACAACTTCTCTTATCCTTTTTTTCATACTTTCAGCTTGTTTTTCTGGTAAAAGGTTATTGTTTATTCTGTAAAATATTTTTTTTAAATTTAAACTGTCTCCACTCATTGGATGTTTAGGTAAACAAGAATCTAATTTATTGTTAATAAGTTTTTCTCGAAAATAATCATATAATTTTTGTTGATTTATTGCCGAAATATATGGATTCATTTTTATTATTTCTATAGGTAATGAAATTTTATCTGAAAATTTTATTAAAGATGTGTTAATTTTTTCTTTTATTTGTGGTGAAACTGTTATAGAAGGATTGTCCAATATTTGATTTATAGTATCTTCTTTGTATTTGGTATATAAAATATTGACACTGCTTTTTATTATATTTGCATTACTTCCTTCGATTTGTGAAGTTTCAATATAGTTAATTAATTCATTAGACTTTGTATTTATTGTATTAAATAAAGCAGAACTTATTGATTTATTTTTGTTACTTTGTACTTTGTTATTCCAATTAGAATAATTTACTAAAAATACATTTCCATAGAAATCCTTTGTTAATCTTCCAGCCCTTCCAGCTAGATTCCAAAATTCGTGTTGAGATAATGGAATATCATCTTTTTCTTTACCTTTATATGGATTTTCTATAAAAATATTTTTAGCTGGTAAATTTACACCTTCTAGCAACGTAGAAGTACAAATCAGATATTTAATTTTCCCTGTTGTTTTTTTGAATTCTTCTTCAATCGACTTTCTTATGCTTTGTGGAAGATTACCATAGTGGAAAGCTACACCTCGTTGCAACAATAATCCTAGGGAAAATTTATTATGTAAATGCTTCTTTATATATGTAGATAATTCTTTTAAATTTTTATCCATTTGTATTGGCTTAAGCTGATCATAAAGTATTTGAGCAATATCTTCAGCTTCAGCCGGTCCATTTGCATATATAATACTTTTTTCATCATCTTTTGTTAATAATTTAGCAATATATGCAAGTCTATTTTTTTTAGCAGAAATATCATAACAACTTATATCTAATGGAATAATTCCAATTTCTTTAGATTGATTTTGTATAGATGATAAATGTAGACCATCTTCTAAAACATTTACTAATATTAAATTCTGAATTACATTTGAATTTTCATTTGGTATTACATCAATATTTTTTGCAAATATCTCTTTAAATATTTCTAGGTTTTCGACAAAAGGAGAACTGAAAATCAATGGAGTCTCTTTGTTCTGTTCAAGTATGCTATTTATGATATTTTGTAAAATAATTCCCCTTTCCTGATTCTCAATAGATTGAGCTTCATCGATTATTACCAAATCAAATTTTATATCAGGCTTCTGTTCAATTAAAATTGTTGCTCGTTCTTGTGTTAGTACGTATATAATTTTCTTATTGTTACTTTTGTCTGTAGGGATAGATGTAATAAGGACATCTTCTTGCATATTTTCTTCTTTTAAAAAATTCAATAAATCACTACTTGTTTCATTTATTAGTGCTCTTGACGGTAATAAATAAAGTATGATTCCTTGATTAATTTCTTTTAACTTTTTTATTGAATATTTTTTTAATATATAAGACTTTCCTGAAGATGTCGGCGCAGAAAAGCTTATTGATTTATTATTTTCCAAATATTCCCACAATTGTAATTGAAAATCCGTTAATATAAGATTTTTAATAAATGGTATTTTATTGTAAAATTCTCGGCTTTTTGATTCCAGTTCAGAAAAAATATTATTTTCAGGGTGACCAACATCTGTTTTTATTAACTTTTGAGCAGGGAAATTACCAATTCTCGCAAACACAAGCATTATAGCTGAATATATATCTGGATATTTGTCTTTGTACATTAACCAACAATATGTAGCAACCAGATATGCCAAGTTTTTATCATTACTATCTAATGACAATGAAAATATATTTGCTATTTCTAATAATTGTTTAAGAGAAAGATTTGATGGTTCTTGAGACTTAATACCAAATAAATATTGAAAAGAGACCAAAATAAAATTATCTATATACTCTTTAAAATTCGGTGTATTTTTGATATTTTCAATTAAATCTTTTATTAATTGGGTCATAATAACTCCAAAAATTGTTTTCTAAAATCAATAATTGATTCAAATGGGAGAAGAATAAAAATTAAATTTTTGTCTTGTATTCCACTATTCGAAACATTTGCTTTAATGGATTCTATAGAATTATCAATAATTTGTTTATAGTTATCGAGAAAGATTTCTTCAATATTATTCTTTCCTTTTATCTCGTTATAAAACTTAAAATTAAAACCTATAAGACAAGCAGAAATGTATTTACAGTCATTAGATTCTTGTTTTAGAGGATTTAAATAATTTAAAATTTTCTCCTTTTGTAATTCTGTTATATTTGGCAATTCAAAATGATTGTTTATCAAGTTAATCTCGAAATCTCTTTTGCCAATTGTTTGATTTGGGACTTGTTCATTTAATATTATTGATTTTGTTGAATCACAAGCTTTTTTTATTTGGTTATCAGTTTTCTCTACAGCTTCAAGTTTTGACTCTGCAAAGAATAGCAATAAATTGTCATCTTCAAATTTTATATGCAAACCATCTGCGCCATGATATGGCACATTGCTAGCTGTTTTTAATTTTAGCTTATTTACAATTTGGGGGGCATTGAAAAAATCTCTTAAAATTAAGTATATAATCAATTCTCCAAAATCACCGGATCTATTTGTATGAGTAAAAAGAGATTTTATTTCTTTTCTTAAAGACATATATTCAGACATATTTTCTGGGGTTAAATTGTTGCAAAATTTTTTTCGCTTATCATATGAAATAGCATAATGAATTGTTTCGGCCATCAAATATTTTAAAAATTCGTTAGTAGTAACTTCTCCATCCCTAAAAGGCAAATAAAAGAAGTAGCCTTTTTGACGATTATTTTCACTAGTATACTCAAATTTATGTTTTTTGAATCTCGCATTAAAACTAGATTCATGTTTGTCAATATTTGGGATATCCATTCCTTATGTTCCAGTTTATCTACTTATTAAGAGAATTATACCTCAAAAATATCTCTAGCACCTTAATGTAATAAGCATACATTTAAATGTCTTTTTCGTGATCTATAAAGAATGCATTCAACACATCTGCATCTTTTCGTAAATGTTTAACTACCGGCGCAAGATTGTAGCACTCTTCAATCTCCGGTTGATTAGCAACAAAATAATCAATAACAACTGCTGTATTATAAATATTCTCCGACCACTTGCTCAATTGCTTGAACTCCTTTGGAGTAATATTCAATCCGACTTTTTCCATATATGACCTCCTTTGACACACAACATTAGCGTGAAAGTATATAGAAAGCACTCAAATCTTTACATAGCAACACATTCAGTTGAACTTTTAATAAAGATAATTGATAAATGTATGTGTGAATATGTTTAATAGAACAAATTACTATTAGATATATTTATTTGTAACATAGTGGATAGCATACTCTTGTTTAAGTTATAATGAAGAAGGAATTATGCAAAATTTACTAGAAAAAAAGATAGAAAATAATATTTTTCAAAAGGATGCTTTTAGTACGTTATTTGAACAGAATAAAAAGCATGCCGATAGAAAAGAGCACGCTCAGTTTTTTACTCATAAAAGTTTGGTTAAATATATTCTAGATAAGCTACACATAAACCAAACGTCAAGCGTATTGGATCCTTCAAGTGGGGCTGGTGCTTTTTTATCTCAAGCTCAATTTTTTACAAACAGAATATATGGGATAGATATTGAAGAAGAAGCGGCAAACCTTTGTAGGCAAAATTTAGACTATAAGAGCAATAATATCATTGTAAAGAACACGTTAAAAGACTTCGATCTGAAAATAGATTTTCCTGAAATATACGAAGAAGGTGGCTTTGATTTCGTAATAGGTAACCCGCCATTTCAAAACCTGAAGAAAGATGTAGATTACGATTCTAAAAATAAAATTTATAAAAAAGTATCAAGCGGAGTTGTAAATTCTGCAACTTTAATGATTGCAAAATCAATTGAATTATTAAAAAAAGGTGGTTATTTAGCTTTTGTACTGCCAAAGAATATTCTTAGAGTAGATACTTTTATTAATTTGAGAAAATTTTTACTTGAAAATACTAGTATTATCTGCATAACTGATATTGGACATTTCTTTAAAGATGTTCGAGGCGATCAGATGGTAATGGTAATACAGAAAAAAGTTCCAGAAGCTGATCACAGAATTCAAGTTGAATTTTTGGATAAAACTTATTCTTTTGATAAATTAAAAAAATACCAAATATTTCAAAGTAAATATAAAGAATTCGATATTTATCCTCTTTTTTATGACAGTGGATTATTTAGAATATATGAACAATTTAAAAAGCACAATAAGACTTTAGATGAAATATGCAATGGTAATATTTTTAGAGGTGTTTCATTAGATCTAAAAAAACACTTATATGAGGAAAAAGTTAATTTAAATATGACAAAAGTATATAGAGGTGCCTCTATAGAACGTTTTGGAATAAAAAAAGATTTTTATATATCGAATGATATAGCTGATGATGAAAAATTTAATCGTCTTAAGCAAAATAAAATAATATTACAAAATTTGTGCTCAAAAGAAGGCGGTATTTTTGCAACTATATCAAATGAAAGCGAATTAAATATTGATACAGTTACTAATGTAATTCCTACTAAATGCAACTGTAAATATATTTTAGGAATATTAAATTCTAAAGTTGCAAATATCTTTATTATTTATTTAACATTTTTGCACTCAAATTTTACAATGCATACTGATAAAACATATATTGGGAAATTACCAATTGCTATTCCAAGTAAAAAGCAAGAACAGATGGTAATTAATCTTGTAGATAAGTTATTATTGATAAAAGATAAATATTCAAAAGAATTTTTTGAAATCTATAATCAACTGAATGACTTGTTATTTGATATATATGACTTTGAAGAAGATGATAGAAGATTAATAAACGAAATTTTAAAAGAAGGAATGAGTAAAAAACAAAATGGCTGAAAGAATGAACAATTTTAATGGAAAAGAATGGTTACAACATTCATTTACCATTTGGAGAGAGATAAAAAAGACACAAGAAGAAAATAAATTAAAACATCCTGCAATGTTTCCATCTGCATTAGCAGAGAAGTTAATAAATATTTATACAAAAGATAATGGAGAAGTTATTTTAGACCCATTTCTTGGAGTCGGTTCAACACTTATTGCCGCCAAAAAACTTGCCAAAAGGGGTATTGGCATAGATTTAAATCCAGAGTATTTAAAAATTGCTAAAAATAGAATTGAAGAATGCAAATGTGAAATTAACAATTCCAACCCAGAAGATTATGCTTCAAATATACTACTTGGAGATTCAAGGAAAGTTTTGAAAAAAATTGAAGATAATTCTATTGATTTATGCCTAAATTCCCCGCCATACTGGGATATTCTTAATATGAGAAGAACAGTAGATAGTGAGAAAGATATTAAAGGTTATTCACAATCTGACAAAGATTTAGGTAATATATCTGATTATGATAAGTTTTTATCTGAATTAAAAGAGGTTTATAAAGAAGTCTACAGGGTGATGAAACCCAATAAACGTTGCTGCTGTGTTGTAATGGATATAAGGAAAAAAGATAAATTTTATCCATTACATATGGATTTATCGAGAATTATGACCGAAATAGGCTTTGAATTGGAAGAATTTGTTATATGGGATAGACAACACGAATACAATAATATGAAAACTCTTGGGTATCCTTGGGTATTTAGATTTAACAAAGTCCATGAATTTATTTGTATTTATTGGAAAAGAGATACTAAAAAGAAAAGGTGATCATCTAGGAAATATATGTAAAACTCTTTCTCCATCAAATTTACCAATTTTTACAGATTTATCACCATAAGAAAGTACATTCATTTGCATAACTTTATCAAGTAATATTAAATTTACTTCGTTTGCTAACGCTTTTGGAGAAATCAAAAAAGCTTCTTCTGGATTTGCAATCCTGGAATAACAAATTATCTCTCCAATTTCTTTTAAAGATAATGAACTTGGAGATCTATTCACAAAAATAAGTTTTACTGTATTAGGCTCCTCTTTTGATTTTAAAATGCCTAGTATATCGGGCTTGAAATCAAAAGAAGTGTAATTAGGAATCTTTTTAATATTATCATTTGGAAGCTTTGAAATGTATGACTTAGGAATAAATACTTCAACTGAATATTTAGAAGAATATTTTTCTGTTAAATATTCATTAAGCCACGATAATAATTTTTCAGAAAGAATTTCTTTTGCAGATGCCATAATTCTAGTACTCCAAATATTTAAACTTATTATCTACCCACGTTGCAATTTTTATTCTTAAATCTCGCCCATATTGTAGGAATGAAGAATCTGCCGTCAGTAGCATTTTAAGAGCCATATTTGGTTCTTTTGGAGAAACAAGAATAGCTTCTTCTGGTTGCGCAACAAGGCAATATCCTAGTAACTGACCAATACTTTGAATCGTTAATTCTTCATCTTTAACTTCTACAAATATCAGTTTCTTCGAAGCTCTTAAAAACCCCACGATATCTGGTTTAATCTTAAAATTATCACAGAACTCAAATTCTTGTTCTAATCCTTTTTGTACTATAAATTTATCCAAATAAAAAGCTGACGTGTCGTGAACAACAACTTCTTGTTTGTATTTTTCTGATAAAAATTTTTCTAAATATAAACACATAGGTTTGTATAGTTGTTGTTCCGGATTTGTTCTGATGATTGTTCGTTCCTTTGTCTCTTTTTTCTCAATAAGCTTCATGCCTCTTTCAATGCTTTTTGCTGTAATAAACTTGCGAATACTATCAAAGTTTTTTAATACTTCGCTAGCATTTAAACAATTTTTAATTCCTGTTAAGTAATAATTTTTATTTCCATTTAATTCTGCAACAGCATATTTACACCCCATATTTGCACATACTTGCCAAAAAGCATCACAATGAGTCCGAGTGCATTCCGGAATTTTTTTACTATTTTCTTCTTTATGATAGACTTTCAGTTGTTTTTTTGTAATTGTGGTCGGAGCATTACAATCTTCATCAGAATCAAAAATTGCATTTTTGTTATGAGTTGCTAATTCCTCAAACATCTTTTGTTTATGAGTTAATCTAAGTTTAAAATAATCAATGTAATATTCTGGTAAAAATTTGACCTGATGCTCTCTGCTCCAACTTGAAGTATTGGATTCAAAATAATCCTTCATTGCACCGTCTCTTATGTTTGGATGTCCCCAATCTATTGTCTGTATGGGAAGCTTAAACTCAGATTTTAAGAAATTACAAATTTGAACAGGCATATTCCAATTTCTTACAATTTGAAAATATGCTCTCATTCTTGCAGAACTATTTTGTCCGTTTCTTGGATACCAGCCACCAGAATTAAAAAATCCTGCTGCATCTAACAAGCCATTTATAAATTCTTTCTTAAGTTCTATAGATGTAGAATAAATAATAGCAGGGATTTCAAATGAATCAAATCCAAACTTATTATTCATAGTTTCAAGAATCTCGTTAAATAGAGTTTCATTGTCTTGAAAATCAATAATTAAACAGGTTATGTGATCATTCCCAATTAAATCATAATTTGCATTTATATTTTTATTTAAAAACGGTATTATAATTTCTTTTAAGGACACTATAGTTGATTCTTGTTGTTCATATACAGGTTTTACACTTTTGTCAACAAAGGCTTGACAAGATTTGTTTTTACACATTAAATAGTCTTTACCAGAAGGGGATGTAGCCATTTCTCCACATTTGGGACAGTATGCAATGCCCTCAATAGTTTTATTTTTATGGGCAAATTCAATTACAATTCTCTTTGATGCCGGATATATATGCCCTCTTGCACATAACAACCCTAATAAATAGGCTAAACTGTCATTCAAAATCATGCTACTCATTTCATTATTATATCAAAAAAATCTTGCGTATTTTATAATATTAAGCATGCATACAGGAATTTTTATTGAAGAAGCAAAAGAAAGATTTATAGGTTACGTTAAAATTGATTCTCAGATTGAAGAATGTTATATATCAAGCTCTTCTCATCTTAATAAATTAATTAATTTAAAAAACAAGAAAGTTTTGCTAACCGAAAATAAAGGTAAGAATTTGCGAACAAGATATACAATTCAAGCTGTTGCTAATAAAAACAGTATAATATTAGTCAACTTGAATTTTGTTAATAGTATAGTATACGAATATTTAAAACAGAGATATAAAAATTTAGAAGTTAAACGAGAAGTTAATATTCAAAACTAC
>Ga0256404_1011848_pt1 | contig 11531 bp, 19 predicted proteins | sample RumenRJG_01DNA_FD_185990 | JGI IMG/M metagenome (GOLD analysis project Ga0256404, IMG submission 185990) | Bovine rumen microbial communities from Lethbridge, Alberta, Canada - RJG_01 | ecosystem: Host-associated > Mammals > Digestive system > Stomach > Rumen | place: Canada: Alberta | collected... | reverse complement strand
ATACCTTTTCGAATATCTATCAGCAGACCATCACATCCTGGATATGTATCGGGAAATACTTGCACACGGCGAGGGACTTGACTCCACACGGTATGCCAGACAAGAGAGGAAGATGAAACGGGCCTTTGCTCGTCTCTATACGCTTTATCCGGACCTTCTGCCGTTCTGCAAAGAGATTCGAGATTACTCTACATTCGTACAGCAAGTCCCCGCACGGTCCTTATATTTTAAGGATTTCTTATCCTTAAAGGGACGTTCTTTCATCATCCAGGGGATTATTGCCAGTCTAAAAAAGGACAAAACAAAATTCGAGGATTGCCTGTATGCCATGCATTTCTTGAAGAATACCATTCAGGAGGAACTTCGCATCCCCGATGAGCGGTTTACTGTTTACGGCAAAGAGCTATATCGTATGCTTCCGCTAGATTATCGACAACTACCACAAAGCAAAGCCCCGCTTACAGAAGAGCAAATATCAGAAATCCGCGCCCGATTCAATAATATCCGCACTGCCAGACGGGCACAAGTGGGAAGCAATGAGCGGGATGTCTTCTATTCCTGCTATGCAGGTGCTCTGCAGGATGTACTAAAACTACCGGAAAACAAAAGGAGCCACCAGCTCATCTCGCAAATCACTTACCATGAACTGCAAGCCTATAATATCAGCATCAAACGCCGTCTTGCGCTATTTGAACAATTCGACCCGTTTGCCGTAGGGATTCCAGATTATATCGACAAAATATGCCTTGATGAGCCGAAAGTTTCATCAATATGATAAATTTCATATCAAAATATGAAATTTATCATATGATTTTATGAAAAGTATCATATTTTAGCTTGACACACCTAATTCAAGTAGCTATACTATAAGTATAGATTTACGCACGATTAGGTGTTTTCTTATGCAACTATATTCGTGTTTTATGAAAACATGTGGTCTATACGTCCTGGAAATGCGTATAGATGGGGCTTTCAAAGACGGTGTAGCAGACCTCTTTGATACACGAAAGGAGCACAACTATGAGCTTAGAATTTTTGGTAGCTAACGACAACGGAAACTCCGAACAGGACATCATCATCAATGGCAACGAGATTGCCGCACCGAATGTATATGCACGCGTGCAGGAACTTCCGAGCCTCGATGAAGTAAATCCAGAATATGTCTTGACACATATTCATGACAATCTGATTGTCAGCATCAAAGGAGCCCTTTATTATGTAGGCGCATACGCCCTGCAGTCGAATCAGCATTGCCATTCAATTACGATTGGCGTCGATAACGATAAGGTGTCTTCTAACATCGTCTACGTCAACACACTGGCGCATATTGCAGGGGAGGCCTTAGCCACTGCCTACGCAAAGAATAAGGACCTTCTGCAGAGCGATATCCTGCCGATTACGGTAGATATGGCAACCGCCATTCCGGTATCGTATTACACGGCAAAATCTTCACACGCATTTGAAGACAAGTTCATGAATCAGACCCACAAGGTTTCCGTCTTTGTCGGTCCGCATGAGTACACCGTGGCCATCTCGTTCCGCTATGTAAAATGCATCCCCGAAGGTGTAACTGCCACACACGCACTGTTTCAGCGGCCTGAGCTTTTCACAGCCGAAGAAAGCTTTGTTCCACAGAATCTTTCCAAGTGCCGCATCCTGCATATCGCCATCGGCGAAGGAACGACCGAGTTCCCGCTTACAACAGGCATCGGTTTCAACCCGAGCTTCATCTCGGGAACTAATAATGGTAACGGACATGCGATTTCTGCTGTCCTGCCACGGTTCAAGAAAGAGTTTGGCCTGCAGACGATCACGCGACAGGATTTTTCCCGCTACATCCGTGACGAGAACCATAAATATCATGCAGATGCCTTAGATATCCTTCAGCCAGCATTGGACGATGAAGCATCCGATATTCTTATCACGGCCGAGCAGGTTATTGCAAATGCAAACAATGAAGTAGATGTCGTAGCTGTATATGGCGGTGGCTCGATTCTTATGAGAAAGTATTTAGAACCAAAGCTTGCCGCATATTGCAAACGTGCAAGAATCCAGCTGGTCTATATCGACGACCCGGCACTTGCTGTAAAGCTCGAAGCCTATGGACTCAATGCGTTCCTGGGCAGTAAAACTTTCATGACACTCAAGAAAAAACATCTCGTAAAACAGACGGCGTAAACAGTATGGAACGGCCGTTGTCCAAGAAGAAGGAGAACCAATCATGTGCAAAAAACAGTTAAGAAAAACCTGCAGTCTTGAAAGTTCGCCAGAAATGGTGGCCTTTATTAAAGGACAATCAAATTTCAGCCGTTCCGTCCAGGCGCTTATCTTGCAATGTGTCTTTGAGCATCAAGGGGAAATTATAGATGTTGATAAGGAACGTGAGGGTAAAGTTAATAGGATAATTTATCCGCCTCGCCATCCCATCACAGAACAAGAAGCACCTTCTTCATCCACAATACAGGAAGAATCCGTTCAACCTTCCGTGGCTTTGACGGTGCAGGGAAGACACATTCCAGCCGATGACCGTGAACCCATTGGTTTCAGGACTCATATGGCACAATCTGCTTTTTCTCATGAAACTCCGATGGTGTCTAAGCCTGTCGCAACACCAACCCTTCAGCCATCTAAAACTGCATTCTACCTTGATGAAAATGATATCCCAAACGGCTACGATATCTAATTCAAACTAGATATTATATCTAGTTAAGCAATCAAAGAATTTTTAAGTCTTCCATTCTGTTATTTGTATATCTATATAAGGAGGTCATAACTCATGAACGTCTCAGAACTTGCTACGCGTTATAAAGTAAGCACGAAGCAAATTCGCCAGGTACTCAAAGAAAACTATGTCGATATCAATTCAACCGGTACGAACGCCGAATGCAACAAGCATGAGTGGTCTGTCAACGACGAAGGGGTTGAATGGCTCGATAATTATCTTAACTATCAGCCCCCTGTCGAAGAAGCCCCCATCGATGAAGTCTCACGCAAAGATTCCGAGTTAATCGCGGCCAATGCACAGGTAACGACACTTCGTGCACAGGTAGATGAACTCAAAGATGCTCTGCAGAAAGCAACTTTGTATCAAAAAAACTTGCAAAGCGAATATGATGCCCTGCAGAACAAATTCCTTAGCGCACAGGAAGGAAAAGATTCTGCAAACTCTATCTTAATTCGCAAATATAAGGCCGAGGCTGAATCCAAACAAAAAGAAGTCGCTATGCTCAATAAACGTCTTGATGCACTTACCGAATCCTCGAATAAAACCCATGCGGAACAGCAAGCACGCATCGAAGACCTGTTGACACGTCTTAGTGACCAGCAAGAAATTCTGAATGAAAAACTCAAGGCAGATGTCCGTGCGACGGAAGCCAAGAAGAATGAAGAGAAGTTGTATGTCGAACTCAATCAGCGCAAACTGGATTCCGAGCACCTGAAAAACGAGATACAAAATGTCAACATGCAAAAAGAGGCCAAACAGAAGGTAGTTGAAGACATGCGTCTACAGATTGTCCAGGTTCTTCACACATTGGAAGCGGCAACTACACAGTTGACTTCGGCCAGCGAACTTGGTCTTTCGGATTCTGAGCACACGGAAACAGCCGTTACCGTTTCGCAAGCTATCGTGAAGGAAACGACAAAACAAAACCTTGCCGTCAAAAAGCAGGTCAACCAAAAACAAGCGAAAGCTCCTGCTAAAACGGAACTTACGATCACACATCGTCCCGAATACCACGAACATAAGCCGATGGAATCCCGTACCGGATTAGTTGCCCAGAACAAAGAGCAGGAACGCTTAATGAATGAATTGCGTGAAGCGCAACAGGAAACAAAAGACGTAACTACTGCTAAGGAAGAGCCTAGCGTTATGAGCCGCGTCGCAAGCTTTTTCGGGTTCATGTAACCTATTATATCTAAGGGCTGTTTGGCTGTTACAGCCAACAGCTCTTTTCTCATCTAAGGAAGGATAGATACTTTGGAAACATTAGAGGAACTTCTCACGAGGGCGCAACTTATGCATATTGCAGACCTCCATATTATCCCACAGGAATATATTTTTTGTCGCAATCAAAACGGTGTGATTGAACCTTTTACTAAAGAACCTTATACTGTCGAGCAGATCGAATCTCTTTTATCTGCAATTGCACCGGACTACATACAGATACTTCAGTCCAGTGCAAAAGGGGATATTGATAAAAGTTATTCGGTCAATGGAATCCGATGCCGTGTCAATATCTATAAAACCATGCGTGGCATCTGTGCTACCATTCGTATTCTAGCAGGAACTATACCTACCATGGCAGAATTAGGACTCCCAGTCGTCGTACAGAACCTTATCCATAAAGACCATGGCCTGATTCTTTTCACTGCACAAACTGGAAACGGTAAATCGACATCTATCGCCTCGATGCTCGAAGCTATCAACGAATCTCAGAAAAAACGAGCGATTCTAATTGAAGACCCTATAGAATATGTCTATACCAATAAGCAGAGCGTCTTTTCCCAACGAGAAGTAGGCCATGATGTAGACGACTTTTCAACTGGCCTCCGTGCGGCACTACGCGAAGACCCTGACATCATCATGATTGGCGAGATGCGTGACCGTGAGACCATCTCAGCGGCTTTGACTGCCGCAGAATCCGGTCATCTTGTATTTTCCACACTTCACAGTGCTGACTGTATCCAGGCCACCGACCGTATCCTGCAGTATTTCCCCAGCGCCCAGCATGACATTATCGCGGCTCAGTTCGCTAATGCCGTAGAAGCTGTCATTGCGCAAAAACTTCTCCCCAGGAAACGCAGAGAAGGACGCGTAGCGGCTTTTGAGGTTCTTCTGCGTACACCAGCTATACAAAACCTTATCCGTACAGGTAAGACCTTTAATCTGCATACCTATATGACACGGAATGAAGGAATGATGACTATGAATGAATCCGTGAACGATCTGGCGAGAAGAGGAGTGATTGCTTTATGAATAACAATAAAATGATGTTTTGGGGAATTATAATTTTTCCAGTCCTAGCGATTTGCCCGGTGCTTGCAATTGCAAGAGATGATTATATCCTTACACAATATTTCTTTATGTTTGCACTTGCCTGGTTAGGTATTTATGTCTACAATGCACATCGGGCTTATTCAAATCATATTCATAACACGGTTTCAATCTTTAAGTCCAAGGCATTCCTTTTGACGATCCTGGCAGGTTTTGTGCCTGCTATCTTTTACGGAACTAGCTTTGAAGTAGTATCTACGCCTCAGGCCGATACCCCTGTTATAATTGAAGATTTTGCCATGAATCAAGACGAAGACGGTACGATTACTTTTTCCGGTTCTTGTGATTTTGAACCGCGTCTTGGCGAAGGGCCCAAACCCTTCAGCTTTTCATCCAGCATTATAAACCTTCATAAAACAGCTGAAGTGACAGCTCCTATGATCGCACATGCATATGAATACCATCATCGAGTATATCCTCTTATCTCATATTCTACGCCGTATCGTGGAGAAATTTGCGGTTATATCATTTATCTGCCTGAATAAAAAGAGATGGTGAATCTAATGAAGATAATATGCCCAAAGTGTGGAGAATTAAAACAATACGGACAAAAAGAGGTTGTGGAACGTGTATTGCTATTTGATACCAAAGGTGAGCCTCTAGGTAGTACCGATAACATCGGCATAATAACTGGGAAGCCTCGTTGTTTAATTTGTAATCATTTAGTTAAATTGTATAAAAAGTAAAGGGAATGAACCATGAAAAAATTACCTTCCGGAGTAAAAGAATGGTTAATCTAATGAAGACAATGCGCCCTAAACGTTAATAAAATTTTTATCAATGGAGATGACTTATAATGAATAAAAAAAATTACTATTCTGGTCAAAAAGGTCTTGATTATTTGTGTATAGCTTCTATTATAGCTTTTCTCCTTTTGTTATCAACGGTACATTATCTTAATAAGCCTGATAATAATCAACGCGTTGAACCTGATAATAATCCACGCGTTGAATATTTTAAAAAAGAATATCCTACGATTCAAATAATACAGGAAATAAAAGAAATGATTCTGCCAAATTTGTATAAAAAGTAAAGGGAATGAACCATGAAAAAAAATAGTATAATATCAAAAGGAAATTCGAAATTTTCTTGCAACCGCATCCCTGGACGGGCATGCTTTTCATGTCCGCATCCAGAATGCATCACATCGACCGGATGTATATCAAAAGAAGAACAAGAAATGAATCGATGCGGTGCTGAGGTACAGGTTGTTCTTCCATCACACATTGTCATACAAGGGCATAAGCTTCGCTATAAAAAAACGAAACATAAACCTTTTTCTACCAAGCTTTCTATCAAACGGCGTTCAAAAAAATATATTGACGCACTGATTACATCTATGGAAGCTCGAAAACGTTCTTATGCCTCTGAACAAAGCAATTATTATCAAGTATTCTATTCCAACTATTCAGGAGGCCTTTATGGTGCGGAATTTTAGCAAGCGATTGTGTGCTATCCGTAAATCACACGGACTGACACAAGTCGAGGTTGCAGATATGCTTGGCATTTCGCTTCGAACGTATCAATCGTATGAATATGCCGAACGCGAACCTGGTATTTCATTTGTAGCAAAACTGATACAGATATTTAAAATTGACGCCAATCAATTGTTCCAAGATAATATCTGATAAGGAAAAGAACTTTATGAATATTGATATAATGAGGAGGTATATACTATGGCAACTTTACCAACCGGCAATCTTCTTGTTGGTCTTATTATCTTCTTCGCTGTCTTGCTCCTTTGTTTTCGTATTACCGTTGCTTTAAACGCTCGTAAGGTCTTTCCATTTATATTCTTTGGCGCGCTAATCCTTATAATTCCTTACAGTTCCTCAAATGACCGGCATCCAGCTGAAGGAGAATCCTTTCCTGTCGCAGGAGTTCCTATCCGATATACTGCAGATGGTTCGTTTCTCTTCTTTCTCAAAGATGAAAACGCAACACTTGTGGGAAGAAAGATACCTGCCGATAAAATAAGCATTCAAATAGCAGATGGCGATAATGCTATACTTTATCGCCATTGGAGCTATCAGAAAAAATGCTATCATTCTCTGCTTTTTAACTACACGGAACTGGAAATACCTGATGCTACCAGCGAAACCTATCAATTAACGGTTCCCTCTAAACTTTTGCCGCAGGGATTTACACCTCTTGTCCAGGCAAAGAGCAAAAACGCAGGAACCCAGACGGAAGAACAGTCATCTGCTGAAGGAAACACCTAATCGATAAATCGCTTTAGCGAAAGGAGTGCGTTCTTATGCTATCCCACACAATGATAGGGGTGCTCATCGGCTTTCTTTGTCTTTTTCGGCCTGATTTTTGTATGGCCATGGATATCTACCGACCAGCTTATGAAATGGCCTGCACCCCAGAAAAGCTCATCATCCCTGCGCGAGAATACCTCCTCATCACGGACTGGTATCTTATGGATTCATCATCTATCGATGAATGTTTCCATCCCTCGCTTTGGCAGAAACAACAAATACACCCGCAATATATCCAGAAATCAGCTGGAATCCCTGTCGCTCATGCTGAGTACCTCGTAAAAGATGTCGAACTATCCAGCTTTTCACAATACGAATTGCCACAAAAAACTGGAAGTACCGCTGTGAATCTGAAAGGTAATTTCCGCATCCATACCTATCACAGAGACCGGGCTATCTTTTATTACGAGGCATCTTATAAGGACTATTTGTCCAATGGATTTGTCCCACTAGAACTCAATCAACCGATTCTTGTCCAAAGCGAACCCGCACAAAATAAAATCCTGTTCATCTTGATGCAACTGAAGGAAGTGAGAACTTGAGTAGATCAAAGCAGGAAAAACCAATCTACTACGGCTATTATGGCAATGTTCGCGGGAAATGGCTCAAAGAAAACGAACCAGATTTATTTCAGGACATGGTATCCAGTGGCACACTAGAATCATACCTGGACAGTTATCAAAAAACATATGTCGCTCGTTCCAATGTACTAGAAGAACTATTAAAAGAGCAATACGGTGTTGACGAGGCCCTTTTCAATACTGATTTCCCATCTTTTATTGAACGGATGTATAAGATACACAATCAAATTCGAGAGCAACTTACAAAAGAGATTGAACGATAAGAGAGGAATCCATGTCATGTATAAAATGAATCTATTTGAATCACTACGTCCTTATCAAGCGTTCTTGCTATTACGGTCCTCCAAAGCTTGTCACGAACTTCTTAACCGTTATGAACAAGATAAGCGATACGCAGAAAGCTATACGCAAAGCCAGAGGCTTATCTTTCAGCTCCGTCTATACCGAAGCCTCGCATTAAAAGAAATGATCCCATACCGTCATATTCTTTCTGTCCTTGACGCTATGCCAGAAAAGGATGTAGTAAGACTTGTCAATCGCCATGCTACAAAATATGTTAAATTTCACGCAAAATATCCAACGTTTTTTGATTACTACCACAAAGGACTGCGTAAAGAACCATCTTCTAATGACCTGAAAAACCTTCTGGACATTCATACTGTCTATTTAACGAACGGTTGGATACATGAGGATTTCGACACACAAGAAGGGGAGCAGGCTCCAAAACTAGAAGAGCTGATCTCCTGGTATTCTAACTATCTACAACAACGTTTGTTTTTTGCTTCCACAGAAAAAACACTTTGCCTTGACCCACAATATCAAAAAATAGTACAGGGAACGCTTTCTGCTGGAATAGAATTCGATACCGCGACGCTTGAAGATGTAGCCCGTGGCGAAAACGTGACCAAAGCCTTGGCACTAGTCAATGGAATACGTTTATTAACTGATACCACTGATTTCCAACTGGAATATGCCGCAAAAATCCCCTCAGATTTTGCCGACAAGCTTATGGCGTTTAATATGTACCTTGGGCATAAAGAGGAGATGTTCCGATCGCTAGGGGCTCTAGCAGAACAACAAAAGCAATACAAGAATAAGGTTTCCAGTATGAGAAACATTCCATCCGTTTTAGCAAATCCAGCGTCTGACCTTGACGAACTGTTCAAAGAAACCCAGAATCCGTCTATGCTCCTTATCGATTCCAATGGTATCGATAAAACAGCTATGGATATTACCAACAACGTAGAGCTTGGCGCTAATTTCTTTTGGGGGTTAGTATTATACCTGGAAAACCAGAAAAAAAATCAAGCAATCCGATATGTCGAAGAACTTGACGATTGCATCCGCAAAATGCAATCCGCATTTGATGTCCAGCTTGCCCGTTTAGAAGCCGTAAAGCAAAAGCCGGACATTGACCCACGCGATAAAATGATTGCCGACCTTACAAAAACGATCAACATGATGCAGGTAAAGCTTGATAAATTCGAGGTATCTTCCAAAGATCTGAAAGTGGAGCTTGCCTACTATAAAGAACAGGTAAGCCATGAGAAAGATACGGTTCATTTATCCGAAGAAGCTACGGAGCAGAATCCTGTTCCAGATAGCTATCCAGATGGAACCATCCTGATAGGTGGACATCCTATCTGGCAAAAGCATTTTCACGAGCGATATCCAAACGTGGAAATCATTGATGGGAATAGCCGAAACATAAACCTTAATAAATTCAACGAAAACACACCACTCGTTCTTATAAATTTTAAGCACATGAGCCACGCAACATATTATAGGTTCATGCCAAGAATAAAAAAATTAAACATTCAGACTTTATATGTATGTTAGCTATTAGCAGGATTCCGTGGGAAGATGTGATAGCTGTTAGTGTTGGTGTGGCGTAGGGAGCGAAGAAGAAAAAGCTGAGGAGGATTGAATGATATGAAACATTGTAGCGGATGCATTTGTTACGAATGCGTATTCCGCGACGATTGCCCTAATAATCGTTGTGATGAGCGTGACGACTGTTATAAATGCCATTGTAACAGCTATGAGACTGAGTACGAGCTGGAGTGTGATGAAGATGGCAGAGAAACCAATTAAAAAAGATTTATCGTGGTGTGAGAAGTTAAACTACATCTGGTGCACCTTGAGATATTCAAAACGAATGGTAAATTGGAAAGTGATGAATTGTGCGCATTGTGGTCATCCCGAATTAAAAAGGATTGGAAAGCCTATAGAAAACGATGCTGGGAATCAAAAAGAGTTTCAGCAAAAGTATCGGTGTTTACATTGTGGTGCGGTGGGGATAGTTACGCAAATATGGGTTAAGGAGTGTGGCGAAGATGGCAAAGAAAATGACTGACAAAGAATATTTTTATAACTTGGGTTATTGCATGGGGGAGAAAGAATTTGCCGCAAAAGTGATAGAACGACTAAAAATGGATTATGCAGATACCTGTAATAGTGAGTACAATGACGGCATAGATGACGCAATGCGTGTTATTGATGAAATGGTAGGTGGTTCAGATGGCAGAGAATAAAAATATACCACCGTTTGAGTGCAACATGTACGCTATCGGAGTCAACAAAGGAAGAAAGATAGCAACGAAAGAAATTCTCGAAGCCATTGATGATTTTTTGAAACATGACTGGCCAGACGTAGAAGAATGTGATGAGTTTGGCAAAGGTGTAATTTGGGGGCTTAATCATGCAAGGCAAATCGCAAGAGATTGGGGTGGGATTGTAGATGACTGACGAAAAACTGGAAACAGCACTGGAAAAAGCACAAAATAAAAAATTCAAAGAGAGTTACTTTTCAAAATTAGGCCGGTTTATAATATTTTTTATGGCATCAGTAATGTCTATCTTTATGTTAATTATTCTCATATACTCTCTAATAAATATGGTTGAACTTGCTGTGGCCCTTATATTTCTATTCATTTGGGACTTTATGAGTTGAAACAATTGGAGGACATGGCAGAGTTTTTTTTAAGAATTGGAAAAATAAGCCTCATATTCTCAACCAAAGATAACTATAAAAATGAGCGATGAAGATAATTCCTTCATCGCTCATTTTTGATTCATATATCAATTTGCTGAATGTTCTTCAGCTTTGATGTATCTATCACCAGTTCCTTTTCATTTCTTTGGTTTATATTGGCCAATACATTTTCTTTTGATACAGCACCTTTAATCAAGATAAGCTATTATACCATCCGATACAGATTTTTAGACATCTCTTCTTCCTTAGCAAGCTCTGACAAAAGCGTCCAATTCTTATGCATTCCTTTATCGTCATCGTCACGAGACCGTGCAACAACAGGCGTATATTGTCCATTACCAAGAAGCGCCTCGGCAATGATTCCTGGCTGGTCATTAGGATTTGGCGCAAGCGGGGTCTTGTCCTCCGGTATTTTCCCTTTTTCGACTCGATAAGCCATCTGGTTTTTCGGGTCTTTTTTTACCAAGTCTTTGACAACTTGTAACTGCTTGCCTGATTTGTTCTTTTGGTCTGTAGCATATTTCAGTTTTGCATTCAGGACCTCATAGCGGCTCTTATAAGGCGCGTTTTTCCGAACGATGCCTAATGCTATGGCCTTTATCTTTTCGACAGCCTGTGGGGCGCTTATTCTGGTC
>Ga0256404_1011844_pt1 | contig 11534 bp, 17 predicted proteins | sample RumenRJG_01DNA_FD_185990 | JGI IMG/M metagenome (GOLD analysis project Ga0256404, IMG submission 185990) | Bovine rumen microbial communities from Lethbridge, Alberta, Canada - RJG_01 | ecosystem: Host-associated > Mammals > Digestive system > Stomach > Rumen | place: Canada: Alberta | collected... | reverse complement strand
TTCGACGCTGCACCGGATGAGCGGAAACAGATGGCACAGGTAAGCACGGCCGAGCCTGTGCCCATGAGCACCGGTGGGCAAACCAGCACCGTGGAGCACGTCACGGAGGCACGCACGGTGGGCGGGGTTACCGTCAACGCGCCACCTATCAGTATCAGTTTGACGTTCAACGGACCGGCCGAGGTGGGAAAGGTCAAAACGGCCGTAATGGAGGCGGGCCAGCGCGTGCAGGAAACTTTTGCCGAGCAGATGGAGAAGTACCAGCGAGAGAAAGCGAGGGTGGCATATGTCTAAGTACATGACGATAGCGGGCGACACGTGGGACTATATCGCCTATACGCAGCTGGGGTCCTGTGATTACGTTCACCACTTGATGGACGCCAACCGGGAATATATCGGTACGGCCGTCTTTTCGGCGGGCGTGACGCTGACCCTGCCCGAAATCACGGCGACGGAGACGGCGGCCAGTAACCTGCCACCGTGGAGGCGAAGCAAATGAATTTCGCAATCAGTAATACAGGAACAGGAGAGGGGCAGGCGCGCCGTGTGGCGGTAGCGGTACAGTACAACGGCACCGACATTTCCACGGACGTGGCCGCGTTCCTAAAATCCTTTTCCGTGACCGAGGAACTGAGCGGCAAGGCGGACAGTGCGGACATTACGCTGGAGGACCGGCCAGGACTGTGGGACGGCGATTGGCTGCCCGACCGTGGCGCAACAATGGAAGTTACCCTCACCGTCACAGACTGGACAGGGAACGGCGACACGGCACAGCTGCCGCTGGGAAAATTCGAGCTTGACGAAATCGAGAACGCCTGCCCGCCGAGTGAAGCGCACCTAAAGATGGTTTCCATACCGAACAACGCGGCCATACGCAGCATAGAGAAAAGCCATACATGGGAAAAACAGAAATTGTCGGCCATTGCCAAAGAAATAGCCGACAATGCCCAGCTGGACTTGTTCTATGACACGGAGGAAGACCCGACACTGGAGCGCGCCGAGCAATCGGAGCAGACCGACCTTTCCTTCCTGCTGAAAATCTGCAACGACGCCGGACTGGCGCTGAAGGTGTCGGACGAGAAAATTATTATTTTCGACGTGCAAAAATACGAGCAGCAGGATCCGGTAGCCATTTTCAGCAAGGGAAGCAGCGCGGTCATTTCGTACAGCGCAAAAACCACAATCCACGAAATTTATAAGGCGTGCCACGTCAAGAGCCAGCACACGAAAAAAGAGCAGCTGATAGAGTACACCTATACTGACCCGAATAAAAAAGAGGGCATGACCCTGGAGGTCAATGAGAAGGTGGAAAGTATCGCCGAGGCGGAAAAGTTGGCAAAAAAGCGGCTGCGTGCCAAAAACCAAGACGAGGTACAGGTGTCCATGACTACGGTGGGCAACTTTGCCTTGCTGGCCTCCAATACCGTCGAGCTGCATAATTTCCACGTCTATGATGGTAAATACATCATCATAAAGTCAACGCACGAAATCAGCAGCAGCGGTTACACGACCAAGATTGATTTAAGGAGGTGCCTAGATGGATATTGACGCGCGCCGCCTCGCACGAAGTATGGTCCGCGTGGGCACGGTATCGAGCACAAACCCCGCCACGATGGCCGCGCGGGTAGTTTTCGAGGAAAAGGACAACATGCCATCGGCGGAACTGCCTGTGCTGACTCGTGGCAGCGGTGGCAATCGTGACTATTGGCTGCCGGATGTGGGCGACCAAGTGGTCTGCCTGTTCCCCGCTAATGATAAGAGCTATACAACGGGATTTATTCTGGGGACGTATTTCACGGAAAAGCACCCGCCAAACGCGGCAACACAGGACGTGCGGCGACTGGATTTCGGCGACGGCAGCTTTATGGAGTTCGACCGGGCAGCAGGGAGCCTGACTATCACATGCACAGGGCCCGTCACTATCAACGGTTCCACCATCAACCTAAATTGACGCGTGCCCGATTCGGGCACAAAGGAGGCGAGCCAATGCCAGCGGCAACACGGATAGGAGACGGAGAGGTCGGCACCTGCGATGTAGGAGCAAAAGACTGCCCGCACACCAGAAGCGGCACAAACAGCACGGCCTCCGGCAACGTCCTTATCAATGGACGCGGTGCACACCGGCTGGGCGACACGGGACCGTGCAACTGTCCCCATGGCGGCACGTTCGCCACGACGGGCGGGTCTGGTTCCGTCTTTATCAACGGGCAGGCCGCTACACGCATAGGCGACGCCACCACCTGCCAAAGCTGTGGCAAGGGCGGCCAGCATGTAGCTGGGAGCGGAAACGTATTTATAGGGGGATAAAACGAATGTCGTTTTTATCGAATGTGGCGGGGAGTTACAAAAGCCGTCTTGACAAAGGAATGGCGGAAAGCAGGATGGGGCTTTTATCGGCCTTGCGCGGCAAATTATCCTCGTGGGGCTTTTCGATGCCGATCGGCAGCCTGGGGAGTATCGTCTTTGAGGTGTCCAGCCGCAAGGTAAGGACATTTAAGGACTTGAAGCGTACCACCAAAGCACGCTATGCCTCGCATGAGATTATCGGACAAAAACCTATTTTGGAATATCTAGGCCCCGACGGCGAGGAGATCAGCTTTACCATGCAATTCTCTTTGTCGCTGGGTGTCAACCCGCAAGAGGAAACCGAAAAGGTGCGGCGACTGTGTGAGCGCGGCGTAGCGATGTATTTCGTACTGTGCAACAGTGTGGTGGGGAGCAACCAATGGGTCATTGAGAGCGTGGGCGAATCCGTGGACACTATCGACAATAACGGCCGCGTAGTGCTGACACAGATAGACGTCACGCTGAAGGAGTACGTCCCGAACATGATGTAGGGGAGGCGGTACGGTGGTAGATGTAGACACCAATCTGGCCGAGGTCAATTTCTCGCCGCCGGATGAAGCGACCGAGATTATCCAAAATGTAAAAACTATCCTGTCCACGTTGAAGGGTACGGTACCGATGGACCGCGAGTTCGGGATAAGCGGGGAGATTATCGACCTGCCTGTCTCAGCGGCACAGGCACAGATGACGGCGGAAATTGTGGACGCCGTGAACAAATACGAGCCGCGCGCACAGGTGGTGTCCGTCAATTACGAGGGCACGGAAACGGACGGGAATGTCGTGGCGAAAGTGAGGCTAAAGATAAATGGAACTTAAAAAACTGCCGTCTTTGACGTTCGCCGACGCTGACCCCGCCACGGTAGAGGAAAACATCCTGACCACGGTGGAGGCCCTGCTGGGGCGCAAACTGGCCCGCGCTGATCCGCTGCGGCTGTTCCTTAACGGTATCGAGGCCGTCATGGTACAGCAACGCCTGTTGATTGATGAGGCGGCTAAACAGGGATTGCTGGCGTATGCCACGGGCGACAATCTGGACCATATTGGCGTGCTGGTAGGAACGGAACGACTCGCAGCCAGCGCGGCCACGGTAACTATGCAGCTGACCCTTTCGGCGGTGCGTGATACGGCCACGGTAATACCGGGCGGGACACGGTTCACGGCTGGAGACGGCGTTATGTTCGCGCTGGACACGGACACCGTGATAACGGCGGGAGAAACCACCACCACGGCGGCGGCCACATGCACGGAAACGGGCACCAAGGGCAACGACTACGCGGTGGGCGAGGTAAAGATTATAGCGGATCCAGTGCCGTTCCTCGCGGCGGCGGTCAATACGACGGCCACGGCGGGCGGCGCGGATGTGGAAAGCGACGATGACTATAGGGCGCGTATCCACGAGGCCCCCGAGAAATTCTCCACGGCTGGCCCTACGGGCGCGTATGAGTATCACGCCAAACAGGCCAGCGCACTGATTACGGACGTGGCCGTGACAAGCCCGTCCCCCGGCTGCGTTGACGTGCTGCCCTTGCTGAAGGGCGGCGTGATACCGGGCGAGGAAATGCTGAAAAAGATAGCCGAGCACCTAAACGACCGCACGGTCCGGCCGCTTACGGACAAAGTAACCGTAAAGGCCCCGGAGACCGTGACCTACAACGTGACGCTTGCTTATTGGATTGACAGGGAAGATGCCACGGACGCGGACACGATACAGAAAGCGGCTGACACGGCGGTACAAGACTTTATCTTGTGGCAAAAGACGCGACTGGGACGGGACATCAACCCGACCGAACTGTATTACAGGCTGCGCGCGGCGGGCGTCAAGCGCGCCGAGATAAACGAGCCTGTGTATACGGCAATCACGCGCGAGCAGGTGGCCATAGCCAACACGGTAAAAGCCACCTTTGAGGGACTGGAAGATGATTAAAGCAATTAAAGGCCTGTCCCTGCTGGATATTTTGCCGGACAGCATATTGCAGGACGAACAGGTCGCGGCGGCGGCCAAGGCACTGGACACCGAACTGCAAAAAGTGACGGCGGCCACCATCGAAGCGCTGCACCTGCCGCGGCTGGACGAACTGCCAGAGACCGTGTTGGACCTGCTGGCCTGGCAATGGCACGTAGATTTTTATGAGCCGCTGGGGATGGACGTAGAGACCAAACGCAAGCTGATTAAACAGTCCATAGCCTGGCACCGTATGAAGGGAACACCGGCGGCCGTGGAGGCTGTGGTTTCGGCGGCGTTCGACACGTCCACGGTGCAAGAGTGGTTTGAGTATGGAGGCCAGCCCTATTATTTCAAAGTGGTTACGGAAGATGTCACCACGGAGAAGGAAAAGCTGGACGGTATGCGCCGGGCCATTGCATCCGTCAAGAACGCGCGGAGTTGGCTGGAGTCTATCGAGTTCCTGCTGCACTTGCAGGACGCCGAAACACCAACCGAAAGCGCCTTGCTGACCGCGTGGGAGGAAATGCTGGGCTATTACCCGTGGCGGGGACATTACTTTAACGGCGCGTACATGTTCAGCGGTTGTGAGACAGCGGGCGGCGCGTGGTTGCATGATGGCCAGCACCTCTTTAACGGGATGACCGACCACACAACGGCCCCAGACAATCTGCGCCCCTATATATTCAATGGTCAGCAATTGTTCGACGGCGGGCGGCGTTTCGTGCCGTATGCCAGCACGGGCAGGATATTCTTTGACACGCTGGAGATAGACCCGCTGACCGACACGGTGGAACCGGAACTGACTGAGGACTACGGCGTGACGTTCGAGTACGACGCGGCAATCCGTTTTGACGGGGCACAGCACTACGGCTGGAACGCACACCCACAAGAAAAGGCGGTGGCTACGGCCACGGCGCTGAGCACTCAGGATAAACTGGCAACCAGCGACACGCCCACCGCGCTGGAGAGCACCATACGGCAGGATGACATTTACCAGCTGCACCGCCTACGCTATTTCGATGGCACGTGGGGCTTTGGCACGCCTATAGCGTTCAACGGCGCGGCATGGTTCGGCGGCGAGTGGCGTTTCGACGCTGCCCCGCCGGTGGCTGACCCCGTAGAGCAGGGACAACGCTTTGACGGTGTCCATACATTCGACGGCGCAGCGACGTTTGATGTACCACACCCGGCGGCACGTTATGACGCGGACACCGAGCAGAACGAGCATGTCGAGACGGCGCAAACCATGAGCATGGGCGACACCATGAGCGAGAGCGAGGCGGCCAGCACCGCCACGTCCCTGCTGACTATTGAGCAACTGGCGGCGCGTGTGTTCGACGGCACCCGCACCTTTGATGGCAGCACCGACCACACCACGGACGGAGCCGAGGCGACGGGCGAGGAACTGAGCACGCACGCGGCGGAACAGTTGGCAACGCCTTATGTTTTTGACGGCACGCTGACCTACGACGGCACCGCCACGGCAGGACGCCACGCGGGGCCGAATGAGGCGGCAGGGCTGACCGTGCAGGCGGGCCGCTGGTTCGATGGCACTATCACGTTCAACGCTGGCGGCGCGCGGCACTTTGACGGTACTACCAGCCACACCGGCAACACCGCGTTCGGGATGGCCCGTGACTGTGGCCGCTACTATGACGGCAAAACGAGTTTTGACGGCTTGACGCGTTACGCGCGAGCCGGTGAAACCTTTGCACTATGGCAATATTCTGCATAGGAGGTAAACATGAACATTGAATTTCAAGAGGAACCACGCCCCCTGCGTGGCTGCGTCCACCTGGAGGTCCGCAAGGCCGGGCGGCTGGTAGAGGTTGAGACGGACCACAACCTTATTGTGGCCGTGGGCCGTGCTAAACTGGCCAAACTGCTGGGAGGCAGCTATACTGGCCACATTACGCAGATTGGCGTGGGTACTGGTTCGGCCGCTGCGGCGGATGGGGACACGGCACTGACCGGCGGCGTTATGATTCCACTGGATTCGACCGAGTACGATGGCGCAAAAGTGAAATTTAACTTTACCATCGGCACCGGCACGGCCAACGGCGTCAACATTCGCGAGTTCGGCCTTTTCTTTGCGGACGGCACGATGTTTTCCCACCGCGTGAGAAAATCCGTCATTGGCAAAGAGGACGACCTGAAAATCACCGGCTATTGGGAGATTTACCTGTAATTTAAGGAGGTACAACAATGGGAGTTTTAACAGAATCTGCAACATGGGAGAACACCATCAATCAGATTGAGACCACCGACCCCGTGCTGGGCGGCGCGGACGGCGTGGTCAACAAGGGACCACGGCAACTGGCCAACCGTACTAAATATTTGAAAGCACACATGGACAGCGTGGAGGCGGCTATGTCCAGTGCAGCGGGCGGCTATGCCAGCGTGGCGGCGCGCCTAGCGCAGCTGGAGAAAACCACGCAGCAGGCCGACTTTAATTTCGCCGGTACGGCGGGCGTGACCGTAACGCACAACATGAACAAAGCGGCCTATATGGTCAATATCGAGGCCGTGGAGCAGACGGGCGGCGATTTGGGCGACGTCTGCGTAGTGCGCGCGGCTAATGCCTTTTCCGTGTACAATACGGGCGGCTTTAAGGGCAAGGGCCGTTATCAGATTACGCTTTAAGGAGGTTACACTATGTTTCATTATCAGGACAAGACGGCGAAAAACATCGCCGTTTCTGTGGACAAGGAAAACCCTGCGCTGCTGGCGATTGCGGCGTTCACGCTGAACGGCGTAAAGGTGCCCGAGCGCAAGCTGGATTTGACCGAATACCAGGGCAAAACGTTCCGTCTGTGGGCCGAGGCCGACGGCAGCTTTTCCACGGCAATCCAGCCGGAGCACTATTGGCTGCTTATCGAGGGGGGAATTCCTGAAAAGAAATATATGTTCGTTGAAACGGGCGAAATGGACGAGAGAGGCGAATCAGTGAAGAAAATGGTGGAGGAGCCGCTGGATCTGAATAGCGTAGATTTCACGGTTTACGCGCTGCCTGAGCAGAAGGAGGACTAACAATGGCAAAAATCAATAACCTTTCTTTGGCTGCCCTGCGCGAGCAGATCAACGCGGCCACGCGCACGGTGGAGATGATGACCGACGACGGCGCAATCACTCAGGCTGTGTTCATTCCAAAATTTACCGTACCGGCTGGCAGCTTCGACGGCGGCGCGTTCCCGAAAGAGGACCTCCACCTGGGTGGCTTTCTGATTGATAAATACCAGGCAAGCCATAAGAAAGCGACGGCAACGTCGAGAGGATGCGGTACGGGCGTAACGGTAACGGCTGAGGACACGGCGAACATCCCCGTTTCCTTGCCGTATAAAGTGCCATGGACGGATATTGACTGGACGAACGCGAAACAGGCATGCGCGAACCGCAAAACGAACGGGCAGGCATGGCACCTGGTAACGCCGAAGGAGTGGGCGACCGTCGTGTTCCTTTCCAAGCTGCTGGGCCACGAAATGCACGGGAACAATAATTACGGATATGATTACCGAGACGGCGGAGCATGGGAGAACCAGGCGGTGCCGGACCAGGTACAGGGCGGACGCGTACTGACCGGAACGGGCCCTGTCTCGTGGGCGCATAACGGCATGGCGGACGGCGTCTTTGACATGTGCGGTAACGTATGGGAATGGATCGACATGCTTATCCAGGATGGCGTATACACGCACAAAAAGAGCGCGCTTATCAATGATAGCGACGGCATAACGGCGACCGACACGGTTATCGAAATTGACACGATGAAGGATCCGGAGAACTGGCCGGAAACTGGCATGGTCCAGATTGAGGATGAGCTTATCGCGTATGGTAAGATTGATTACCATGGCAACAGCCACGCGGTACTGTCCAGCTGTTCCCGCGGGCAGAAATCGACGAAAGCCGCAACGCACGCCAATGACGTGAAGGTCTACCAGTTGACTGAGTATTGTATTACGCCGGGCGGCGTGACGGGGCACATTGCTGGGGGCGTTGACGCATCCACTACTACGATTACTTGCAGCACGATCGTAAACGGCCCGGGCTCCAATGGCTTCTCTGTAGGCGATACGGCACAGATTGAAAGTGAAAAGGTAAAAATCACCGGAGTAAGCGGAAACAAACTGACCGTACAGCGCGGCTATAACAGCACAGCTGCAACGCATGGCGCCGATGCAGCAATCGTAAAGGATTCGGCTACAAGTGGATGCATGACGACGATGAGACCGGAGAAGGATTTGGAGAACATGGCCCTGCCGAACCGTATCGACACACAGACCGGCGACTGGTGCGATGGTTTCTGGATTGACAACAATGGCACGCGTGCTGCGATACGCGGCGCGTACTGGCGCAGTGGTTCCAATGCCCGTTCCGGGGCGGCGTTGTACCTGTATGATGCGCCGTCGGCTCGCTGGAACTACATTGGGTTCCGTGCGGCTTTGTCCGTGGAATCTGAAATCTGACAGCTTAAAATCTGACGCCCGGGCGATAGCCTGGGCGCGGATAAAATCACATGATGAACGACTTAAAGATAAAATCGAAATGCGAGGATATGATTTTATACAGCGAGAACAAGCTGCGACAATATCCACGCTATGAAAAGCGTAACGGCGGATTGGTAGACGTTACGCGCGCGGCCCAGCTTGAATTATTGCGGCTTATCGTAGTTTGTAACCATAAGTTTTACAAGAAAACGACGCTACAAGAGGTGGACACGCAACTGGATTTAATTAGGACATTTATTCGGCTGGCTTTTCGACGCAGATTCATCAACGCGAAAAGTTACGAAATATGGTCGGCAAAGGCCGACGAAATCGGCAGAATGATAGGCGGATGGATGAAAGCCGCAAAAGAAAAGAAACCGGATAAATGATACTTAATAGGGGATGACCTGATTTTGGCACGCGTGCTGCGAAACGCGGCGCGAACTGGAACAATGGTTCCAATGCCCGTTCCGGGGCGGCGTTGAACCTGAATAATGCGCCGTCGAATCGCTGGAACAACATTGGGTTCCGTGCGGCTTTGTCTTAATTAGTTGAAGGCCTGGAGCCTAATGGGCTGTAGGATGTAACAGACAAAGGAGGCCAGACCCTTCTTTCCTGAATAGAAAGGGGAGGAAAAATATAAACCACCGCGCCGAGTTAGTAGGTAGAGAGGCCGAACATCCGGCGCGGTCTATTTCGCCATGAAAACATATAACAATCTTTACCCGCAAATATACAGTTTCCATAATTTGTTTTGGGCGTTTGAAAAGGCACAGCGCTGCAAGCGCGACCGGCCGCCGGTTATGAAGTTTCGGCAGAATTTGGAGCCTAATTTGTTCCAGCTGCAAGAAGAATTGATATATAAAACCTATCGGCCGGGCGAGTATCGGTGCTTTTACGTATACGACCCCAAAACGCGGCTGATTATGGCCGCACCGTTCCGCGACCGCGTAGTGCATCACGCTTTGTGTAATATCATCGCGCCCATATTTGAAACGCGCTTTATCCATGATTCGTATGCTTGCATACAGGGGCGCGGCGTGGACGCTGGCGTGGAGCGCGTGGTCGAGTTCCTGCGTGAGGCCGAGCGGCAGCATGATAAAGTCTATTGCCTGAAGTGCGACGTATACCATTATTTTCGTGAGATACGCCACGACACCCTGCGCCGGTTGATGTATCGGCGGATAAGGTGCCGCGAAACGCGCTGGCTGTTTGACGTTATCCTGCAAAGCGCTTATGACCATGAGGACCACGGCCTAGTCGGTATACCTGTGGGCAACCTGCCGAGCCAGCTGGCGGCCAATATCTATTTAACACCGTTCGACAGATGGATAAAACAGGATAAGCGGGAGCCGTTCTATATCCGGTATATGGATGACTTTATCGTTCTGTCTGAGGATAAAAAGCACCTTCACGCCTTGCGTATGGAAATCGAGACTTACTTATGGGAGAACCTACGGCTGAGATTGAACAGAAAAACGGCTGTTTTCCCGATAACCCAGGGGATTGATTTTCTGGGCTACCGGATATGGCCCTATAAAAAACTTTTGCGGAAACAGTACGTCAAGCGTATAAAACGGATGGTTAAATGTTTTGAAAGGGAATATAGGGAGGGGAGGAAAAGCCGTGAAGAAATACAGCAAGTACTAGCCAGTTGGCACGGTAGGGCTGCCCGTGCCAACGTGCCGCACCTTCGAGGGAGAATCGCGGAACGGGTAGGAAAAGAGTTCGGGATAGAACTATGAGAGGAGGAACACATGGGCAAACTGAAAAAATGGAAATATAAGCCTTTATCGGTATTGTGCGCGGCGCTGCTGATTGCGTCGGCGGGGAGCGGCACGGCGGGAGCCGGAGCCAGAATCGGACACGATAAATTCGACCACGCCGTAACCTGCTACGGTATCGAATTAACACTGGCAGAACGTAAACCGTTCAAAAGCTGGAAGCCGTGGCAGAGAACCCTTTTCACCGTCGGCGTAATTGGAGGCGGGAAAGAGTGGTACGACAGCCGCCACCAGGACAAGCACGACGCAAGCTGGGGCGATATCGCGGCGGACGCCGTGGGAGCGATCGGCGGCGAATCGGCCCTGTGGCTGATCCATAAATCCTTTTGATTGAAGGTGGAAACATGGATACAAGCGATTTCATGCTGAGCCTATCGGAGAGGATCGCGAGGATTGACGAACGCACGAAACAGATCCAGGACGATTTGAAAGGGCTGCCGGACCTGCGCGAACGAATCACGGCCGTGGAGCAAAGGTCAAAAAGCAACACGCACCGCCTGGACGGGCTTTATAAAGAGGCTGTTTTATTGGCTACTGTTGCGTCGATTATCGTTAATATTTTGACACCATTCGCAAAAGCAATTTTTGGGGGCTGAGCCATGAAAGAGAAATTTTTACAGTTTACGAGCTGGGCACAGAAAGAGTGGCTGGCGATCGTCATTTTTATGACCGTCGTAACCCTCTTTTTTTTGTGCCTTGTTTTGCTTTCATGGATTGCGGGATATTGGCTGAAAGCGTTGTACGGCCTGCCGTTCGAGCTTAATTCCTGTTGGCAGGGCGTTACGGCCGTAGGCGCCGCGCTGGGGCTGATTGCAGCGCTGGCAAAGGCAGCGTGGTCAAAATACGCAACAGATAGCCAGTACAACAGCGCGGCAGGCGTGCGGCCCTACACGGACAGGGGGCGGGCACATGAACAATCTTGAGTGGCTGGCAGGCTATAAAGCATTTCTGTTATTCGCTTCATGGGCACGGCGCCAC
>Ga0256404_1011842_pt1 | contig 11535 bp, 9 predicted proteins | sample RumenRJG_01DNA_FD_185990 | JGI IMG/M metagenome (GOLD analysis project Ga0256404, IMG submission 185990) | Bovine rumen microbial communities from Lethbridge, Alberta, Canada - RJG_01 | ecosystem: Host-associated > Mammals > Digestive system > Stomach > Rumen | place: Canada: Alberta | collected... | reverse complement strand
GGCCATTTATGGCCCATGATAAGCACATTGCCGGAATCTCTTATGAGCTGCCTCAAAGCGTGGGCAATTATTCTGGACTTGCCTTTATTGTTCTTCTCCATTGACTGGAGTTTTCCGCCGTAATACTTGGTTCTGTCCCGGTCCTTGACAACGGCCTGGTCTCCACCTCGTCCCATTGCCAGTTCAAGGGCAGCTTCTGCCAGCTCCCCTTCTTCTTCAATGGTGTCTGCGCCAAATCCCATGCCCACACTGATGCTTACCGGAAAATCCACCTTCGCTTCTATTTTTCTTATTCTGTCAAGAATTTCGAACTTAGTGTCGATTATCTTCTGAGCGTCCCTTCTGAAAAGGGTCATTACGTACGTATCATCTCCGGTGCTCTCAATAGAGCCGTTATATTTTTCCGCCCATTTCCTCAGGATTCTGTCTACTTCAGTAGGAACAGCCAGCTTGCTGTCTTCAGTAATGCTGGACATCAACTCGTCGTAGTTATCTATGGAGATATAGGCCAGAACAATCTTTTCTTCATTATAGTTGATCCGGAGATGTTCCCTTTCTGTTACGTCGTAGAAGTATACTACCATCTCTCCGTCCAGAGTTGCATCTCCATCTGTATGAAGCTCGAAGTACTTGTCGCTCCGTTCTATTATAGGCTGGCTGGATTCCGGTGCTCCAAGAGCATCCAGAAGTTCCTTTCTCCTTACTCCTGTAAGTGCAAAAAAGTTGCTGTCTTCAATGTTGCTGTATGTGAATACCGAAGCCATCTGGTTGTTGGCGTAGATAACAGCGTCATCCGGGCCTACAAGGCATGCAGCAGAAGGTATTCTGTCAAGAAATGACATGGACTCAGGTGCTTCTTTCTTCAAAGGAGCCGTTTCCTGAATATTCTCATCTATTGAGTTGTTATTCTGATCCTGGCTGCTCATTTGACGCTCCTCATTAAATCGATAAGCCTGTTAAGCTCATCAAGGCTGTAGTATTCCAGCTCTATCTTTCCTGATTTCTCCGTTCCGGTTATCCTTACCTTTGTTCCCATTAAAGTTCTAAGTTCATCTTCAATGGTTGTGATTTCTACCGGTCTGGATGTTTTACGCTTCTTTCTTTCCGGCCTGTCATCGTCTTTTATCTTCTCAGCCAGCCTTTCAGTTGCTCTTACTGACAGCCCGTCTTTTACGATCTTATTGGCTATTTCTTTCTGCCTGGCTTTGTTTTCCACATTTATTATGGTTCTTCCATGGGCGGCAGAAATTTTGCCCTCACTGATCATATTCTGTATTTCGTCAGGAAGTTTCAGCAGTCTCATTGAATTTGCAATATATGCACGGCTTTTTCCCACAGATTTACTTACCTCTGCCTGGGTAAAACCGAATTTATGGATCATCTCCCTTAAGCCTGCTGCTTCTTCAATAGGATCAAGATCCTCTCTCTGCATATTCTCAATTATTGCGACGATCATGTTCTGCTTCTCATCAAAATTTCTGATGAGACATGGAACCTGCTTAAGCCCTGCCAGCCTGGACGCTCTCCATCTTCTCTCCCCGGCTACAAGCTCGAAATACTGGTTTTTCCTTCTTACTACTACAGGCTGAATAACGCCGTTTTCTTTAATAGAATCCGCTAGATCCTGCAGTTTTTCTCTGTCAAAAGTCTTTCTCGGCTGAGATGGATTTGGCTTAATATCATCGATGTCAATATAAAGGACTCTGTCTTCATCGGAATCATTTGCCTTTGCAGCTGCTGCAGAAGGCTTTTCAGCAGGCCTCGACAAGCTGTCTATTCTCGCTTCCAGATCTTCTTCCGCCTGGTCTGGAATTACCGGAGCTGCATCTGCAAAAAGTGCATCCAGACCTCTTCCCAGACCGCCTTTTCTCTTAGCCATTACTGCTCCTCTCTCTTCAGGAACTCTTTTGCAAACTGTTTGTATGCCCTGGCACCTGTGGAACTTGGATCATATTTTACTACAGGCATTCCGTAACTCGGTGCTTCTGCAAGCCTTACGTTTCTCGGAATGACTGTGCTGAATACAAGAGGTCCGAAATATTTCTTTACTTCGTTAACCACCTGAATAGAAAGGTTTGTTCGTCCGTCGAACATGCTGAGAATAACTCCTGAAATTTTCAATTCCGGATTCATATTCTTCTTAACCAGCTCAATGGTGTTCATCAGCTGGCTTACACCTTCCAGAGCATAGAACTCGCACTGAATTGGTATGAGCACGCTGTCCACAGCTGTAAGGGAGTTGATTGTAAGCAATCCCAGTGAAGGAGGACAGTCTATGAAAATATAATCGTAGTCATCCCTCAGCTTATCGATTGCTTTTTTCAGTCTCTTCTCCCTTCCTTCAATGTTTACCAGTTCTATCTCAGCTCCTGAAAGATCTACGCTGGCAGGAAGAATGCTTAAATTCTTTGTCTTTGTTTTCAGTATCGCTTTTTTTACGTCAAAATCATCATTGATCAGAACATCATAAAGAGAGTATTCAAGATTTCTCTTCGTTATTCCGATTCCGCTGGTTGTATTTCCCTGGGGATCAATGTCCACAACAAGAACCTTTTTCCCACTGATAGCCAGGCAGGCGCTGAGGTTTATGTTAGTGGTGGTTTTTCCCACGCCTCCCTTTTGATTGAAGATAGCGATAGCTTTAGCCATATAATTTCCTCCGTTAATGAGACTGGGTTTGATTATACAACAACCGCACTTTCTTTTCCATTTTTTAGAATGTTTCACGTGAAACATTCTGAACAGCCGTGTGGTCATCTCTCATATTTTATTCCGGTCACAGTTAACTATTATACAGGAATATTTCCCGGAAAAATATGTTTCACGTGAAACAATAATAAAAAGTCACCTTCTGCATTTGGTTATGAAGAAGATGACTTAAATCAATTACCAAAACGGTATTAATAGAATTACAACATCATATTAAAGACTTATCTGATAGGAGTCTTTCTGGCAGTACCGGCCTTTCGCGGATACTTTGCCGGCGAAGGCTTAACTTTTCTGATTAAAACCAGCTGATGCATGGTCATGGAAGGATCATCTGAATGAACTGGAATTATCTTCTCAATTTCACCTCCGAGAATCTTCACCGCCTTCTGCCCTGCCCGGCATTCTTCTTCTGCCTTTTCTCCTTTATAGGCGATCATAAGGCCGCCGACCTTAACAAAAGGAAGACACCACTCAGCAATAATATTGACTGCAGCAACGGCTCTGGTCACGCAAAGATCAAAGGACTCCCTCATTTCATCCATTTTGGCCAGATCCTCAGCCCTTCCATGGATAACTTCCACATTAGAAAGGGATAAATCCTCTGCAATCTCGTTCACAACAGCCAGTTTCTTTCTCACAGCATCCACAAGGACAAACTGTGAGTTTTTATTGGTGATTGCCAGGGGAATACCTGGGAGACCTGCACCTGTCCCCAGATCCAGAACCCTGGTACCGGAAGTGAATTCATACACATCATTAACAGAAAGGGAATCTACTATATTCTTCTGAAGAAAATCATCTCTGTTATCTACCGCAGTGAGATTCAACCTCTCGTTCCAAGCAAGTATGGCATTCATATATGCACACATGCGGACAGTACAATCATTGCCATATCTGTTAATGAGCTGATCAATAGTCTCCTTGGATCTGATACGGGCTTCGCTGTCATTTTTATTAAGAATGGAAAAATCAATCTCAAACTCAGACAGGTCTTTATCAAGAACATCTGTTCGGAACTTTTCTTTCATAAGTTCTTCGTCAATTTTCTTCTGATCGATCATGATTTTGTCTCCTGTTAAGCCGGTTCATCTTCTCCAGATAAACCAGAAGCACGTTTATATCAGCCGGATTAACTCCGGAAATTCTGCTGGCCCTTCCAACAGTTTCTGGCTCAATACTTTTGAGCTTCTCAACGGCCTCCAGTCTGAGCCCTCTTATGTCATCATAGTTTATGTCTGCAGGAATAGATTTGTTTTCAAGCTGGCGCATCTTCTTCACACTGGACTGCTGCTTTGAAATATATCCCGAATACTTTATTTCAACCTCAATTTCCGTGATTTCGTTTCTTGTCAGTTCAGGCCTGTCACTATCGATGCTTTCAAGGTATCATATCGCACTTCAGGTCTCTTTAGCAAATCATAAAATGTCTGATTTTCTTTGGATTCAGGTGCTCCAATAGAATCAAGGAAACCTCTCAGGACGCTCATCTCCACCTTCTTGTGTTTCAGCCTTTTCAGCTCAGCAGAGATTCTCTCCTGTTTTCTGAGAAACCTGTCATATCTTTCCTGGCTGACAGAGCCGTATTCATATCCAATTGGAGTTAGCCTCTTGTCCGCATTGTCCTGGCGGAGAAGAAGCCTGTACTCTGCCCTTGAAGTTAGAATTCTGTATGGTTCATCTGTTCCTTTGGTAACCAGATCGTCAATAAGAACACCAATATATGCCTGGTCTCTTCTGAGAACCAGTGGCGTAAGATTCTTTATCTTGCGCACGGAATTAATTCCAGCCATCAATCCTTGAGCAGCAGCCTCTTCATATCCGGAGCTTCCATTAAACTGTCCGGCACAGAACAAGTTGCTGAACTTCTTGCTCTCAAGGCTTGGTTTGAGGCTCAGAGGATTTACGCAGTCGTATTCAATAGCATATGCCGGCCTTGATATCTCACCTTTTTCAAGTCCAGCTATTGTATGATAAAACTCCTCCTGAATATCTTCAGGAAGGCTGGTGGACATTCCCTGAATGTACATCTCATCAGTATCCAGGCCTTCGGGCTCAACAAAAAGCTGATGTCTCTTTCTGTCTCTGAACCTGGAGACCTTATCCTCTATAGAGGGACAGTATCTGGGGCCTACTCCTGTTATGTTTCCTGAATACATGGCACTTTTGTGGATATTATCCAGGATTATCTTGTGTGTGTTCTCATTGGTATAGGAAAGCCAGCAGTCCACCTTGTTAGGTCCAATATCTTTTCCCTCGTTCATGAACGAAAACGGAACAATGGTGCTGTCCCCTTTCTGAACTTTCATCTTTGTAAAATCAAGGGAATTTCTCAGCATACGTGCCGGTGTTCCGGTTTTGAATCTCCTGAGGTCAAATCCCTCTTCGTAGAGATTTCGTGAAAGAATATCTGATGAAGCAAGACCAGAGGGTCCCCCGGAATATGCGGAATCACCAATAAAGATTTTTCCTCCCAGGAAAGTACCTGTAGCAATGATTACTGTCTTAGACTGATACCAGGCCATTGTTCTGGTAACTACGCCGGCTGCTTTATTCCCGTCGAAGACAATATCGGTAACCTCAGCCTGCTTAAGATTAAGATTCGGTTCTCTCTCAATGGTCTTCTTCATCTCCAGGTGGTATTTGTTCTTGTCTGCCTGGGCTCTAAGAGAATGAACTGCAGGGCCTTTTGAAGTGTTAAGCATCTTGCTCTGGATGAAAGTCTTATCGATATTGACTCCCATCTCGCCTCCAAGAGCATCAATCTCGCAGACCAGATGGCCCTTGCCAGTTCCACCAATAGACGGATTGCATGGCATCATGGCCACTGCCTCAAGATTCATGCAGAGAAGAAGGGTCTTCATGCCCATTCTTGCCGAAATAAGTCCTGCCTCACATCCTGCATGTCCTGCTCCTATAACAATGGTGTCATAAGACCCCATCAGCGAGTAATTTGTAAAATCATCTGTTATCTTCATATTCCAATATACACTCAGTATTCTGTACTGGTTAAAAGCAATTAATGCGAAAAGCAGCACAGAATATTCAAAAATACTAAATTATTTACCAAGGCAGAATCTTGAGAAAACAGCATCCAGAATCTGGTCTCCTGTTTCCTCTCCTATCACCTCTCCCAGAGCATCATAGCCTCTTCTGACTTCAAGCTCACATACTTCCAGAGCTTCTCCCGATCTGATGAGAATCTCGCTTTGGTCCAGACCATCATAGGCTCTTTCCAGAGCGTCCTTCTGCCTCTGGTTTGTAATGAAAACCTGATCGCCAGTAAGAGAAGTGTTGGAAAAAATCATCTCCTTCATCTTGTCACTGATCAGCTGAATGCTGGCATCAAGATCATCTCCCGGAACAAGAGAGGTTTCCAGAACAGTATCAGCTCCTGCAGCAGAACTTATCTCTTCTCCATCAGAAACAAAGCCCTTGTCCTTCTTGTTCAGAATAACTATGGTCTTATCATTCTTCCCCGATTCTCTTACAAGTTCAGCAATGGACAAATCCTCTTCATCTGGTTTTCTGCTTCCGTCAACTACAAAGAGGACCATATCAGCCATTTTCACTGCATCTATAGATCTGTCAATGCCAATCTTCTCCACCTGGTCATTTGTATCCCTGATACCTGCCGTATCAATAATCACAACTGGAAGGCCGCCAATATCAACGGTTTCCTCAATAGTATCCCTGGTTGTGCCGGGAACGTCTGTGACGATTGCCCTGTTGCTGCCCAGAAGTCCGTTCATCAGCGAGGATTTACCGGCGTTAGGACTTCCAATAATGGCAACCCTTACTCCTTCCCTGATAATCCTCCCCGACGGAGCGCTGTCCAGCAAACTGCGTATTTCTTTTTTTTCATGTAAAACAGCGTCCGCCAGTGCGGAGTATTCCGACTCTTCGATGTCTTCATCGGGAAAATCGATATTAACGGCCATCTGAGCAAGAACATCCAGAATAGAACTCCTGATAGAACGGACCCTTCGTCCCACAGAACCTTGAAGTTGCCCTGCTGCTACCATATGAGGAATCTCAGTTCTTGAACTTATAATGTCCATTACAGCTTCAGCCTGCGAAAGGTCCAGCCGCCCGTTGAGAAAGGCCAGCTTGGTGAATTCACCAGGTTCAGCCATTCTGGCACCTGCCTTCAGAGAGGCCTTGAGAATCATATTCATGCTAACGGGTCCGCCGTGGGCCTGGATTTCCACCACATCTTCGCAAGTATAGCTGTGAGGTCCTTTCATATAGATAAAAACTGCTTCATCAATGATCTGAGGGTCTTTCCCATTATGAACAGATACCTCATCCGGATCAGCAGCGTGGCCGAAATAAACGTGACGAGGTTCCGGATTTTCAGGACACTCCATGAAGATTTTCTTCATAATATCCAGCGCACTGTCACCGCTGATTCTTACTATTCCAATTCCTCCCTGTCCCAGTGGTGTGGAGATTGCAGCAATGGTTTCCGACATAAAAATCCTTTATAAATTACAGTTACTCAAACTAATATTAACTCTATTTGTTCCACAATTATACTCTTCATTTTTGAAAATTAAAAACCGAATAATACCCATATAAGAGTAAATTATCACTTGTTTTGGGGAGCAAAAAAGATAAGAAAAATGACTCATCCTGAGACGAGTCATTAAAGTGCTAATGATATTAAGAAAGAAAATATGTGCTATTTTCTTTCGATAATAACCCTTCTGTAAGGATCCTTGCCTTCACTGCGGGTCTGAACCTTTGGATGGTTCTGCAGTGTAGCGTGAATAACCTTACGCTCATAAGGGTTCATAGGCTCCAGCGTAATGCTGTGATTTGACCTCTCAACTTTACCTGCAAGTCTGTTTGCAAGATCAATGAGGGTCTGTTCTCTCTTAGCTCTGTAGTTTTCAGCATCAAGTACTACTCTGATGTACTGGTCGCTGTCCTTATTGACTACAAGGCCGGCAAGGTACTGGATAGAATCCAGAGTCTGTCCTCTTTTACCGATGATAGTACCTGTGTCTTTGCCTGAAATATCAACGTGAACAAAGTTCTTTCCAACCTTAACGCTGAAATTCAGGTCGATGCCCATCTTATCAGCAACCTCCTCCAGGAAGTCTTTGACAGGATGTTCTTCTACAGGCTCTAAATCAGACAGGTCGAACATAAGTGAAACCTGTGGTCTGCTCTGTCTTCTTCTGTTCCTGCTTTTTTTCTTGCTGTCTTTCCTGTTCCTGCTGGCAGCTTCTCTGGCAGACTGGCTGGCTCTTGCATCCTCCAGTTCTTCCTGTTCGAACCTGTCATAATCCTCTCTGATTTCGTCAGGAACGGAAATCTCCTGATTTTCAGGAAGACCGGCCAGAATTTTATCAATATCGTCGAATTTGGCCTTTTCCTTGCGGCTGTTTGCGGCAACATCCTCTTTGGCTGTTACTCTGACTCTGGCAAGCTTTGATCCGATGCCGAGAAAACCACTGGAGCTTTCCTCCAGAACCTCAACATCTACCTTATCTCTTGTGAGCTTGAGTTCCTTCAGCGCGAGGTCGACTGCCGTATCAACATCCACACCCCATTTCTCCGAAGATCTCATTTACCTTTTTTTTCCTTTCATTCTTGCCGCTTTCTTTTTCTCAAGCTCTTTCTCGGCCCGGGCTCTCATTTTCTCCAGTTCTGCTTTCTCATTCATCTCTCTGCGGATCTTATTCATTCTCAGATTGAAGAAAATCTGAAGGAACTGACCGCCTGCCCAGTAAATAGCCAGACCAGCTGGATAAGATCTTCCGATCCAGAGAATTGTCAGAGGGAAGAAATACTTCATAACCTTCTGCATTGCCTGGGTCTGCATGTTGCCCTGGTCTGTAGTGAGCTTAGATGTCATTGAAAATGAAAAATAGGTGGAAACGCCGGCCAGGATTGGTAAAATCCAAAGGTCCGGCTGAGCCAGGTCTTTGATCCACAGAAAAGGTTCGTGGATAGCAAAGAGCATCTGCTTATCTGTCATGTACAGCATAGGATTTCTCAGAAGCTGGAACAGGCCCATGATAATAGGGAACTGTATCAGCATCGGAAGACATCCGCCCATTGGGTTGAAGCCTTCCTCAGAGTAAAGCTTCTGCATTTCCTCTGACATCTTCTGCTGATCGTTTGCATACTTTTTCTGAATCTCCTGCATCTTAGGCTGAACAGCAGCCATTCCTGCAGTTGCCTTAATCTGCTTAACATAAAGCGGATACATGATGCACTTAACCAGAACTGTAAGAATGATCAGTGAAATACCATAGTTTCCTACAAGACTGTAGATAAGGGTAAGCAGCATTCCAAGCGGCTTAGCGATTATTCCTAAAAAATTCATTTCATCTCCCGATTTGGTTTTTATTTCAGAGGATCGTATCCGCCGGGGTTACCCGGATGACAGCGAAGAATTCTCTTGATTCCAAGCCAGCTTCCTTTAAAAGGACCGTACTTCTGAACGGCCTGAATAAAGTACTCACTGCAGGTTGGATAGAATCTGCAGGTAGGTGGAAACATTGGCGAGATAAACTTCTGATATCCTCTGACGATGAGAATTAAAACACTTTTAAGAAAATTACTTATGTGTTTCATCTTATTGTCCTCTGCGATCATGTGCAAATGGATGATATTCAAAATCAGTTTCTATCAATAAGCCCGGCACCATTCAGTGCGCCGAACATACATTTCTGAACGTCCTTCATCTTCCGTCCATTGATAGTCTTTCTGGCTACAAAAATTATATCGTAACCAGCCCCCGGTTTCGGGCTCATAAGTCTGTAACTTTCTCTCATGAGTCTCCTGGCACGGTTTCTCTGAACACTATTTCCCACCTTCTTGCTTGCAACATATGCAACTCTCGTATATTTCAGGTGGTTCTTTCTGAACAGAACTACAACGTACCTGCTTCCCCTGGAGCTTCCCTTCTTGTATACCAGATTAAAATTCTTCTGATTCCTGAGAATATCTTTCCTGAGCATAAACAGATCCAATCAGACACGGGGATAGTGACTAAGCAGTCAGCTTCTTTCTGCCCCTTGCTCTTCTTCTCTTCAGCACCTTACGGCCACTTACAGTTGCCATTCTCTTTCTGAATCCGTGCTCCTTCATTCTCTGTCTCTTCTTAGGCTGATAAGTTCTTTTCATTTGATTCCTCCTTACCCGTTACGGGTAAAACAATAAAACAATAAAGTTAACTTCTGAAGCAAATGCTCCATGCACTGCAGCCTGGCTGCAGAAAATACTCACGCCATCTTAATTTCAAAGACGCAATATCGAGTAATTATACTGAAAAACAAGTGTAAAAGTCAAATATTAAATAAATGGTTGCTACAAGAACTTTAAATATCTAATAGAAAAGATGCCGCTGTATTATGCAGCACCTCTCTATTACTTATGTTTTTTCACATTTTACGAAAATGTCTTACCTGACGTGAGAATTCTTTCTCTTTCTTATCTGAACAAGAAGGACTACGAGAACAGCAGCGCATACCAGTGCAGAGCCGTAAAGTATAACTGTTCCATTGTCGCCAGTCTGAACAATGCTTCTTACTTTCTTTACAACAGTAGTCTTGTTGCTGTCATTACCATTGTCCGTTGTGGTTTTGTCAGTATTATCTGACGGATTCTTAGGATCAGTTGTTTCTCCAGGATCCTGTGGATCAGTTGGATCTACATTGTCTCCCGGGTCCCCAGGATTAGATGAATCTTCAGGGTCTGTAGGACCAGCAGGATCCTTAGGCTCTTCTTTTTCCTGGGTATTGGTTATTGTACCGCCGTTTTCCACAGTGGACTTATCGGCATCATATCCAGTAACTTCATCTTCCTTGACTGTGTACTTGATCTCGTTTCCATTTGCATCCACAAGTGGAAGATCTTCGTAGACAACAGTATAAGTATTGTCCAGATTATCCGTTATCGTTGGGGTTACTCCTGTGACCTCTGTATCGCCGTTCAGCAGGTGAATGCTCTTAGCAAATTCATCTGATGACGGACGCTTTCCATCCTTGTTGTCTTCGTCTTTCCAGGTCTTGGTAACTTTTACACTCGTAGTTTTTTCAGCAACAGTGAGAAGCTTAGAAGCGGAAACAGTTTCATTTTTGATTTTCGCACCTACCATGTTCTGGAAAGCTTTTCCATCTGATGCCTTCTGTCCGTTAACGGCCTCAAATACCATAAGGTCTCCATCCATCCATGGGATAATAGATTTAAGAGATACGTTCAGCAACCCCTGAGGTTCTGAATCAGAAACAAGAACGAAACTGTCGCCAGCCTTTACTTCGTTAACACCAGTTGTGGTAGTAATACCCTGAGGTAAAGTCAATTTGAAATTAGTGTAATAATCAGATGGGGCCTTGAGAGTAATGGTTCCTGTATACCACTTTCCATCTGAGCTATTCTCCCTAAATACTGCATCTCCTTCTATAGAAACATTTGAAGAAGATGGCTTACTATTAAGAACATTACTTGTGCTCACCTGGTTAAGTGCACTAGTCAATGCCAGGTTATCAACCCCGTCATTATCCTTTACACCATAGTTGTACATCAGATTCCAGACTGCATTGGCCGTTCCATTGTACGCCTGGGTTTCTGTAAGAAATGGATATGATCCATAAACATTGTTATATGCCTTAACAGGATCATCATCATGTATAAACGTAATAGCATGAAAAAAGTCAGTAGAATTTATTTCGCTTCTTGTAAGGCCTGATTTTGTCTTTCCAGTGCTACCAAGCTTAAATACAGCAGTCTTGAAATCTGAAAGGGCTTTGTAATTTTCACTGTTTTTTGATTTAGAATTATCAATAGTAAAAACCCTGTTTCCTATACAAT
>Ga0256404_1011841_pt1 | contig 11535 bp, 5 predicted proteins | sample RumenRJG_01DNA_FD_185990 | JGI IMG/M metagenome (GOLD analysis project Ga0256404, IMG submission 185990) | Bovine rumen microbial communities from Lethbridge, Alberta, Canada - RJG_01 | ecosystem: Host-associated > Mammals > Digestive system > Stomach > Rumen | place: Canada: Alberta | collected... | reverse complement strand
TGGAGGCTGTGGAACGGGAAATACACCACGTCCCGGAGCTTCAGGATCTCAAAGAGAGCCTTCAGGACCGTGAGCGCGTCGCCGTACTGATGGGTGATGTAGTAGAGCCAGGCGATGTTGTAGAAGGTGTTCGAGATCTCCGGGAAGTCCTCCTTCTCGAGGACCGTGGTGAGAGCCTCCCTGTAAAAGAGTAATGCGAACCGGAAGTTCTCCTTCTGGCAGTAGAGATAGCCGATACCGTTCCGGACCCTGGTGAGATCCCCGGGGGAACCGGAGTTCCTGCTCAGCTTCTCACTGATCTTGAGGCACCTGATTGCGGTCTCCACATCGCCCATCTTGACGTAGACCACGCCCCTTGCGTGCTGCGCGGCGGCGATGTCGTGCTCCGAGGAAAACTTGTCCGCAAGCTCGATTGCCCTCTCGCAGCACTTAAGGGATGTCTCAGGAGTGAGCTCGATCATGAACGGCTCCTGGGCATAGACGCTCCTGAGCACGTAGATGAGCTCACGGGTCATGTCGTTGCGCTCGAGTGCGTCGATGAGCTTCATGAGCTCCTGATAGCCGTAGGGCATGTTGCGGCAGTCAGTCACGACGAAGTTGCAGAACTCCGCCTCAATCCGGAGCCTGCTGCTCACTGAGTCCATGTAGCAGAGCGCGAAATCAGAATACCTCGCGGCCTCGGTGTAGTCCCCCCTGAAGAGCTCGGTGTAAGCAAGCTCGATGTTGGCCTCTGTGACTGTATCTATGAGGTTGTAGCGCTGGCCAAGACCGTTCAGCCTGTCAAAATAAACCAAGGCCTCCTCGTGCTGCCCGGAGAAGAGCTCAGCACGCCCGGAGAGGAGTGCATGCTCAATCTTCTGGCTGTTGGTGCCGGTTCTGGAGCACTCCTTCTCGATGGAGCGGAGGATTATCCCGGCCTCGCCGAAGCACATGAGCTTTATGAGCTTCGCAGCAGCCGCAAGCCCCCACGATATGCCCGTGCCGGCCTCACGCTCGGCGCCAGTGGTGCCCCACTCCGCTGAGCTCAGGTAATCCCCGATCTCGATGCCGCCGTGGTAGATTCTGCCGTGGCACTCCAGCTCCCAGATCCAGTTCTCCCAGCTCCTGCCGGACATGAAGCCTGAGCCGTCCTTCTTCTGCTGGAAGCTCGTGACAAAGAGGTAGGAGCCCGGCTTAGAGGTTGAGCCGGAAAGGTGCCTCGTAAAGGTCTCAAGATAAAGAAGTGCCGATGGTCCGGCCCAGCCGAAGCCGGAGACGAGGATGAGGATCGGCTGACCGCCGCGGGTCAGCGCGTCTATGACGGTCGTGAGGAGGTTCGCGAAGGCCCTGAGGTGGTACTCGAGCTCGTTCGGAAGCGGGAAATCAATCTCGGGGAGAGGTTTTCCGAAATAGAAGCTCTTGAGGAGCGAGTACTCGTAGCTCTTCAGCATCGATGGGTTGATGAGCTTCTCGATGTCCTTCCCTGTAATCTCTATGAGGCTCTTCAGGATGGCCTGGACCAGGGAGAAGGGAGAGCGGCTGTCATCAGGATACATCCTTATCCTTGCGACACGCGTGAGTGACATGTCCGAGACGAACTCGTCAGCAGTCTGCCTGAAGGCACTCTCGTCATCCGCGGAAACAAATACGCACTGCCCGCGGCCGGAGGCCACGACATTGCCGTACTGCTTCTGAAGATACTGGTAGAAACCCCTGGACACCGTCGACTCCCGATTGCACTCAGGCTGTTATAACAGCCGTGAACTATTGCATGAGGCAGAATTCATTATAATTCAGTTTGTTTCAGCCTAACCCCAAAGATCTCAACTTTTGAGAAAAATCCATCCAGCAGAAAGCCTGCTGCGTGTTCTTGGACCATTGAAGCCTTAATGAAACAGGTCAGGAAACGACGCACAAGAACCTGAGCTACACTGCACATTTGGTTGAACGCCTTTTTATTGCCCGCATTCTGAGTCTGCCTGACTGACACTGATTGACTTAAAATACAGGTACACAGAGTTCAATACATCCGTGAACAGCCAAAGCAGACGTGATGTAAAAAATGGTGACATTAATCCGGGAGACATATCAGACTCCCAATGAGCGAGTTTGTTTCGAAAGTTCCTTCCTTGACCGCTAAGTAATGTCATCAGAAAATAAGCAATTCCTCTTCTGTGCTCGAATTTGAATGAATTGGTTATTGGTGACATGTCCTTAAGCATTAATAAATTTGTTAGCGTTAATTTATCTTGGTTGATATTGCCAGAGTTTTTTGGAGGATTACGCATATAAAACAGACGCAAAAGTTTTTCTGTCAGGGCACAGATAAACATTGATGCGCCATAGCAGACAACTTCGCTTTCTTCATAATTACGATTGTCCCTCCAGCGAACTATGATGCTCAACGCACAGAACATCACGGATACATCATCTTTCAGACCGTCATCTGACAGGCACTCCGATCCGGAAACAAACTGAATTTCAGACATAATTTTCTTTTTATAATCACAAAACGTAGCGGAATTATTAAGTATCTCAAGAAAATTTACACCATTTACATCAGACAGCATTAACAGATATTCTTCGCGTTTTCCCGATATGTTATCATTCACCGATTTAGCAGTCTGCCCACCAGGAGATTTTTCCAAAAAACTTTCATAGCCTATGTCAGTACTACCATAGACTGTCTTGTGAGTAAGATCAGTCAGCTCCTTTTTGCATGGATCGATTGATTTCCACATCCTGAGTTCTGCATCGCCTTCAGGAATCTTGAAATTATGAAAATGCTGTGGGGCAGAAAGATATTGCAGCAACCTGTAATCTGCATCTTTGGCCAATTCCCAAAATTTTTTCTCATACTTGCTGTTAATCTGCCGCAGAAACAGGCTGACAGCCTTTACAACAGGCTCAGTCTGCAATATGTTGCTTTCCCCAGGCAACTGTTCAGATAGAGTTTTATCAACATCACGACAAAGCTCATCAACATAACGATCAAGAACTGGCTTAAATGGAGAATCTTTTGTTTTGTACTCATATCTCCAGACACCGAGTACGTCCTGCAATCCAAAAGAATTTTTCAAATCAAGATGGCCAGACGGAAATAGTACAGTGAACAACTTCTGGTACTTTATGAAGATTTTCCGTAATTCACCATAGCGCTTGATTATCAGTTGGCTGAAGTTCCGGCACAGGTATTCAAATACAGAATAATTAATGTCTTCCTGACATTCTATGATGAAGTCAACTGATATATATTTCAGCTCATAATCAGTCTGTTCATCTGAAAATATATCCTCTACATGCTCGTTTATATATTCTATAGCGCTGTCTGTTGTTTTACTGAGAACAATTTCAGCATCATGCGCAAGCTCTGCAAGCAAATCAGCAGATTTCCGTTCAGGAAACTTAACAACCGATAGATAAACAAGCTCCCACATGCTGAATATCTTTTTGGTCAGCAGGTAGTAGTAATAAGTATCTAAATCTCTGACAGAATCTAAAGGATACCTGGAATAAAGCGACTCAAACAGATCTCTGTTTTCCGCAATGGACCTGATCTCCCACCCCACAGACAGATCATCAGCTCCGTAATATCTGAGCGGAAGATAGATATTTCTCTCTTTCAATACAGTCTTTATTGATTCCATTGCTGCATTCTGCCTGCTATTTCCAGGAAAATTACTGCCAAACTGCCACGAAATGCTCAGTTTATCTGAGCGTGCCCGATTTCTCGCTCTGCGCACGATACCAGTCAAGAAGGCTCTGTACGGTATCATTCATGGTAAAAAGAGGACGCCAGCCTGTCGCGAGCAGCCTTGAGCAGTCAAGTCTCGTTACCTTCGTTGCCGTGAATTTCTTGGCTGCCTCCTTGTCTATTCTGATTTCGACTGAAACGTTCTTGTTTTTTGACGCGAAAAGGTCTGCGAGCTCCCTGATGCTCATGAACGAGTCAGAGTTCGCTATGTTGTAGCAGCTTTCCTTCACGCCGGATGAGAGTATGTGCAGGAACGCGGAAACGGAGTCATAGACATCAAGGAATTCCCTCTTCAGTGTTCCGGCAGTTAGGAGCACGATATCCTCGCTGTTGAGGATATTCCTTGCAAACTGCGCGAAAACCCTGTTGTCTCCGTACGGCACGCCGACACCGAATGTCTGGGCAAGCCTGACTGTCGCTATATTCAAATTGCCGACTGCCCTCTCACAGCAGCAGATATTCTCACAGCAGCGCTTCACTACCGGATAGGAATTTCTCGGATTGTAAAGATCAAGGAATCCGAGCTCACTCTCTTTCCAGGGGTGCGATGCCAAATCCCTTCCTTCGGGGGCGTCTCCGTATACTTCCTGAGTTGAGAAATTCAGGATGCTGCAGTCGGGACAGTGCCTTCCGATTTCAATTACCGCCCTGACTCCGGAGAGAGCAGTATTGATAGTCTCGAGAGGATTTTTGAGGAAGCTCTTGCTGTCGGTCTGTGACGCGCAGTGCAGGATGTAATCAGGCTTTTCACTGTCATCGAACACATCCGCCAGCGCTGCAATATCGCTCTCGAGCCTTGTCATTTTATCCGCATCGCTGCCGAAAACGGCTTCAAATTTGCTTCTGTTCCTGTACGCTGCAATGATCCTGATCCCAGTGCCATATCTCCTGTTTGACTCAAGGAGTACCCGGCATACCGCGCTCCCGATGAGTCCTGTCGCACCTGTAACAAGAAATGTCTTGCCGGCAAAAGACTTAAGCAGCTGTTCCTCTGTCTCGACTAATTTTTCAAGCTCAATATCTTTCATTTCTGCACCTTTGTCTTACAGTCCGAACACATTGTAGTTTTCCGAAGCCTCGACAATCCCCTTGAAGAGGAAATAATCAACCGGCGTAGTGATCTTTATGTTGTCAGGTTTACACCTCACCATATGAAGTTCCTCGCCGTAATGCTTCATAAGCGATGCTGAGTCTATGGCATCATGGTACCCTTCCTGCCTTGCCCGGTCATGGGCCGCAAGGATGCGGCCGTACCTGAATGCCTGGGGAGCCTTCGCAAGAAGGCACTCGGCACGTGGAATTATCTCCCTGATGTCACTCTGGGATGAGTCAGAGGATCTCACAATGGTCTCAATCGCAGGGCTTGCGGAAATTGCTGAGCCGTACTGCCTTACGCTCTCAATGCAGTCCTCTATCAGCTCTGAATCAATAACCGGCCTGACTCCGTCATGAATAAGGACAATGTCATCAGGAGCGGCCTTTCCCCTCAGAGCATTCAGACCGTTGTATATCGACTCCTGGCCTGACGCGCCGCCCGGGACAATCGAAATTACCTTGGATAGATGATACGAGTCAGCAAGCAGCCTCATCTTATCTATGTAACTCTCCAGAGAGACAACCACAATGCCGTCAACGGACTGCGTCTTCTGGAACTTCTCCAGCGTATACACAATTATCGGCTTTCCGTAGACAGGAAGGAACTGCTTCGGCATCCCCTTGCTGTGCATGCGGCTCCCGACGCCGCCTGCGAATATTACTGCGAAGTTCATTCTGCTCCCTGCTCCCCGGGCATCCGCCCTGCAACTATCTGTTTAAACCTTTCCAAATCAGCCGGAGTGGTGATCTTGAAGTTATCCTCATCCCCGTCAACAATTTTTACTTTCTGCCCTGCCCTGAACGAAAGCTCGGCACTCCCTTTTACTGAAAGGAGCTCTTCCCGGGACATTTTCTCATTGAGAGAAAGGTATTTCCCGAGCATGAAGCTCTCCGGCGACTGCCCCGCCCTCAGGGAGTCCCTCTCAAGGAGCCCGCTGACGGTCAATCCGTCATCGCTTACGTAGATGGTATCCTTAACTCTGAGCGCCGGCATCACGCCGTCAAAACCTTTCTCAACTCCGCGGATGCATTCATCTATTGTCTTATTCTTGACAAACGGCCTCGCAGCCTCATGGATGATGACAATGTCATCAGCCGTGCATCCCGAGGCCTTGGCCGCCTTCAGAGCATTCAATACCGAATGCTGCCTGCTCTCCCCCGCCTCCGCAAGGATAATGTTTTTTTCGTAGCAGGAAGTGAGCTCTTTTACGTAAAAAAACCATTTCCTGGCAGCAGCGATCACGATTTTAGCAATATCCGCGCGTTCCGCGAATGTCCTGACTGACCAGTCTATGACAGGCCTGCCGTTAACCTCAATGTACTGCTTCGGAACCGGGAGCCCCATTCTGGAGCCGACACCGCCTGAGAGTATGATTGCAATATTCATAAGCGAACCTATAGGAAACCTCAGAAAAGCCCAGACGCACCCCCATGAAAAAAAGCAACGGACACCAGCTGCTCCGAGAGGCCGGCATCCTCCGCAATCCCCATGCACATGTATCTTATACGATAAATACTCGCTGAGGCATATTCCATGTTTCGGATTGCGGCCGGACAGACCATTAAATTCCGACCGCTACATAAATGGCTACATCACCTAATCAGTACAGGCTCAGGCTTCCGTTAAGGTAATTCCTGATAAGGCGGGCAAGGATCTCATCGACATTGTCAGTTACCCCGCCTACATGCCTCTTCTTGAACTCCTTATATGCCGTGGTGTCTGATCTTCTGCTGCGTATGTAATCAAGGAGCCTCGCCTCATCGGTTTCCTCGAATACCTCGCACGGTGCCTCCTTCCGGTAGTCAATGAAGAAACCACGGTTGGAAGAGTACGAGTCAAGATCAGTCGCGAGAATCCCGATCGGGAGATCAATGAGTGCAGCGTAGAAGATGCATGACGAGTAATCCGTAAGTAGCACGCTCGCAGACATCAGGACTTCTGACAGATCAGCATCAGTCACGTCGATTATGTTGCTGTACTTCGAGAGGTCAGGCAGGACGTCCGCACTGAAGGACTTCAGGCACGGATGCCACTTGACAAGTATGACCTCATCCTCCTGCAGGAGCTCTGAAACCCTGTTCCAGTCATACCCCGGCTCCATTATGGAATAGTTCGGCTCATAGCCCCTGAAAGTGGGCGTATAAAGATATATGCGTTTGCCTTTAAGCTCAGGATGCCCTGCAAAGAACTGATTCCTGCACTTTTCCCTGAAGTCAGCATGCAGATACCTTGATGCCACCAGGTTGCCGTTCGTGATGATTTTGCTGTCAGGCAGGTTGTACATCCAGCGGTAGCAGAAATTGACATCTGTGCCTGACGAGAATCCCACCTCAGGCTGAAGGTGGGGAGGGAACTGTGATACATACTTAAGTGCCCCCATCCCGTGCCAGGTATTGATGATCGGCAGATCCGTCACCATCTCGGACCATGACCAGCCGCCGTCTGTAACGATGAGCGAGCAGTCGTTCACCTGCCTAAGCTTTTCCATCAGGCCTGCAAAAGTATCGTCAGGAGAGCAGATGCTGTAATAGAAATCTATTTTCTCCTCTTTCAGTTTCGGCAACAGGAAGTCCTTCAGCTCGTGATGGCCGATGGTATCGAGGATGCAGACTTTCTCATATTTGCAGTGCATTGATTTGATTGCCCTGGAATACAGGCGGTTGAATATTCCCTTGACATAGTTCTTAAGGGAATATGGCAGGCTGTTGATCAGATCAATGTGCTGATCCAGGAGACCCGCGAGGAATTCGAGTCTTGTCTTAAGAAGGCGGTTATTTTCAATGCGCTCCAGTTTGTCATACAGGTGTTTTTGAAAGTATGAGATCAATCTGACACTAAATTTATCATTTTTTATAAATTCTTTCAAATCTTCAAAGAAAGTATACACAAAATGAACAATAGCCTTTTGGGTCATTTCACAATATGATACAGAATCAGGATTGTCAAACCACCCGTAGAGCCGGTTTTTTATCATGCCGATTCTCAAATCAATGCAGGCCGACAGCTTGAGCGTGACGGAGAAGTCCTCATTATAGGCATAGTCCGGATCAATAGTAATCGGATTGGCCCTGATAAAGGTCTCCCTGTTGTATAGCTTGCGGTTGAGCCCGTAATGGATATTCGGGATCAGCGGATTGTTCCAGTTGCCGAACGAGTCCTGCAGCTCACCTGCTTTTGCCACCGCCGGATCAACCAGATATTTGTTGTCAGAATAAAATGCTGTGACTTTCTTCGGCCTTGTCCAGTCGCATACTGCGATATCCAGATGAAAGACCTCAGCAAATCTTACAAAGACCTTGGCGTATTCTTTGGATATGTAGTCGTCCGCGTCAATGATAGTGAAATACCTGCCAGTCGCTGCGCTGATGCCGTCTTTGTGGGTAGCCGCAAAGCACATGTTCTCCGGATGGATTATGACTTTGGTCTGGCTGTTGTATCTCTCCTTGTATTCATTGATGATGTCAACCGAATTGTCCCTTGAGCCGTCATCAACCAGGATCACCTCGAAATTCGGGTAATCAACGCTATAGATTGAATCTAGGCACTGACGGAGGAACTTCGCCGAATTGTAGACAGGAACAATGAACGAGACCTTTATCTGACTGAAATCGACATCAGAATCGTAGTAATCGGCCAGATTGTCTGCATAGTGGCACGGCACCCCGACATGCTTCCTATAGTCCGCAAGTGACATCCCGTATATAAAGTTCGCCTCGGCGTATGACTTAAAGCTTCTCAGATAATATTTTTCCTCCTGATCCGTGTTGCCGCAGTGCTCTTCAAGCCACTCGTCACTGACGGAATCAGCATACAGCCTGTTCTCATCAAAGCCGCTCCGGCTGAAATGAGCCTTAAAGTCCTGCACCTTTGCAAGATCACTGTATTTCTCCCGGTAAAAATCAGGATTGAAATTTGCCATGGCTAGTTCCCTGAAGAGTTCCCTCTGGGAGGACAGATGCTCTCTCCCGACATTCTCAGGGACAAGTTTCAGATATTTATAAGATCCTCTGATAGTCAGATCATTTAAGGCAAGATCAAAAATGACAGAGTCCGGGCAGTCAATGAAAAATCTTTGGTCCCAAATCAGTCCGGAGACCTCGTTGAGAAGATTCGTGTTGAATGCGAAAACATTCCGGTAGGAGCGTATGCCTGTGTCCGAATGATCGAGATACAGCTCGTACGATCCGTGCGTGAGATAGATCCTGCGGGCATGCAGGTACTTCTCATTCTGCTGCAGCCTCGAATTGATGGCCTTCGGGGTATGCATGTAGAAGTTATCAAGGTAAAGAAGCACCTTGCCGCTGCCCACCAGGCTGACGGTTTCCCAGGTATCACTTGCGGATTTGCCTAAAACTGAGGTCAGGATATAGTATTTCTCAAGTTCGGAGACAGTCCTGTCGAATGCCTCGATATAGATGACATTCCCTTCGACGGCATGATCATGGAGCAGCTTGAACGCTCCGCAGCCATTGGTCAGGATTATTTCATAATCACTCTCTGCAAGGCTTTGGACAGCCGCTGACTGCCTGAAACCATCGGCAAGCTTCTCATTGACAAGGAAAAAGAGACGGAATTTCCCCAGCCCTGCCCCGCTGCCCTGCTTTTGCGAGGAACCATCCCGCTCCTCAAGACTGCGGAGATAATCAACAATGGACGCATAGTCGTCTTTCTCGCCTTCTACATTTATGCAGACATTGATCTTTGAACAGGAATTATCGGGTAAGGCACGTACGGCCTTTTTATTAATGAAGCGAAACTCATCTCCCGTTATGCTGTACTGTTCTAGGCGGCTGGAGAGCTTATAAGGATAAGCTTCATCATATAAGCGGGACACCGCATCATGAAGGCTTTCAACAGACATCTCCGGCACAATAACGCCGCGTTTGTATGATTTGAGCGCCTCTGCCTGTGCTCCCAGGTCAAATGAGATTATGGGAAGTCCGAACTGCATCAGCTCGTGAACAGTATAGGAAAAAGTCTCAGGCCAGACAGACGGCAGAAGAGCGCAGTTCGGCTCGAACATGCGCATCAGTTCAGGGAGGCGCTCGCTGTCATATCTGCCGGTAACCGTAATATTCGGAGTGGTGACCTTTTCAAGGTACTCACCCAGAATCACTATCCTTATATCGCTGTGTGTTTTGCTTAAAACACCAGCCAAATCCCGGACAAACTCGCTTCCCTTATGCTTGAGGATAACTCCCAGGACAAGAACGGTGAATCTTGCAAACAAGGCCTTTGGATTGTATGTCCAGTGCGCGGATGAGAGGCCGCCCTCCAGCAGAGTATGCGGGACCAGCCTAATCTTTTTCCTGTCGAGGCTGTAAATTTTTGTGAAGTTTCGGATTGTATCTTCCGAGAAAAACCTGTACTCGTCACACGCCCTGAGCAGCCTTGCATACATGCTGCGGTATTGCGTAATACCCATGCCTGTTTTCTGCGAGGCACAGATGCTGCAGTCAAAATGAGACTGGTTCAATCTGCAGAATTCATTGTCAGCATTCAGGCAGGTAATGCGGGGGCATACAAAATCATAATCATGCCCCAGGAATACAAGTTTTGATTTTGAGGACTTTTTAAAATCAATTATTAAATCTATTACAGAATAAAAATACTCCGTCTCTTTGGGGTATTTATTCAGGGAATTGACAAAAATCGTTTCGACATTCGTAAGGCTCAGCTTAAGAAGCAGCCTTAAATCAGCAATGTCAAAATAATATGAATATTGCTTTGTATCAAGATACAAAAGGAAGATACGGGAAGCAGGATCATAAATTACCGTCATGACCATATAGCCGAGATCAGTATATTCTTTTATTTTCTGATCTTTGTACATGGTTGCCCCGCCTCCTGCGCGATGGCTGAAGTAGACAATTTTTTTCAGATTGTTTTTTACAAAAAGTTGTAATACATCTTTACCCTCATTGACAGCATTCTGCTTTATAAAGCCTTTCTGTCTTGAATCAGGACTTTCCTTGAGGCTCAGGATTTCAAATAAGGTATGTGAATCAAATTTTCCCAGATAATCATAAAATTTCTGGTTGAGATCCTGGGACAGATGGTTACAGCAATAGGGAATTGACTTTGATCGCGCCTCTTTCTCAGCAAGTTTATTAGGGTACCTCTTTACCTTTGCCGCTAATTTAATGTAATGCTTCCACGCGTCGGTTTTTGACTTTCTGACATCAGGATAATACGAGCTGTAAAAATAAGGAGAAAATGCAGGATCATATCCGTTCTGCCGACGCTCCTTTTTGCCATACAGTGCATAATGGCGCCACGGGTCCATTCCATTACGGCCCACATCAGGGTACATTCTCAAGTACCCGCCGGCATCAAAAATATCCTCCCCGGGATGAAAGCCGTTGTCACGTCCTTCTTTTTTACCGATTAGGACATAGTGATGCCAGGGATCCATTCCGCTCTCCGCAACATCAGGATACATCTCAAGGTATCCCTTGGAGAAGAACAGTTTTTCAGACGGATGCAGCCCGCTGTCTCGTCCTTCTTTTATTCCGAAAAGGACATAATGCCGCCACGGGTCCATCCGGGCCTTCGCCACATCAGGGTACATCGCGAGGTAGCCTGCAGCGAAGAACACCTTTCCGGAGGGGTGAAAGCCGTTATCACGCCCGGCCTTTTTGCCGTAAAGGACATAATGCCGCCACGGGTCCATCCGGGCCTTCGCCACATCAGGGTACATCGCGAG
>Ga0256404_1011839_pt1 | contig 11536 bp, 9 predicted proteins | sample RumenRJG_01DNA_FD_185990 | JGI IMG/M metagenome (GOLD analysis project Ga0256404, IMG submission 185990) | Bovine rumen microbial communities from Lethbridge, Alberta, Canada - RJG_01 | ecosystem: Host-associated > Mammals > Digestive system > Stomach > Rumen | place: Canada: Alberta | collected... | reverse complement strand
GTTAAGATGAACTTTGATTTTAAGTGCTGATACTCAGTTTCATCAAAACGCTCTTTCTGAACACGAGTCATGTACAGAATGTCGATCTCAGGCATAACCTCTTCTAATGAATTGTGGATTGAGAAGGTAATACCACGCTTGGTTAAATCATCAAGAATGTACTGAGGCATTGCTAATGACTCAGGTGAAACTAAGTAAATTCTTGCGTTATACAGTGATAAAGCTTCAGCTAATGAGTGAACGGTACGACCGTACTTTAAGTCACCAACGAAGGCAATAGAGATATCCTCTAAACGGCCTTGTGTTTCTTTGATGGTGAATAAATCTAACATGGTCTGTGAAGGGTGCTGATTTGAACCGTCACCTGCGTTGATTACAGGTACAGGTGAAATATCAGCAGCTAATCTTGCAGCACCTTCTTTGTTGTGGCGGATTACTAGGGCATCAGTATATGAGGTGATGATCCTCATTGAGTCCATAAAGGTCTCGCCTTTCTTACCTAAAGAGGTGTTAGTAGCATCAGAGAAACCGATTACTCTACCACCTAAGCGCTGAATAGCAGTTTCAAAAGAAAGTCTAGTACGGGTTGAACCTTCAAAGAAGGTTACACCGATTAACTTGTCTTTTAATAAATCGTTACGTGGATGTGCTTTTAATTCAAATGCAGTTTTCAGAATTAGTTCAATGTGATCTTTTGAAAACTCTGAGATTGAGATGATATCTTTTTGGAAAAGTGGATTGGTCATTTTTTGTCCCTTACACTGAGTGAAATCCAGTAAGAACGGGGACGCATTCGCTTTCAGGAGCGGTTGCGTTTTTTCGCTGTTCCTGAAAGCTACATTATACACTAGTTAAAAGAGATTTTTAGATATGAAAAAAATTAAATTTTTTACTCAAGCTTATGTCTGAATAGATATGAAGCCATTGATAGAGTAACAATTCCCACCATGATTAAAGGTATGATTTTATCGGTCAAATCAAAGATAGATCTGCCTTGTAAGTAGAGCTGCCACATGGAGTTAATTCCATAGTATACAGGGTTACAGTAAGCTACAGCTTTAAACCAGTAAGGCATTCCGTCAACTGCAGTAATCAAACCTGAGGACATGATTAACACAAGACATAGTGAGAATCCTGCAACAAGTGACTGCATGGTCGTTTTACTCAAGGTAGAGATAGCAAGACCAATTCCCACAATAGCAAAAGCAAAGATGGTAATTAAAGTAAAGATAGCAAAGATATTGCCTCGCATTGGTATTTCAAAGTAAAAGCGACAGATAGCAATCAGGATAAATGATTGGATAAAAGCAATCACAATAGGAGGTATGGCTTTACCAATTAGCATTTCAAAAGGTCTTGCTGGTGTCATGATCATCATGTCATAAGATCCTTCTTCTTTCTCTCTTGAAACACTTAATGAGGAGAGTAACAGTACCTGAATTACAGATAAAGCTAAGGTCATACCAATTAAGATGGTATAACGGGTGTAGTTATTCTCATTAAATAAAAAGCGTGAGTTGATGCTCAGTGAGTTCTTTGCGTAAAGACGATTGTTAATATTCTCAATGATAGAGGTGACATAACCTGAGGCCGTATTAGCAGAGGCTGTATTTCGTGCATCAAGAATAATATTAGCCTGAAGGGTATTCTTAAAGTTTGAGTCTATAAAAATACCAATAAGACTCTTTTGTGAATCTACACTCTTTCTTAAACAGTCCATGGTGTGGCACTTTTCAATGAGCTTGAATTTTGGAGTTTTTAAAAGCTCCTGTTCAATCTCATAACTTACACTGTCATTGCTTTGGTTATAGATTGCATAAGGTACATTCTCTAAATGATATGATGCACCATAACCAAAGATAATACACTGCACGATGATAGGGGCAAAAAGTACGGCACGTGACTTTTTGTCCATTAGAATAGTTAAAATCTCTTTTTTAATTAAAGCTAAAATTCTTAGCAAAGATTTTCTAATTAAAGTTCTCATCATTTGCTGTCCTTTTTAACTTGTCTTACGGTGAGGGTGAAAAACAGCGCACACCAGAATAACTGAATAAAGAAGTTAGCAATTAAAAACAGCTCATTACCACCAGAGAGCATGTTAATTCTCATGGCTTTAACCTCATAGGTAGGAGGAATAATCGTACCTATAACACGGATAAATGGTTGTACAGCACGTAGGTCAAAGATAAGACCTGACAACATCACTGTAGGTAGGAAACCTATGATCACAGCTAGCTGAGCTGCGGTGAACTGATTCTTCATGAAAGAGGAGATAAGCACACCTAAGCAGATCATCTCTAGAACATATACAGATAAGCTTAAAACTAAGCCTATGATACTGCCTCGAATTGGAATGTCATATAAAAGCTCACCCATACCCAGGATGATGAACATCGACCAAATTGCCATAATGTAATAGACAATGACTTTAGAGAGCACAATCTCAAAAGCTGAAGCATTAGTAGCAGCTAATGACTCAATCGTTTTTCTATCCCATTCACGAGCAATGACAAAGCCACCTAAAAAGATACTGATTAAAGTAATGATACTTACGTATTGTCCTGACATTAAGAACCAAACAGATTCATTAGATTCATTAAACCAGTTGCGGGTATTAACTGTAATCCTTGAGCTTTTGGTATTACTTAATTTTGAAACAGCACTTTGGATGGTTGATTTTATGTAAATCTCAGAGATGGATGAGAGCTGAGCTTCCACACCATTTAAATAGAGCATAAGCTCACCATTGCCTTTTTGCACACGATTAGGCAAATCATTTGGTAAGTACAAAAGGGCTTTTACTTTATTATCAGCAAATAACTGCTGGGCCTTAGCAAAGCTTTTTTCTACTGTAACCTCATAATATGGAGATCCTATAAACTCATCAGTAATGGCTCTTTCAAGAGCGCTTTCATAATATGTACTGATACACAGCTTTACAGGTTTTACTTCCATTCTTACAGCACTACCGTAGATAACTACTAGAAGCATTGGCAGTAAGAAAGCTAATACAAACACAGATTTGTCTTTTAAGATCTGTTTGAACTCTTTTTCCAGAAGAATTGGTAGATATCTGAACATACTCATTCTCCTTTATGCCTTTTGAGCTCTAAACTTATGAACAAGCTCCACAAAGGCCTGTTCAATACTAATCCTGTGACCGTCTTTAATGCAGATCTTGTCAGGAGCACCTAAAACTAAGAGCTTGCCCTGATCCTGAATTAAAAAGTTATCACAGTACTCAGACTCTTCCATAAAGTGGGTTGTTACAATCACACAGGTTCCACTTGAAGCTAAAGCGCTCACCCTGTCCCAGAAAACACGGCGTGCTACAGGATCAGCTCCAGAGGTTGCCTCATCTAAAAAGAGAATTTTAGGTTTATGAATTAGAGCACAAGCCATTGAGAGCTGACGCTGTAAACCAAAGGGCAGATCCTCACTTTGAATATCTTTGTATTTACGTAATGAAAACTCATCTAAAAGTTCTTCAATACGAGCTTTTAGTGGTTTGACATCAAGTCCGTAACTCAATCCAAAGTACTCTAAATTCTGATAGACATTAAGCTTTCTGTACAAAGAGAACTTCTGCGATACATAGCCAATAGTCGCTCTAGCATCATCTTTGGCTTTTTTAAGATCAAAACCGTTTACAGTTACATTACCAGAGGTTGGTTTTAACAAACCGCAGATCATTCTAAAGGTGGTGGTTTTACCAGCACCATTTGGACCTAATAATCCAAAGATCTCACCTTTGTGCACATTAAAGCTTGATTGATGTACTGCTGTAAAATTACCAAATTTCTTTTTAATCTTTTCAACAGAAACTACAGGTGTGCCAGTGTCATATGGAGTGACCTTAAGTGGGGTATAAGCTGTGGAAACATTATCTTTACCAGTATTAGCACCATCTTTATTAAGCTTATTCAAATAGCTCTGATAGATATATGCATCCTCAAGGATAGGTTCTCTTTTATTTACTGTAACCTCAATGCCTAAATTGTCTTTTAAAAAGTTATGGATTAGTGTTTCACAGTCTGTATCTTTAGTAACAACATCGATTTTACTTAAACGAGGGCAGACATCTACAAGAGGGGAGGCTTTATAGCAACGCTCTGAGATGGACATTACCTCACGTACTGTTTTCTGATAATTAAGCTCTCCTAACTCAACGCTGTAGGTCCTGCCTTCCATCTTGTGTGAGATATCAGAAGGTTTTCCTTGCAATACGACTTTTGCATCATTCATCATTAACGTGATGTCAGCTTTGGCAGCCTCCTCAAGATAGGCTGTAGAAAAGATGCAATAAGCCTGAGCCTTATTGATATAGTCATAGATAATGTCCCATAGCTCCTGACGGGATACAGGATCAACACCAACTGTAGGCTCATCTAAAATTAGAATTCTTGGTTTTGAAGCAATAGCACAGGTAAGACCTAGTTTTTGCTTCATACCGCCTGATAGAGCATCAGCTTCACGATCTTTAAACTGTAAAAGATTGACCTTTTTTAATAAATCTAAAAGATAATCCTCATTCTCTTTTAGATTTAGTCCTTTTAATCCTGAAAAGATCCTTAGATTATCTAAGACACTAAGTTCTCCATAAAGACCTAGTGTCTGCGACATATAGCCGATTTCTTTAGTGAAATTCTCATTGTTATTGTCAGGCTTTAAGTTATCTAGAAGGACTTCACCACTATCTGCTCTTACAACACCTGAGAGCAGTTTTAAAAGCGTAGATTTACCAGCACCGTCAGGTCCTGTAAGACAAATAAAGTGATTAGATGCTGCAATATCCAGTGAAAAATCACTATAGACATTCACATCTTTCTTACCTTTGACCTTATAGGCTTTATAAAGAGAGATAATCTTAATAATGCTGTTCATTTTGCTCTTATCACTACTTTACATTGAAACCAGTACTGTCAGTTACATACGCAGGCAATAACTTGTTCTGGCAATAACTTACTCAGACAATGACTTACTCAGGTAATTACTTAGATCTGTATCTATCGCACATGTATCAGCCTGCACATGTGTCTTTCTTACAGATTGCTTATTCTTACCAAAGACTTTTACTCTTTTGTAAAATCAACAGTGACACTCTGACCTAAGCGCAAGTTGTTATTAGGATCATTAGTATCTACTCTTACCTCATATACAAGATCAGGTCTTAAGTCCTCTGTCTGTACAGTCTTAGGAGTGAACATTGCTGTATCACTGATATAAGCTACTGTGCCTTCAATCTTATTGTCATCAACACCACTGATATAAGCTTTAGCGCCTATCTTTACTAAAGGTAACTGCTTTTCGGTTAGATAAATGCGTACTCTCTTTTTATCAATTACTGATAACTCAAAGACAGTGCTTTGAGGAGAAGCCATATCACCTAATTCACTCTTTCTAGTGCGGATGACACCATCAAAAGGAGCTTTAATGACGCTTTGCTCGTCTTTTTGGTAATTTAAGTAATTAACCTGAGCTACAGTGCTGTCATATTGAGCCTGAGCCTTTTCAATGTCCTCAACTCGATAGCCTTTTAGCATTTGCTTGTATTTAGCTGATGCTTCATCTAATTGAGCTTTAATCTGAGTCATAGAGTAAAAGGCATTATCTTTTTCCTGAGCAGAAACACTTCTTGCTTTATACAGTTTCTGATAACGCTCGTTAGTGACTGTGGCTAACTTTAAGTTATCCTCAAGTCTTTGTACATTAGCGCCTGCCTGTTTAATATCCTCAGTTCTATAACCTCGAACCATCTCATCTAATGAAGCTTTAGCCTGACGCATTAGGGCTTCATTGATCTGTATCTGATAGTTAAGATCTTTAGTATCAAGAACTGCTAGAACATCACCTTGTTTAACTCTCTGACCTTCATCAAAGTTTAATTTGATGATGCGTCCTGATCTTTCAAAAGAGAGTGAGCTTTGTCTGATGTCAACATTGCCATAAGCTTTTGTAAGCTCAACAGATCCCTGATATTTTGAATACATGATGCCTGCACAAACGGCAGCAGTTAGGACAAAAAAAGCAACAATAATCTTCTTATTCATGATTTAGCATCCAATCAAATTTACCCTGTTGAATATCAGCTTTGGTAAGTTCTGAGAAACTTACAAAATCCATAAATGGACTTTCTTTTCCAAAGCAGACAGATGACACACAAGACATTAAAAACACCGAATAGAGAACATTAAAGATATATTCTCTGTATTTAGGATCAAGGTTGAACTCTTCACACATAGAAGCCCAGATCTTTTGTAATTTATCAAAAATCTCTTCTTTCCAAATCTTGGCAATTTCAGGATCTTTAGCTGACAATTCAGTCATCATGATGCAAAAACGCTTAAAGAACTCGTCTTTGGTGATTTTTTGCATTCTAGTTAAGATCTTGGCCATTCTTTCATGGAAAGTATCATTCTCATCCTGGTTCAAATCGATTAAGCTGCTTTTATTCTCTTCAAACTTCTTTTTAAGCGCAGCTTTTAAGATTGATTTCTTATCTTTAAAGTACAGATAGATAGTTGAGCGCGCTAGATGTCCTTCATTGGCTATATCCTGAAAGTTAGTCTCAAAATAGCCATTCTCAACAAACAGTTTCATCGCACACATGACGATTTCTGTAGGACGGGTATCTTTGCGTCTTATTCTGTTTTTATTATCCATTTTTATTTGCCTTTAATGACACTTGTGTCATTAAGTATAGATCGAATTTTAAAATACTCAATGATTTAATGACAAAATTGTCATTATCCGATTGCGCATAATGGCGTAAATTTTGTGTGATATATGAATAACTTTTTGAAATTTGTCGCTTTTGTATTGCACAACTTTTTGATTTTTGTAACGTACAAAAATTTTTCAATTTTTCCATACTCAAGTTATAGGTACCAGTAAGAACGTGTACCGCCACAAGACTTTCGGTATGTAAAAGTGAAATTAAATTCAAATATGAGTAGAGGTGCTCTAAGAACTCTACTTACCATGTTTTCATTACTCATCATCAGTTCAACTCTTATTTATTTTGGTTCAAGAGGTGATGCCACCACTATTGCTAAAAGCATTAAGTCAGGAGTGCTTACAGCTGATACTGTAGATGTCTCCTTTGAAAATGTAGGTGGAGTGCTCATAAAGCGTGATATTGAAGAATCTCAAATGGTAAAAAAAGGTGAGGTTCTAATGGTCTTAGATGATACTGATACAGCTATCAGTATTGAAAGAACCAAAGCTTCAATTGAAGCTCAAAAGGCTTTGATTCTTTCAAAGGAAAACGAAATTGAGATTAGAAAAGCTAATGTTGATTTAGAGGAGTTAACTAAATGGAAAGAGATTGAACAGTTAAAGCAATCTCTTACAGCATCAGAATCAGCTAATCTTTTAGCTCAAAAGCAATATAAAAGAGCTAACTCATTAGTTAATACTAGAAGCATCTCAAAGTCAGACTATGACAGTGCTAATTCACAGAATATTCAGGCAGGGGCTGCTAAAACTCAAGCTTTGCGTAAGTTGCAGGCTGCAATTTATGGTGCCACAGACGAGCAGATAGAAAAGTTAAAAAGAACAGGTTCAGCAAAGGGCATGACCTTGTTATCAATTAAGAATGAAAGACTTGAGATTGATAACATGCACAACGCTTTAGATAACCTTAAAGCTCAATTAAAGCAGACTGAAGCTCAATTAAAACAAGAAGAGGTCAACTACAGACGTTTAACTTTAATTGCCCCATGTGACGGCAAGATCTTAAAGATCTTATATCAGCAGGGTGAACTGGTATCTCCTAATTCCTCAGGACTTACACTCGAGACTGACAGAAAGTACTTTGATATCTATGTAAGTGAAGATCAGGTACTAAAGTATAAAAGGGGAAATAAAGTAAAAGTTCATTGTGTAGCTACAGATAAAGATCTTACAGGTACAGTAAGGTTTGCAACAGCAGCTCCTACCTTTGCAGATCTTAGAATGACCCGTGAGCGCGGTTTAGGTGATCTGACCTCATTTCAGGTAAGAATATATGTAGACTCACCTGAGGTATTAACCGGTATGACGATGGAGGTACGTGATGAATAAAATCATATCCTCCATAGACGAGGAGTTTCAGGCGATGCTCTCAGGCAGGTTCATTCCTTACCATATCGCAGCTTTCATGATGGCGATTATGATCACCCTGATAGTATCAGTATGTGCCCGTCATGGTGAGGTGTTTGAAGGTAAGATCGCGGTTATCGATCTTGATAGCTCACAGTTATCTACAACCTTAATTGAGAAGTTAAATACCTCAGCTTATGTAGAAATCACCGAGGTTTACCATTCACCTGTGTCAGTGCGTGATCTTACTGCTCATGACAAAAACATCGGCGTACTCTACTTTCCAAAAGGATTGGAAAAAGAGCTCAAAAGACGCGACAGAACCTTTAATATTGGCTATTTTGCTGATTACTCAAATCTTGGGCAAAACGGTCAGGCTATTGCTAATTTAAGCGAGATGATAGCCACATTAGGAGCTGAGAACTCAGCTCCAGAGGTGGCAGCGCTGGCTAAAGCCTCCAGTGAAAAGGTACAGGCACTGTTGCAACCTATGGATATGGTAAAAAGAGAACTGTACAATCCTACAACCTCAGCATCTATTACCTTTTGTAGTGCCTTTATCTACTTTTTCTCATCCATTATCTTAGGTCTTACCTCAGTAATGCTGGTAGGTCGCTTTAAAGTCTCAATGCGTTGGCAGACAATTTTAGAAGACGGCTTGGCCTGCCTTTTAGCAAGACTGTTACCTTATGCTCTTATCTACACTACAGCAATCTCACTTGTAACGGCGCCACTTATTATCTTTGGTCAAATGAGATTTGAAGGAAACTATTTCTTTCATCTGCCAAGTATGCTGATGACAGGTTTTTCCATTAGTGTGCTTGCTTTATTAGTAACATGGAAGACTAATCAACCTAGTGAAGGTGGCAGTAAGATGATCTTAATTGTGCCACCTGGCTTTATCCTTGGAGGATCACTTTTAGCATCAGGCTATATGCCAGCATGGGTAAATACAGTTAAGTTTTGTTTTCCACTTACATGGGAGTATGAGTTCTGGCGTGACTTTGCTATGAGAGGTTTACCACTGTCTGACATGATAAAGAGTTATGGCCAATATGCTCTTTATATGACTGTGATTACCTCAATTCTTGCGGTGGTTTACTATAAAACTCGTCATAATTTCTTTGAAATGAAGAAATTAGAGCAGAATGAAGGTGAAAAAACTCAAAGTGAAGCTTAACAAAAAGCCTTATATATGCCATTGTTAAAAAATTATTAAATTTATTTTGATATGCCCCTTTACAAAGAGGGGCAATTTGTTGATAATACTACGGCAATTCCACAGGGGCATAGTTCTAATGGTAGAACAGCGGTCTCCAAAACCGACGGTTGAGAGTTCGAGTCTTTCTGCCCCTGCCACTTCTGATGATTTCCCAAATTTTAAGACCTTAAAAAATCTTTCTCAGAATAGCTGTATCCATTTGATTTTAAAGCAAAATACTTACTTTGCTGTCACACGAAATTTTTCTGAAGAACACGTTTGGAACACGTTTTATGACACGTGATCACCTAAAAGGTGATCAGATTTTGGGTGATCTGTGAGCAATTGTTGGATTTTTCATTAGTGGGTATTTGTAAATTAGAGCTAAGGTATGAATATCGTATCTCTGTGAAATTCTAAAAAGTCTTGTTCGGTACAAAAACTTTGTTACGAGGTAATTGAAATTGTTAGCAGATTTGATTGCTGTATAAATTTAGATTATCGGTTGTCATAAACAAGAAGAGCCGGACGCATCCGACTCTCCTAGGTATTCTCCGCAGAGATATACCGCAATTCAATTTTATTATAGATACTTTCTAAAGTATTTCAAGGTCTCTTTGAAATATACATCTTTAACGTTCTGATTTTACTTCTATTATTTGTATAAATAATTTGATTAAAAGTAGAAGTGTCAATAGTCCCCTTCAGTAAAGTAACTGCTTTATCAAACTCATTAACTAATGTATTTAGTTCAGTTCTCGATACTCCAAACTTTTTCAAAAGATATACTACAAATATTAAATAATCAGTAATAGTTTTAAATGTTACATCAGAAATTAAAGTATCATTTGAGATCGAACTTAAAACATTTTCTTTTATTTTTGAAACACGAAATCTTGTGTCAAATACAACATCATTGTGAGCAATAGCATTTCTGAGTTCTTTAAGAATAAAGATAAACTTTTCTGTTAAAGCTGCACCACTATCATCTGACTGCCTTATTCCAATTCTTGTTGATATATCTTTTCTAACTTTACTGTTTATGCATTTTACAAAATGACCAAACTCACCTAGCGTTAACAGCTCAAAAATTGCCCAAATTGGAACAGGTCTGTCATTTAATAAAAAGTGATTTGCGATTTTATGCCCATCTTTAAACTTTGTTGCTAATTTTCCATAAATCCAACTGCGCAATTCGTTGCGGCTTTTTAAGGCATTCTTCCGCTCGCAAGCAACATTTTTACTTTCTTTATTTTCGAATTGTTTATAGTTATCCAGTACCTCATTGTAAATTGTGTTGAAATTTTCAGATTTTGCAAATTCCACAACAGACTGTAATACGTAATTTTTAATTGCAGTTTCAATAAACATTACCCAAGGATAAAAGAGCGCTTTAACCTTTGTATCAAAATTATAGATACCAATTAACTCATCAAAATTTTTAAAATTTATCTGTTTTTGGGAATTAAATATGTATCTATATCCTTTATATCCATGGTAATAGCCAATATTACTTAGCTTTAACTTATCAGAACTTCCTGAAATATTAATATGTTTATAATCTCTTAAATATTTCATTAAGGAATTAATTGATTTTGGTTTCATTTATAAATTTACTATTAAAAACTTTTAACTCTTTTCATCTTCCTCAGTCTTCATTTTTCTCCCTTTGTGAGGAGCAAACATGACATCTTCAGAAGTAATCACTCTTATCAAATCTTCATTAACTTTCTAAACAATTATGTTAAAGAATATTGTATCTAAAATCATTTATTAGGATAGATAAGTTTTATCTCTTTAACAAAGAGAATTATTTTTGCTACGGCTTGTGACAGTAATTGATATTGAAAAATAGAGAATTAGCCACACGAGGCTGAATGTTAACATTTTCTTTGAGCTTGGTTATTTATTTTCCATAAAGATAGTAATTTAGCATTCCATATAAAGGAACATAAGCAGATTTTTTGAAATTGAGAATTGAGTATTAGCTCAATTAGATTTTCAGAGATTTAGTTACTCTAAAACTTTGAAGTAGCTCTCGTCTAATTGGCTATACAAAGTCGTTTTTAGAGATTGGTGCTACTTTTTATCGCGTTTGTCCGTAACAATGTGCGGATAGTCTCTGTAACTAACAACTATTGCGAACACCCATAGGAATGCGGTTTGTGTATCATTAGGTTGTCCAAAATTCAGGAGATCTAATGATGTGTAATTTGTATCAAAAGCGAGGTCAAGTACCTGCTAATGTAG
>Ga0256404_1011838_pt1 | contig 11539 bp, 12 predicted proteins | sample RumenRJG_01DNA_FD_185990 | JGI IMG/M metagenome (GOLD analysis project Ga0256404, IMG submission 185990) | Bovine rumen microbial communities from Lethbridge, Alberta, Canada - RJG_01 | ecosystem: Host-associated > Mammals > Digestive system > Stomach > Rumen | place: Canada: Alberta | collected... | reverse complement strand
GCGCTGGGTGAGCCAGCGGAGGGCAACCTGAGCAGCACTCTTACCATATTTCGCTCCGATGGCAGTCAGCGCCTCGCTCTTCACGATGCCGTCAACACCCTGTCCGCCAAGCGGTCCCCACGCCATTATCTTCGTGCCAAACTCGCCATGAATGGTTTCTATGCCAGTCTGCTGAGAGAGGGTGTTGCACTCCAACTGGTTCACCATCGGTTTCACATCTACATAGTGGGCAAAGTCGAAGAAACGGCCTGCCTGGAAATTGCTGACGCCGATGGCGCGGACCTTGCCAGCACGATAAGCCTTTTCCATCGCCCGCCAAGTACCGAACACGTCGCCGTAGGCCTGGTGGATAAGCAGCAGGTCGATATACTCCGTCTGCAACTTACGCAGACTCTCGTCGATACTCTTGGCGGCCTTTACTTCACCGGCATTCGATATCCATACCTTCGTCACGAGGAACAAATCTTCGCGCTTGATGCCACTCTTGCGCCAGGCAGTGCCAACGGCTTCCTCGTTCTGGTAGGCCTGTGCCGTATCAATCAGGCGATAGCCCACGCTCAAAGCATCACTCACACAACGCTCACACTCGTCAGGGCTTACGAGAAACACACCGTAGCCCAATGTCGGCATCTTGACACCGTTTGATAATGTAATGTACTCCATATTATTTCAATCCATTAATCCATTTTTCTACTTTCGCTTTCTCTGTGCGCACCTCGTGACCGTAGATGCTAAAGCCCTTTGTGACATTTGCACCAGGGAAGGCATCCTTCACATCCTCCACGCAGTTGGCCAATCCTGAGCCTTCATGGGTGGTGAAAGGAATGACGGTCTTGTCCTTCAGATCGTTTGCATGCTTCTTGAAGAAGGTGAACATCACTTGCGGATAGGTTCCCCACCATACGGGACCACCTATGAAAACGGTGTCGTACTTTGACAAATCGATGTCGCCCTCATACTCAGGCAGTTCACCGTTCTTGGTCTCTTCCTTCGCCAGATTAATGAGTGGTGTATAAGCCATACCGTCGTACTTGTGGGTGACGATTTCAAACTGTTCTGCGCCAGTTAACTCAGTGATGTAGTCGGCAACAATCTTCGTGTTGCCCACCTCAATGTTTCCTACTGCGTAGTTGTCTCCAGCATGTGAGAAGAACACTACAATTACCTTTGAATCCTTATTCATAACTTTCTCTTGTTTTGCGCCACCGCTGCAAGCCGTGGAAACCAGCAATGCTATGGCGGCTGTGATGATACTTTTGATATTCATTTTAAATCTACTTTTGGATTTGGGTGCAAAGTTACGACGATTTCCTGATACTTTTGTTTCACAAATTACTTCACAATTTTCACTTTTTGCACAAAAATGATTTTTTATAAGTATTTCCTTATATCCGAGGGACGCCATAATAGCTATGTCCTCAAAAACAGGAGAACTGAGAGGGTTAATTCCAATCCTTATCTATATCAAAGCGGCGCATCCAATCGGATGCACCGCATTACATTGACTAAATGTCAACCTCACTCATTAACCTTCGAGATCATCATCTGAAGACTGAGCAATGACGGTGAACCAGGCCGTGCCGCCACGATAGACTACAAGATTGTGGTCAGCTGCCACATCCAAGCCCGTGAACGAGGCACCATTGGCATCGTGGCTGGTGGGGTTGATGGCATCGCCCGTTCCATCGACCTTGGCTGTGAAGGCCACCTCGCCCAGATTGGTACCGCTGACGACTACACTGGTGATAGGTGCCGTGGCAGTGACGCTGCCGCCTGCAATGCTCTGGCTGACACCGTTGATGCTTGCTGTGGTGTTAAAAGAAGGCTCACCAGGCTCAACGCCACCACCTCCGCTGGGAGAAACATCTTCGGTCGTTCCAGTACCTCCAGATGCGGCATTGTTGAGATAGAACTCCGACTCCATGTCGATGTCGTAAGTGGCGTAACTCTTCTCTACAGCCTCAGACAAACTGCAAAGGTCGCTACCAAAGCCTGCCTCATTGAGCACGAGCTGACAGTTGCTGCGGAACCAACCACCACTCTTGTCCTTGCGGCTGACGATGATGCCGGCAACCACCACATCGCCACCACGACCCAGCACAAAGTTGAAGTGGTCGTTGTCGAACTCAAACGTCGAGAAGTTCAGCTGGTTCTTCCAGTTAGAGCAAGGAAACTCACCCTGACTGTCAACAATCTCAGTAGTCATAGGAGCACCGCTGCCGTCGGCATTGCGAGGGTTGAGCACGATGCGTGCATAGTTCACTTCATACTTACCCTGACGCTTCTGAACGGTTACGAAGGTCACCTGGTCGCCACGCTGCAGTCCCCATGAGTTGACAAAGTCTGCGTAAGTACGGCTGGGCGAGTTGACATACGCCTTGTGGCCACCTTCTGCATCAATGCTTACCGAGACCTCGGGCAGATGACCCATTGAGATGATAGCGGCAAAAGGACTCCACTTCTCACTCTGAAGCGGCATGAACTGATAGAACTGGTTCAGACTCTGTCCCAGGCTCTGCAGCGTTGCCGCACGCTCACGCAGATAGCGCAGGTTCACCTTTTTGAACTTGTTCATACACTGGAAGCCATTGGTCACACCCTCGAAAGAGTGGTTGCAGATGGTCTTCAACATGGCGTAGGCTAAAGCTACGACCTTCACCAACACGCGCTGTAATGTCTGCGCTGTAGTTTTGGGATTCTTTACTTTCATAACTTTAAATATTAAAAAAACCTACATAAATCCTACCCTTGGAGACTGTGGTCAATTAGCGTTCAATTAGAGTCCAACATGAGCTCAATTAGAGTTTAATATGAGTTCAACATGAGATCAATTAGAGACCAACATGAGTTTGACATGAGTTATCTATGACTCTGACCAAGTATCATCCATCTCGGGATCTTTCGGTGGCAAAGGTACGCAATATTTCCTACCCTTATATTCGATTGGAAAAAACACGGTGGGCGTGTGGAAAAAAAAGTGAAGGCTCCACGTCGAGTCTTCACTGTATGTCATATTTAGAAAATACCGCCTGGTTGGGCTTATAGATAAAAATCGTTCATACGTTTTCTGGTATCCCTTAAGTACCTAAAATAATCGGAATTGTGGAAATTGTAGCCAATATCTTGGAAAGCATATAAAAGCTGTTGGAGCGGCTTATTCGATTTTGCATCTTTCGATGGGCGAAAATCGAAATTAATCTCGTGCATCTTCTTGTCTGTGAATTCCTTTTCCGTGTCTTCGTAAAGTTTGGCAACGTTATTAAATGTCTTGTCGGTGAATGCTGCCCCATCCTTTAAAACACTCTTTCGCACATATTCACTAAAAGGCTGACGCGCATTGGTTTTCATAATGCCAATACGCCTAAAGTAATAATGTACAAATAGGCAGAATTCATGAAGTTTGAAATCGTGACCGTACAGTTTACATTTATCGCCATCACCAAAGTAGTCGGCTATTATCTTCATAAAGCAATCCGATAAACGTCCTTCGTCAATCGGCTCGTAGAAAAGCGCACTCTCAGAGGGCGGTCCGCCACCAGAATTGCGACTGAGCCTGCGATTAACAGAATACATATCATCAGCGGTTTGTATCACCTGCTTTGCCAAAGTGACCATCGCGGTGTACAGTTTCGTCCCCTCACTCTCAACAGCTATAGATCCCGATGGTTTTCTTACGAAGCGGATGACACCGTCCCTTTTAGCTGGACGTGCCTGCCGCTTTATCTGGAATTTGAGTCCTGATGACCGTCCGCCACCCCCGCGACCAGGAGCAGCCATTGCCATAGGTGTTTCAATTAACGATACGGCAAACCTGTCCTTTGGGATAGCATTGATTTGCCCCATCGTCAGCCTTTGTACCACGAAGGGTACGTTATCATTAGGCAGAATTGCTGTCCGTCCTGCCAACGTCACCTTAGTTCCCAGTGCGCGAGAATTTGGAGGGCCTCCCGCAGGACCGCCTATGAAATCTACCATATTACCTCAGTTTTGTGATGGCAAATATACACATAAAATCTGATACCTCCATGCATTCAGAACCATTTTCGGCTAAAAACGTAGATGTTTTTATAACTTTTTCATATTTTCTCTGCTCTTATACGATGATATGCCTCCACTACCTCACGCATAGACATGATGTACATTTTAAGTTTCTTGCCGTCAAGAGGTGTGCGGTGACCGTCCATCCAGCTCAGTTCCTGAAATTGCATGCAGAACTCATCATATTCAATCTTGCCCTGTTGATACCAGAGCAGCGCATCAGCATATACAGAGAAGTACAGGTTGCAAAATGGTTTGAAGAAGATGAAATGCTCCTCGTCTTCATAGACCGTCTTGCAGAACTGATCCACGATGGCTGGTTCAAAATGCTCGTCACTATACTCCGCCACGAGTTGTTTGTATTCTTTGTAAACGTCTATGGACTCATCCGTACTCTGTTCCTGTGTATGCAGGAAGTCCGTTGGTAACGAATGGAAGACGGTCATCTTGTTCATCATGTCAGCCGTTCTCTCCGCCTGCAGGAAGGAAGTTCGTTCCTCGCTCATGGCCAGTTGCCTATGGAGCATCATCAAGTGATACGTGCCATACGTCAATGTCAACTTACAAGCCAAGGTGACATTTAGTGCCCGCTGAAGATGCCGTAACGTTATGCCTTGTTGCATTTTCAGATGGCGAAGTGTCGTTTCTGAGAAATAATTCCTATTCATGGATGCAGTTGTATTGTATGCAGATATTATCAAGTCTGTGTATCAATCAATGTCTTGAACAATATCTTTGACCGTCTGCAAGCCACGTAAAACTAATGATTCTTCTTCGTTTCAATGTATGTTGTAGACTTTATAATTCTGGGGGAAGGTAGAAATTATCCTTGTTTTTGTCAAGAATTACAACATTTGGAAATAGTTGTTCACGCTGATTTTCCGTTAATACTGATGACAAGAATTCTTTTATCTCTTCTGCTTTTGGATCTTGTATATAAATCTTTTCAAGATTCGGCATATTCATAAAGATATCTCGATCAATCTCGCGGTTGAAGAATGGGAAAGAATAGCCAATTACAACTAATACTTTTGCGTCTTGTATATTAGGATACAAAATTTTTCTACGACTGTTATATCCTTCTTCATCCCACGCAAATTTCAACTGAATGCAACCCGTACTGAAAACGCGGTTATAAGCAAGTTCGTATTGTCTTAAAATTCTGGATAATAATTCTTCTTTCGCCATAGAAGGAAGCGTACATGCCTCAATATTATTTACACCAGTAAAGTTTGCGGAGCCATTAATTCTGAAAACTTTCTCTTCAGGAAGAATTCTGCATGAGTTTTCTTCCACATACTCTCGATAAGCTATACCAAGTTGCCCATCATAGTTCCATGTCATTATATAAATGTCATCTGGAATTGAAGCATTGAGCGTCAGAATATTTGCAAAGAATGTATCATATCTCTTGTCATAAGGATATATAACTTGCTCAATTAAGAAGAAAGTACATAAAAGGAATTTTAATTTACGATACTCATTCTCATCACCCCTAATTAACAATTTCTTTGCAAAAGTATCAATTGTTGCATGATGAAAAGCGCCGTCTCTTAGCCATTCAAAATCTTGTTTTAGCATATCCATAATAGAGTCAAAATTATAATTCTTATCTCCAAGTTGATAAATATATCCTTCATTAGGCACTTTACATGTGCTGATCCATTCAATTACCCTGTTTATCTCTTCTTTTATCTCTTCGACAACGGGTATCCCTTCTACTATTCTTTTGCCATCACTACGCTTTCCGTAGCTTGCGCCTGCTCCCATAAGATATACAACCTTACTCATATCCAGAATTAATAATGTTTATTCAAAAAAGTTATCTTCATTTTTTACATCTCTTATGTTTTTAGACGATTTTATTCGTCTTATTGTGCTTACAGCCATACGACTGGCGACACAAACGGAGTGAAGCTGTACATGTACCTTTCATTTTGCCATGACTTACAGCTTCATGCGGCGCAAACTCCTGGAGCAGATGTAGTTGGATGTACCTTTCATTTTGCCATGACTTACAGCCGAGAGCGAGAACTTCGCTTACATGATGCTGTTGGATGTACCTTTCATTTTGCCATGACTTACAGCCTTCGTGCAGTACAACTATCCCGACATCATGTTGGATGTACCTTTCATTTTGCCATGACTTACAGCACAATCTACGTATTGTGCTAACGGATACTGTTGAAAGTACTTCCCGAGTGCATTAAATACCTCAGGCTAAGGGCAACCAACTGCCCCATAGGAATACTCCTATTCATATCTTATTATATTTTTACTTCTTGCAATATTTCTTGCGGCATTGTAGTCTGCATGTAAATCTTCTCCATAGTGGGAACATTCTGAATTAGTACAGACAAATGATGTACTGTTGCGTTCACCTCTTTCTCCACACCAAGAACAAGTCTGGCTTGAATATGCAGGTTTTATGAAATTAACCCTCATTCCAACCTTCTTAGCTTTATACTTTATCATTTCCTGAAGTTCGTAGTATGACCACTTCCCTAACAGAAATTTTTTTTCTTCTACCACATTGCCTTCGTCATCTTTACCGTATCCAGACAAGTCTTCCATCTGAATAGTTGCCGCCTTAACATGAAGAGCAAATGTTATTACATCTCGGCTGAAAAGATGATTTTGTGTATGCACCCAATTCCTTTCTTTTTCTTTCAGACGTTCTAAAGGTTCCAATTTCTTTGTTTTTCCTCTTCCTCCTGTTGTCCCTTTCAGTCTTTGGAATGAATGAAATCGTTTACTTATTGCCATTCTTGTATTTAGGAAATGCTCTCTATCACCAATAGCTTTTCTGTCATCTGTAACATTAGTTGCCACGTAAGCAGGCACGTTAATTCCCAAGTCAACACCAACAACTATTTTGTTGTTTAATATATGTTTTTCTTGTGGAATATCTACGACAAGATAAAGAAATAATTCTGTTCCATTGGCTCCTTTTACCATTTTGATTGAGGAAGTCCTCATCTGATAATCTTCGACACAATTCTCATCCAATTTGAAGCACCTCTGTAGAATAAGGCGATTATTACTTCTGTCTTTACCAAAAATCAGTTGGAATCTAATATCATTATACCACTTTATGTAAAACTCGTATTCCCTGCCTTTTTTCACAGGCTCCATTCTGATGTTGTTCCTCCAGGGGAATGGTATAGGCATACCTTTCTTATATGTACGAATAGCACGTTTACCATCTCTAACATCTTTTTGGTCATTTTGGAAGTCAGCATATACTTTACTTTGAACTTGAGTCAAGATTTGAGCATATATATTAAGTTCTAATTCTGTTGCAAACTTATATGATAACGTCTTTGAAGACATTTCATCGGTGTACTTGCAGATAGCCAATTCTTGATCTGACATTTCTGACTCACAACTCTTTAACCTGCTTTCTAATTCTGCAATTGTCTTTTCGTCTTGTATCTTTTGTTTCTTTGCCTTTGCCAAATCAGCCTTAAGAGTCTGATGCTCTTTATGCTTTAACCACACCAAAGAAGACACATGCTCGTCCAAGTATAGTTTAGACGATATATTATTTGCCGATCTATAGAGATTGTCATTTATATGGTAAAGCAGATTCCACTGTGCTTTACGCTCTTCTTCTGATAACCCTTTCGTGCAGAGTTCCAATTTTATCTTCCTTGTAATTGTTGGCATAATACTGATGATTTACCGAATCTGTTTGCAAAGATACATAATTTTCGTGAAGATTGAATACAAAATATAGTATATTTAATTATTTTTAGCAATTTTCTAAATTACAGATTTATTATCATCATTCTCAAACTGCTTCATAATTTCCATAATCCTTTTTATCCTTTCAACTTGCTTGTCCCGCTTACATTCAGGGCAACCACTACCTAAGAGATGTGATTGTGCACGCTGATAGAAGTCACCATGGCGAGGGCATATAATATGAACCTTTGAGTGCATATCCTTATATTCCGTCTTGGAGTAGTCATATTTATCTCCATGAACTTCCTTTGCTCTGGCAATAAATACTTCTTGGTCTATTATCTTATGTGTCTTTTTCTTGCTACATTTGGGGCAGCCATGTCCAGCAAGATGGCTTGATGGTTCCTGATGGAATTCAAGTCCACATTGGCCGCACTTAATTTTCACAGGGGTATGGGTATTGACATATTCAACTTCAGAATAATCAAACCTGTCGCCATGCACCTGTTGCGCTTGCTCTATAAACTTTTGTTGGGTCTTTCTTGCCATAACTCAAATTTTTCCGCAAAAATACGAATAATATTCGAATCTACAAAATCTGCTGATCTTTTTGGGTTGAAATATGTGAGTTCCAAAACTATTTTGTATTTTTGCACCCAGATTTAGCATCAAGAGCGGCATAATGCCCACCAACCGGCCTAAAGACAGAATCGTTGGCAGCGGTGGTAAAAGGATGTGAGTGAATGTTTAATCCACTAAAAATAAACGATTATGGAAATCAAGAAGATTGAGAAGAGTGACTTTGTGATGTTCCCACGTATGCAGCATCGTGGGCTGGAGTTCAGACATGTAGAACGCAATGCGTTCAAGGCAGAACTGCGCCATGTGGAAGGACATGGTGACTATTGGCTGATTCACCAGCAATCGAAGCCACACGTTGTGACCCATGTCCAACTACCCAAGACGGAGGCTGAGTTTGACAACATCCTTGGCTTCTGCCTGGGTCAGAACCATTGGTGTGAATACATTGAGGGTGATCTATCGTTCCTCTGCGTCATTGCTGGCTTCAATGCCGCCGAACTCACCCCCAAGTACCCAGACTTCATCAGTGAGCGCGTCTATGCCCTCAGCGATGCCACCCGCTGGTGGTATGAGTATGGAAAAGAGGCCCATTTATTAAAAGATGTGTAATTTCTGTTGTATTTCATTTCGCTCTCACTTTTTTTTCGTATATTTGTAGCCTAGAAAACAAAGGATCTGTTATGGATATAGAATCTCGAATTGGAAAGAGGGGTAAAGAAATGCAGTTTGATATTGATGCGATACCTCCCGAAGTAAATGAACGGATTATCGAAAATAGTAAAGAGAATCCTGATCATATTGCTATTCATGAGACTGAAACGACAAGTAATACTCAAGAAACAAATACAGAACCTCTAAAAGAAGAGAGCAACGATAAGTTGCAAGAAACAATAAAGAAGCTTGGAGAGATTTTCCCTGATGCTGTTAAGGACGGAGAGGTAGATTTCGACAAATTGAAAAAAGTAGTTGATAAGAATGAAGAAGTCCTTCCTGTCATCCCTCAGAGGAAAGAATCTGTTATTATGCCTCTTAAAGATGATATACCAGTCCCCATCGTGGTGGTCGCCCCCCGTCCCACCGAGCGCGAGCGCAACGCCGCCGCGCGTAAAAAGCGCCGAATGGAGCGCGAAGCGGCACAGCGCAGAAAGTATGAAGAACGACTGGAACGCGAGGCCCAGGAGGCGGAGGAATATGCTCGCCAGCAAGAGCGTAGGAAAATATTTGCTGCTATTGGTGCAGTGATAGTCACTCTTGTATTGATTTATTTCTTTGGACTTTTAGGACCTGCTGTGTTTGGTCTTCTTGCAAGTGGTCTTTTGGCTAAAAAGTAATTTCAATAGCCCTTTCTACAATTATGGTAAACAATATGAAAAATAGGAAAAGGAAGTATTGGCAAATTGTAATTAAAGAGACTTGCCAGAGGATGTGGCATGAAAAAATTGTGATTACCATATTACTTCTTTCTATCATATACACTTCTATATCTATCTACATTTCCAATTATTGTCCTATTGAGTGTGAGCCTTACATCGCCAATGTAGGTAATACTATAAATGAAATGGTTAAGAACGTATGTTTTAGTATAATAGCAGGTGTTATTTTCTATTTGATCAATGATGTTTACAAGAATGTTTTTAAGGCTGTAAAAGGGTATGATGAAATGGTTCACAGACTAATGTTGATGCATAATTTGGTAAGTATTCTCATACAAGATCTAATCGGTGATAAATATGATAAGACAAATATTAGGGAAGATTTATACATATTCATTATGTCAAGCATATGTGGAAAGGATTATGAATATAGTTTTTGTGGAAGTCTTTGTACAACACGTCAGATTAGCATAGATAATTTAATCTTTCTTGTAGAAAAAAGAAAAGATTTTGATAACGAACGAATAATATTCCTTGATACTTATAGAGATCTGCTAAAAAGAGATGAGGTTTATAACCTTAATAGATTTGGAGAAGGCTTATATAATGATATAACTAGGAATATTGAAATATTAGTGTCGAGAACCAATGATACAATAATAGAGATTGTCGATTATGATATTTCGACAATTGTTAGATGGATTGTAAATTATAAAATAACCCTTGCTTCTTTGTTAAAGAAGTATATGAAGTACTCATATACTCCTGGCTATTCCGATTCACCGTATTGTGAGGAAGATATTCTTTGATCTCAAAGTCGGCATCAAGAAAATGACTGAGCCTGTCACTTGTCTGAACAGGCTTCCAAAGTTTGACAATGGTCACCGCCAACCTGCGAGACACCGTGGCGGGTAATATGCTGCGTATTATGGTTTACTCTTTTATTATCCCCTCCTTTATTTCATCTTCGCTATTCACAGTTTTCTCCATTACCCAGTAATAGATGGGTGGCCTTGCATCAATCATGTGCGTTGAAACTAATTTCCATCCAAATTTGCCAAGATAGTTTGCTGCATCAGTAAGAGTTCGTGGATTGACTTTCTCCCCCTTGCTGTTAACAATCCACATTTGCTTGTCTTTATCAACACCTGTAGGGGTGTCTTCACCAAAGTTGGCCCATACTTTAATTTTACCGCTGGCACCATGTTGAGCGGTTAACTCACAATAAACCTTGTAAGTTCCCATTTCTTGTGTTTGAGCTTGAATCGCTACCGTTGTGATAAAGGCTGCGATAATAAAAATAATCTTTCTCATCATACTTCTATTTTAGGATTAAAAACTCTATTACGAAAGAGTATCTCTACCAATCTTCTACATTGGTAGGTTGCTGTTGTTTGATATTCTTATTCAGATAGTCCAGGAAGAAATAGGCATAGTTCATACATTTGCTATTGGCATTAAGAAAGGCCATAGCGTAACTTTTCTTATGGTCTGAGTTCTCGTTGATGGGGAAGCAATCTGACACATATACCTGTTTTGAACTGCTAACTGTAACGGATGACAGTTTCAGGACTTTGTAATCTTCGACTTTAATTGCAAATCTAACCCTATTAGGCTTAAAGCGAATATCAAGATAAATGCTGGCATCCACCTGATTGTACTCAAAGCCGGAATTATACCCACCAATCTTTGGAATAAACCCTTTGAAGATTATACCATCATCTGGGCTACTAGTTTCTATATCTGCACGAGTGGCATTGCTGACATTGAAATGCCTGGCGATAAAGTCAAAGCCGATTTTACGCATGGTTGGAATACTGAGACTGTCTGTTGTAGTCATGATATAAACATACTCAAAA
>Ga0256404_1011837_pt1 | contig 11539 bp, 8 predicted proteins | sample RumenRJG_01DNA_FD_185990 | JGI IMG/M metagenome (GOLD analysis project Ga0256404, IMG submission 185990) | Bovine rumen microbial communities from Lethbridge, Alberta, Canada - RJG_01 | ecosystem: Host-associated > Mammals > Digestive system > Stomach > Rumen | place: Canada: Alberta | collected... | reverse complement strand
AGCTTCCTTTTTGAGTTGATTGGCTCTCTTATCTTTTTGGATCTTGATTTGTGCGAAGCACAAATCAAGTAAAGAAATTGCCGATTGCTATATGTTCATAGTAATCGATGTTAGATGCTTTCGCATCCAGACATCTGGCTTTACATCATGGTTGCATGATGTTCTGCATTGTTTAGTTTTCAAAGAACACCCGCGATTCCCTCCGGCGCGGTGCGCCTTTCGTGAATCAGCTTCTATATATTACCTCATCCGTTTCGGCTTGTCAAGAACTTTTTGAATTTATTTTCGCAAGCTCTCAAGACGTCTGGGATTCAGCTGGCGGCGGCTTTTGCGCTCGTGGCTGTCTGCCGCCGACTCGTAATATATTACACGGTTGCTTGCTCCTTGTCAATGGCTTTTTGCAAAGTTTTTTGCTTTACTTTCTTTAGTACCTGGTATAAGATTTATCGTGTTACCAAACTATGATTGAAAGAAGGGGTTATTTATGTTCGTACAAGATCTCGCTAAGCGAGGCCGCCCAGAGGATCTCGCCATCATCGATCATGAACGACGCTATACATATGAAGCATTCGCCCAGGCCGTGGAGAACTGCCGCGACCGCCTTGCGGCGGCAGGCGTCCGCCCGGGCGACCGCGTCGGTATCTTCTCGCGCAACAGCGCCGATTTCGTCTTCGCGTATTTCGGCATCGTGAGCCTCGGCGCGCTCGCCGTGCCGATCAACTTCCAGCTTTCGGCGCGTGAGGTCGCGTTCATCATCAAGGACGCGGGCATCCAGCACATCCTCACCTACCAGCCGCTGAACCTCGTCGACGCGCTCGCACAGCTGCGCTACGATGCACGCGTCACGCAGCACGACATTAAACTGGCGAGCAAGAAGCAGCCCGATCTGCCGCCCGCGCCTGCGCTCCCGGCTGCCTTTGACGATCAGCATCCCTGCGCGATCATCTATACGTCGGGTACGACAGGCACGCCGAAGGGCGCCGTGCTCTCGCACCGCAACCTCATCGCCAACGCGCAGCAGATGGAGATCATGCACTGCCGCCCGGAGCACAAAGTGCTCTGCGTGCTGCCGATGTACCACGCCTTCGGCTGGACCTGCTCAGCGATCTATCCCTTTTACTGCGGCGCGACTGTCGTCATCCTCGACCAGTTTACGCCGAAGGAGACGATCAGCACGATCCGCCGCGAGGGCGTCAACGACCTCTACGTAGTTCCCTCGATCTGCAGCCTCCTCACGAAGCTCGCGACGAAGGAGGATATGAAGACGCTGCGCCTCGTCGTCAGCGGCGGCACGACGCTGCCGCTCAAGATCGAGCAGGACTTCATGGAAAAATTCGGCGTCGATATCTGCGAGGGCTACGGCCTCTCGGAGACGAGCCCTGTCGTGACGATGAACCCTCCCGGCCATGCCAAGGTCGGCTCGATCGGTCCAGTCGTGAAAAATATCGATTGGCGCATCGTCGATGCCAACGGCAACGATGTCCCCTACGGCGAAGCCGGCGAGTTCCTCGTCAAGGGGCCGAACATCATGCTCGGCTACTGGAACAACGAGGAGGCCACGCAGGAAGCCATGCGCGGCGGTTATTTCCATACGGGAGACGTCGCACGCCGGGACAAGGACGGCTATTTCTATATCATCGACCGCCTCAAGGACATGATCATCAGCATGGGCGAGAACATCTACCCGCGCGAGGTCGAAGAGCTCATCTATCAGTTCCCCGGCATCGCGGAGGCGGCCGTCATCGGCATCGAGGATAAACTGCGCGGGCAGGCGGGCGCCTGCTTTTACAGCCTGCACGAGGGCGCGACGATCAATATCCGCGAGCTCAAGAAATTCCTCCAGACGAACCTCGCTCTTTACAAGATTCCGCGCGAGTTCCACGAGCTGCCGCATCTGCCGCGCACGGCGACGGGAAAGATCGCAAAGCGCGTCATCCTCAAGGAATTCATGGATCAGAAAGCGCTGAAAAAATGACGCGCCGACCGCCGTGCGCTGCCGCGATGAACGCCTCGATGTCCCATCACCTCCCGTAAAGGCGGACGATATGCGGACAAAATAGCAAACTCAACGCACAAACGTCCACTTTGTGGACATTGTGCGCCCATTTCCAGCCAATCACGCTGCGCCTGCGGCTTGCGTTCTTGGGGATTTACATGGCAAAAACTCCCCTATCTCACTACACCCAGACAAACAAAGCATCCCGGAGCGGCCGCTCCGGGATGCTTTGCTTTCGTGACTGAGGATGTGATTGCGCGTGCTGCACGCCGCTGCCGCCCAGGGAAGCGAAGCGGCGGGAGCGCGCTCACCGCGCGCCCGGCGGGGGGTGCCAGGCGCGCAGGGGACGGCTCAGCAGATCTCGACGAGCTCCATGCCGAGCATGACGCCGAGGTCGTGGATCTGCGATTCCTTGAGGCGGAACGAGAGCACGGTATGGTGGCCGCCGCCCGCCTGGATCCAAGCCGTCGCGCCCTCTTTGAGGCCGACTTTCGGCGTCCAGAGCTGCTTGGCCACGGGGAGGTGCGGCGTCTCGGCCTCGGCGCGCCGGCAGGTGACGGGGTAGCTGATGAGGCGGAAGCCGTCGCGGAAGTCCGCGACCGTGCAGTCGATGCCCTCGCCGTCCGCGCCCGTGAAGACGAGGCGCGCGGGGTCGTCCTTGCCGCCGATGTCGAGCGGGTGCACCTCGACGCGCGGCTGGTCGCTCGCGATGGTCGGGTCAACCTCGAGCATGTGCGCGCCGAGGATGGCTTCGTGCCCCTTGCGCAGGTCGAGCGTGTAGTCCTCCATGAAGACCGTGCGGTCGTTGTGCGCCATGATCTTGAGCAGGCGCGTGAGCGCGGCCGTCTTCCAGTCGCCCTCGGCGCCGAAGCCGTAGCCGTCGCGCATCAAAAGCTGCGACGCGAGGCCCGGCAGCTGCTTGAGGCCCTTGAGATCCTCGAAGTTCGTGCAGAACGCCGTGTAGCCGCGGTCGTCGAGGAATTTCTTGATGCCGAGGTACTCGCGGAGCTGGTAGCGCACGGAGCGCTCGAAGGCCGCCGCGTCGTTTTCCTGCGGATTCAGCGCGTACGTCTCCTTGAGCTTCGCGTACTCCGCGTCGATGGCCTCCTCCGTGACAGCGTCGACGACGGCCACGAGGTCGCCGACGGGCCAGTAGTCGACGGTCCAGCCGAGCTGGATCTCCGCCTGGACCTTGTCGCCCTCCGTGACGGCGACGTTGCGCATCGTGTCGCCGAAGCGGCAGACCTTGATGCGGAAGCTCTCGTTATAGGCGACGGCAACGTCCTCCCAGTCGGCGATCTCCTGCTGCACCTCCTCGTCGCCCCACCAGCCGTAGACGATCTTGTTCTTGAGGCCGAGGCGGGCGTTGAGGTAGCCGTATTCGCGGTCGCCGTGCGCGCTCTGGTTCAGGTTCATATAGTCGAAATCAATCGTGTCGTAGGGGATGCGGTCGAGGTACTGCGTCGCGAGGTGCAGCAGCGGCTTTTGCAGCAGCACCGTGCCGCGGATCCAGTTCTTCGCGGGGGAGAAGGTGTGCATCCAGGTGATGACGCCCGCGACCTCGTCGTGGTAGTTGACGTCTTTCATGAACTGCGTGATGCCGTCCGCCGTCGTCATGACGCCCTTGCAGACGACCTTGTACGGCAGCTTGCCGCTCTCGTTGAGCTTGTCGACGACGGCCTGCGCGTCGCGCGCGACGTTCTTGAGCTGCTCCTCGCCGTAGAGGAACTGCGAGCCGGCGACGAACCAGAATTCATAGTCTCTGATGTTTTCCATAACGGTGACTTCCTTTCTCTATGAGACGCTGTCAAGCCGCTGAGTCCTGCGGCAGCGGTATTTCTCTATCTCTGCGCCTGCCCGTAGTAGGCATGGGCGCCGTGCTTGCGGAAATAATGCTTGTCGAGCAGGTACTGCGGCACGCGGCAGTCGGCGCGCGTGAGCTGCAGCGCGTGGTAGTTCATCTCGGCGACGACGTCGAGCACCTTTGCATTTTCGACGGCCTTCTTCGGCGTCGGGCCCCAGGTGAACGGGCCGTGCTGGCGCACGAGGACGGCGGGGACGGCGTCGGGGTCGAGGCCCAGCTTGCTGAACGTGCGCACGATGACCTTGCCCGTGTTTTCCTCGTAGGCGCCCTCGATCTCTTCCTGCGTCAGCGCGTCCGTCACGGGCACGTCGCCGTAAAAGCTGTCGGCATGCGTCGTGCCCATGGCCTCGATGGGGAGACCGGCCTCAGCGAAAGCGACAGCCCACGGGGAATGCGTGTGGACGACGGCACCGAGCGTCGGGAACTCCTCGTAGAGCACGCGGTGCGTCGGCGTGTCACTCGACGGGTTCAGCTCGCCCTCGACGACCTTCCCCGTCTCGAGATCGACGAGCACGATGTCCTCGGGCCGCAGCGTCTCGTAGGGAACGCCCGACGGCTTGATGGCGAAAATGCCGCGCTCGCGATCGATGCCTGAGACGTTGCCCCAGGTGAATGTCACGATGCCGTATTGCGGCAGGAGAAGATTGGCTTCATAGACTTCTTGCTTGAGGGATTCCAGCATAGAACCGCTCCTTTCTCTCACGCGTGGTCGGGGATCACGGCCGCGCCGCGCTCCACGGCGAGGCCCTTCTGATAGGCAGCGAGGAACGCCTGCGCGCCGCGCCTGCCCGCCTCGGTCGGCGCGAGCGTCGTCCGCTCCGCCTGCGGGAAAGCCGTCTCATCGAGGAAGTCCGCGAGATCCTCGCCCGCGTGCCATTTCGCGAAGACCGCGAGCACCGCCATGCCCCAGGGGCCGCCCTCGCCCGCCGTCTTCATGACGGAGATGGGGAGGCCGAGGCAGTCGGCGAGCGCCTGCTGCGCGATGACCGGCGTCTTGAAGAGGCCGCCCTGCGCGATCATGACGTCCGTCTCGACGCCCTCCTCGCCCGCGAGGATGTCCATGCCGAGCCGAAGCGGCGCGAAGCAGCCGTAGAGCTGCGCGCGCATGAAGTTCGCGAGCGTCATGCGGCTGTGCGGCGTGCGCACGAAGAGCGGCCGTCCCGCCTCGACCTCCGTGATGTTCTCGCCGGAGAGGCAGCTGTAATTGAGCAGTCCGCCCGCGTCCGCGTCCGCCTCTCTCGACGCGCCGAGCAGCGTCCCGTAGAGCTCCTTGCCCGCAAGCGGCCGGCCGATGGCCGCGGCGAACTCGCCGAAGAGCTTCACCCACGCGTTGAGGTCGCTCGTGCAGTTGTTCGTGTGCACCATCGCGACGGGCGCGCCCGCGGGCGTCGTGACCACGTCGATGTCGCGGTGCACCTGCCGCAGCGGCGCGTCGAGCACGTGCATCGAGAACGCCGACGTGCCGACGCTGATGTTGCCCGTGCGCTTGCGCACGGCGTTCGTGCTGACCATGCCCGTGCCCGCATCGCCCTCAGGCGGCGCCATGAGCGCGCCCGGCGCGAGCTGTCCGCTGAGATCGAGGAGGCGCGCGCCCTCCGCCGTGAGATGGCCCGCGCACGCGCCCGCGCGCAGCACGCGCGGCAGGATATCGAGGATCTGCCACGGCTGCGCCGCGACGCGCGGCAGCGCGTCGAACTTCGCCGCGAGCGCCGCATCATAGGTGCCGCTCGCCTCGTCGATGGGGAACATCCCCGACGCGTCGCCGATGCCGAGCACCCGCTCGCCCGAGAGCCGCCAGTGCACATAGCCCGCGAGCGTCGTGAGGAAGTCGATCTCCCGGGCCGACGTCTCGCCGTTCAGGATGGCCTGATAGAGATGCGCGATGCTCCAGCGCTGCGGTATATTGAAGGAAAACTCCTCCGTGAGCGCGTCGGCCGCCTCGCCCGTGATGTTGTTGCGCCACGTGCGGAAAGCCGCGAGCTGCCGCCCGTCGCTTGCAAACGGCAGATAGCCGTGCATCATCGCACTGACGCCGATACTGCCGAGCGCCTGGAGCGGCGCTTGGTAGCGCGCGGAGACCTGCGCCTTGATCTCCGTGAAGCAGGTCTGAATCCCGGCCCAGACCTGCTCGAGATCATACGTCCAGATCCCGTCCTCGAGCTGGTTCTCCCAGCCATAGCTCGCCGACGCGAGCGTCCGGCAATCCTTGCCGACGAGCACCGCCTTGATGTTCGTCGAGCCGAGCTCGATGCCGAGCGCCGTCTCGCCCGCGCGGATCTCCTGCGCCCGGCGTGCTTCCTCCTGGCGATTTTCTGCCATAAGGCGTCCCTCCTCATATGATAGAAGCTCATGAATATGCAACATACTGTGTTCGAGCACACTTTTATAACCCCTACAATACATCAGCTCTTTCCTTTTGTCAATCTTTATCTTATTTTATCGCGCGCAGCAGAATTGTCGCGGATTTTCCGCATGGATTTTCTTTTATTGCCCATGTTTGCCAAGTGTTTTTACGGATTTAACGGAAATTCTTCTTGAACTGCCAGAATTTTCTATTGACAGCGATAAAAAAAGCGTTTATCATCGTAATCAGAAAATGTGCTCGGGAACATACCGCCGCAGAACAGACGATATGGCGAGAGCGCGGGGAAAGACTCTTTGGGAAGGTTTTTGCTTTATGAGTTAGGAGGTAGCAACATGAAGATGAATTGGCATGGTGCGAAGCGCATCCTATGTGCGATCGCGATGTTCGTGCTCTGCGCGTTCGCGCTCACCGGCTGCGGTACGCAGGCGACGAAGCAGCAGGGCACGCCTGACAAGGTGAAGATCGGCGTCTCCATCTGGAGCTCGACGGATGTGCTCGGCTCCCAGTGCAAGCGCATCCTCGATGAGGCCGCGGACGCGCTCGGCGTAGAGCTCGTCTACGTCGACCAGGGACATGTATCGGAGAAGGTCACGGCCTCCGTCGAGACGCTCGTCGCCTCCGGCTGCCAGGGCATCATTATCTGCAACTCGTCCGACACGGAGATGGCTTCCGCCATCAAGACGGCCAACGACAACGGCGTCTACCTGGCGCAGTTCTTCCGCATCATCAACAAGGACAAGAACCCGGACATCTACGCGCAGGCGCTCAAGTCCCCGTACTACATCGGCGCTGTGCATGAGAACGAGGTAGAGAACGGCAAGCGGCTCGTCAAGATCCTTCTCGACAAGGGCTGCCGCGACATCGGCCTCATCGGCTGGGAGCAGGGCGACGCGACCTGGCTCGGCCGCTGGGAAGGCTACAAGGCCGGCATCGAGGATTGGAACACGAACCATCCGGACGACCAGGCGAAACTCTCTGACCCGCAGTACGCAGGCACATCCTCCGAGGGCGGCGCGAAAGCTGCCGAGGCTCTCATGAGCGCCGATCCGAAACTCGACGCCCTCATCCCCGCAGGCGGCGGCGGCGACCCGCTCCAGGGCGCGATCGCAGCGGTCGAGCGCGCTGGCAAGACGGGCACCATCAAGATCGTCTCCACGGACTTCCTGCCGGATCTCGGCGAGCGTCTCCAGAACGGCTCCATCGCCGGCGAGTCTGGCGGCCACTACTGCGACCCGCTCTACGCGTTCATGATGGTCTACAATGCCATCAAGGGCAACAACAAGGAAGTCGCAAACAACTTCGTCGATATGGAGTTCCCGTACCTCTACGTATCCTCCCCGCAGGACTACGGCGAGTATGACAAGTATTTCGTCCAGAATCTCCCCTTCACGAAGAATGAGCTCGTAGAGATGTCCAAGATGACGCTCGACCAGCTCAAGGAATCCGCTGCGAAGCTCTCCATCGCTGACGCCGCAGCTCGTTCCGGCAAATAAATCATCGCATCGAAACGGCTTGCCTGCGCTTCGCAGCAAGCGTATGAGGATAGCCAGTATCAGATGTGATACTGGCTATCATTATGTGGAACCGCTGACGGGATGATGATTCCAGCCGCGGTTCATCACTAAGGAGGGGAACTATGGACGCACGCACACAGAACATGAGCAAGAAGAAACTGTCGTCCACCATCAAGGGATACCTGATCCTGTGCCTGATGATCTTCGTATCCTGGCTCGTGTTCAAACTTCTCACGCCGGATAACTTCGGCACTATGGACAACATGCTGAGCTACTTCCAGGCGAGCCTGATCGCCTCGGCCGGCGCCGTCGGCTTCTACCTCGTCATCGTCATGGGCATGTTCGATTTCTCCATCGGCGCCGCCATCATCCTCGCGAGCATCCTCGGCTGCAAGCTCGCCGGCATGGGCTACGGCTACCTCGGGCTCCTCGGCGGCTGCCTCCTGACGGGCGCGGTCGTCGGCGCCTGCAACGGCTTTTTCTATATCAAGCTCCGCATCCCCTCGATGATCATCACGACGGGCCTCGCGCTCATCTACGAGTCGCTCGCCAACATGATCGCGGGCGGTGCCGCGCAGACGCTGCCCGCGGATCTGCGGCTCTTCGGCCAGATGCCTGGCAACCTCATCCTCGCGCTGCTGACCTTCTTCGCGGCGTACGCCATCCTGAACTACACGAAGATTGGCACCTACACCTACGCCATCGGCAGCAACGAGTTCATCGCGAAGAACATGGGCATCAACGTCGACCGTTACAAATTCCTCGCGTTCCTCATCAGCGGCATCTTCTTCGGCATCATGTCCGTGCTGACGATCTCCTACGGCTCCTCGATGGTCGCCGTCACGGGCATGGCCTCCATGAGCCGCAACTTCATCCCGACCATGGGCTGCTTCTTCGGTCTTGCCTTCAAGAAATACGGCATCCCCATCCAGGCCATCGTCCTCGGCGAGTTCATGATCAACATCATCTTCTACGGCTTCGTCGCGCTCGGCGCACCGACGGCCATCCAGGATGTGATCACCGGCTTCGCACTGCTGATCATCGTCGCGCTGACGACGAAGACGGTGAGAAGCGCCATTGTCAAATAAGGGGGTGTAGCAATGAGTGAAATCAGACTGCAAGTGCAGCATCTATCCAAATCCTTCGGCATCACGAAAGCCGTCCGCGACGTGTCCTTCAACGTCAACAAAGGCGAGGTGCACGCGCTGATCGGCGAAAACGGCTCCGGCAAATCGACGCTGACCAACATGCTGACCGGCATCTACACGATCGACAGCGGGAAATTCATCCTCGACGGCAAGGAAGTCCACCCGAAAAACCAGGTCGAGGCGAACGAGGAAGGCATCTCCATCATCGTGCAGGAGCTCGGCACGCTCTCGGGCCTCACCGTCGCGGAGAACATCTTCCTCGGCCACGAGGACCGCTTCGTGAAATACGGCATCAAGAACACGCGCGAGATGAACCGGCAGGCGAACGAGCTCCTGAGGAAATACGAGTTCTCCCACATCCGCGCGGAGGAGCAAATCGACGAGTACAATTTCGAGGACAGAAAGCTCATCGAGATCATCAAAGCGACCTACTTCTCCCCGAAAATCGTCGTCATCGACGAGACGACGACGGCGCTCTCGCAGGAGGGCCGCGAGGAACTCTACAAACAGATGGACCGCATCCGCGCGTCGGGGAACAGCGTCATCTTCATCTCGCACGACCTCGCCGAGGTGCTCGACAAATCCGACACCATCACCATCATGCGCGACGGCAGCTACATCGACACGGTAAAGAGCAGCGACGTCACCGAGGACGACCTCAAGCGCCTCATGGTCGGCCGCGAGGTCACGGGCGACTACTACCGCACGGACTACGGCGAAAAGGTATCGGACGAAGTCGTCCTCTCCGTAAAAGACGTCTCCGTGCCCGGCCTCCTCCATGACATCTCCTTCGACCTGCACAAGGGCGAGATCCTCGGCTTCGGCGGCCTCTCGGAGTCCGGCATGCACGAGATCGGCAAAGCCGTCTTCGGCGCCTCCTACGACCGCACGGGCAGCGTGCAGCTCGCCGACGGCACCGAGATCAACGACATCCCGGCCGCCATCGCGCACAGCATCGCCTACACCTCCAAGGACCGCGACAACGAGTCCGTCATCCTCAACCAGAGCATCGAGGACAACATCACGCTCCCCTCGCTCCCGGATCTCGCCGCGGGCCCGCTGCAGTTCCTCAGCGACAAGAAGCTCCGCGCCTTCTCGGAAAAATACGCCGAGCAGATGTCCGTCAAAATGCAGGACGTCGACCAATTCGTCTCCGACCTCTCCGGCGGCAACAAGCAGAAAGTCGTGCTCGCGCGCTGGATCGGCAAGGACTCCGATATCCTCGTCCTCGACTCGCCGACGCGCGGCATCGACATCAAGGTCAAACAGGACATCTACCAGCTCATGAACCGCATGCGCAAGAAAAACAAATCCGTCATCATGATCTCCGAGGAACTCATGGAGCTCATCGGCATGTGCGACCGCATCCTCATCATGAAGGATGGCGCCGTAAACGGCGAGCTCGCCCGCAGCCAGGAGCTCAGCGAGAACATGTTGATTTCCAAGATGGTATAAGGAGGGTGCATGATGAGTGCGAATGAAACAAAACTTTCCATCGACGAGGAACGCGCCAAAGCAAGGCGCATGAACCAGATCCGGACGTATCTCCCCGTCGTCGGCCTCGTCGCCGTCTTCGTCCTGTTCATCTTTCTGACCGACGGCGCCATGATCGCCCCGAGGAACCTCATCCTCCTGCTGAACCAGGTCTACGTCGTGATGATCGCCGCGATGGGCGTCTTCTTCATCATGACGATGGGCGGCCTCGACTTCTCCCAGGGGTCGATCCTCGGCATCTCCTCCATCGTGATCTGCCTCCTCTCCCCGCACGGCATCGGCCTCGCCATCCTCGGCGGCATCGCAGCCGGCGCCGTCATCGGCGCGGTCAACGCCTACTTCCACGTCTGCCGCAAGATCGCGTCCTTCATCGTCACGATCTGCACGATGTTCCTCTTCCGCGGGTTCATCAAATACTTCGCCTCCGACTCGCCGGTTCGCGCGAGCATGGACGTCTACGACTATGACAGCATCGAGTTCAAGCTCGCCTGCACCGTCCTCATCGTCCTCGTCGGCTTCCTCGTCTTCCGCTTCACGCCGTTCGGCACCTATCTCAAGGCCATCGGCGCCGGCGAGCGCGGCGCCATGTTCGCGGGCATCCGCACCGACCGCATGAAATTCTTCATCTACACGCTGGCGGGCGCGCTGACAGGCTTCGCCGCCTTCCTCAACATCGTCAAGAACGGCTCCGCCACGGCCAACGTCGGCAACCAGCTCGAGACGCAGATCCTCATCGCCCTCGTGCTCGGCGGCATGCCGATCTCCGGCGGCGCGAAAGTGCGCTTCGGCAACATCATCGTCGGCTCGCTCCTCTTCTACGTCCTCTACACCGGCCTCACGATGATCGGCCTCTCGCCGCAGACCCTCCAGCTCATCGAGGGCGTCATCTTCCTCATCTTCGTCGCCGTCTTCGCCGACCGGAAAGCGCTCAAGGTCATCAAATAGGAAAGCGAGACGCTGCCAGACGGCAGCAGACCTCCCGCAACCATCGTAAAAAAGCAGCCTCTGCCCGCATGGAGCAGAAGCTGCTTTTTGCTATGTAAATCCCCAAGAGCGCAAGCCGCAGGCGCAGCGCGATTGGCTGGATTTACTGCAAGGACGGGCGCACAATGTCCACAAAGTGGACGTTTGTGCGTTGAGTTTGCTATGTAAATCCCC
>Ga0256404_1011836_pt1 | contig 11540 bp, 13 predicted proteins | sample RumenRJG_01DNA_FD_185990 | JGI IMG/M metagenome (GOLD analysis project Ga0256404, IMG submission 185990) | Bovine rumen microbial communities from Lethbridge, Alberta, Canada - RJG_01 | ecosystem: Host-associated > Mammals > Digestive system > Stomach > Rumen | place: Canada: Alberta | collected... | reverse complement strand
AATTTTAATTTGGATATTGTTTTTTTTTGGCTCCTGAGTATAATAATAGCAGTAGAGACTTTTCGCTTAGTCTTTATGAATAATTGTTATGTTTACTATAGAATTTACAGCCTTAATATTTATTTTTGGCTGTTTTTTCTTTTTCAACAAACTAATAATCCATTTGAAAAAACTAGCAAATATCTTCATTCTATCACCTCCAGTCGACAACAAATTTAAAATTCGTCCCGACGGAGCAATATCATAAAGACTTGTCCCTACTGCCAAATATATTTAAACTATATTTTATTTGTAAATCAAGAAAAAGAGCACCTATTAAGTGCTCATAAAGATTATATTGCCAGCCAATAAAAAAAGAACACAGGCAAATAATCCACTATCGGAAAATTGTCCGCCCACTATCGGAAAATTGTCCGCCCACTATCGGAAAATTGTCCGCCCACTATCGGAAAATTGTCCGGAGGTATTTCTGAAAGCCTTTAAAATAAAGGGCTTGCGGGTGCCCTTTTCAGTTTAAGAATATAAAAGGCTTTTAAAGGCTTTTAAAACGGCTGCGCCCGCCCGCTTGACGGCGGCGGGCTTGCCTTGCATTATTAGAGCAAGTGCAGGGCCTTTTTCTTTATCGGCACAGGGAGGGGGATATAAAATCCCTGCAGCTGGATCAGATCAGAACGGCAGCAGGGTGCCACGCACAACAATGGCAATTCAAAAGAGGGTATTTGCCTATATTTTCCGGGAATTGCACAAAAAAAGCGGATGCAAAACAGGAGGGAAAATGAACAGAGAACAAGCAAAACAGGAAATCCGCAGCAGCATCAGCTGTGAGAAGTATTTGCAACCGTCAAAAAGTGGGCTGTACTGCTGCCCGTTATGCGGGAGCGGCACAGGGAACCACGGCACCGGGGCCGTAAAGCTGTATAAGGCCTCTAATACATGGTATTGCCACAGCTGCCAGAATGAGGAACTAAAGGGCAAACAGGGGGATGTAATAGACCTTTACGAACTGCAAGAGGGTGTAGACTACAACACAGCTTTATCTTTATTGGCTGCAGAATTGGGCATCAGTATAGATGCATACAAGCCCACAGCAGCGGAGGACTTTGCAGGAGGCCCACAGCAGCCCGAAAATGACCAAAGGCATATAAATGCACCCCAAACACAAAAAGAGCCGCCACGGGGCGCAGAGGTGGACTATTTAGGATATTACATAGAGTGCAAAAAAAGGATAAACGATCCTGCAGCTGCTGCCTATTTAGCAAGCAGGGGCATCAGCACAGAAACAGCTGCTGCCTATTGGATAGGTTTTGATCCTGCAGCCGATCCAGCCAGCGCACCGGGAGGCACCGGGGACAAGCGGCACTCTTGCCCCCGCATCATAATACCAACTTGCAACAGCCATTATGTAGGGCGCAGGATAGACGGACAAAAAGAGTTTGACAAGGTAAACGCAAAGGGCAGCAGCCCTGCAATATTCAATATGGATGCACTTTATAAACAAGAAGTGCAAGAAGTATTTGTCACAGAGGGCGCATTTGATGCACTATCTATTTTAGAGGCAGGCAAAACCGCAATAGCATTAAACAGCGCAGGAAACTTTTCGGCCCTGCTAAAGCAGCTGGAAAAGAAAAGGACAGAGGCAACGCTAATATTATGCCCGGACAATGACACCGATCCGCAGACCGCTGCCAAAGTCAAAAGACAGTTTGCAACGCTTGCAGAGGGCCTGCAGCGGCTAAACATTGCCCACATAACAGCAGACATAAACGGCAGCTACAAGGATGCAAACGAGCATTTAACAGGCAATGCAGCATCCTTTTTAGAGGCATTGGAAAAGGCACAGAGTCAGACCGCTGCGAAACCAGACAACACACAATATTATATTGATGCCTTGATGCAAGGCGAAATAGAACGATTTAAGAACGATAAAAAGACAGGATTTAGCAACCTTGACCGGGAGGCGGGCGGCTTTTATTCTGGCTTGTATGTGCTGGCTGCTATATCGTCATTAGGTAAAACAAGTTTTGCGCTGCAGCTGGCAGATCAGTTAGCAGAGAGCGGGCAGGATGTGATTTTCTTTTCGCTTGAACAATCCCGGCTGGAGTTAGTAAGCAAGAGCCTTGCCCGCCAGACCGTAGAAACAGACGAAAAGGGACAGCTTGTATTTAAGAGGGCAGCAACAAGCCTGCAAATATGCAAAGGGGAAAAGGTGCCGCAGGCTGTAGAGAAATATAAAAAGGCTGTAGGGGACAGGATAAACATTGTAGAGGGCAATTTTAACTGTAATATATCTTTTATTGGGGACTATGTGCGGCAGTATATCCGCAAAAACGGCAGCAGGCCTGTTGTATTTATAGACTATCTGCAGATATTGCAGCCTGCATCAGATACCAAAAGCACTAAAGAGGCTGTAGACTATACAATCACGGAACTAAAACGCATGAGCAGGGAGCTTGATTTAACTGTAATAGCTATCAGCAGCGTGAACCGTGCAAACTACTTAACTCCGATAGATTTTGAAAGCCTAAAGGAAAGCGGCAGCATAGAGTTTAGCTGTGATGTATTGTGGGGCCTGCAGCTGCAATGCCTTAATGATGATATATTTTCACAAGAAAAGAAAATAAAAGAAAAACGGGAGATAGTACGGGCGGCAAAGAGCGCAACACCCCGGAAAATAGAACTGTCATGCCTTAAAAACAGATACGGGATAGCAAACTACAGCTGTTATTTTGACTATTATCCAGCGTTTGATGTATTTACAGAGGACACGGCAGCACCGTGGGCAGATATGCCACCGTTTGAGGATGCAGACAAGAAATTTAATGCAATAAGAGAACGGCTGAAAAGTATATAAAATAGATCCTGCAGAGAGCGGAAAAGGCCCGAAAATACGGGCTTTTTCTTTTGCTTTTCCTTTACTTTTTCTTGTTTTTATTGTATAATAAGTGCAAGAACTAAAAACATACACAAGAAGTGCAGGAGGTATATAAAAATGACAGAACAGGCAAAAGAGGCCCGGAAAGCATACAGAAGAAAATGGGCAAAGAATAACCCTGACAAGATAAAGGCAGCGCAGGAAAGATATTGAGAAAAGAAAGCTGCTGCCGATCAGAAAGAAAAGAAATAGGCACAGGAGGGCACGGCAATGGATGCATTAGCAATTTACAATCCGCAGGAGATAACAGCGCAGGGATTTAGCAGCAGCCTGTTTGCAGATTTTGTTTCATGGATAGACCGCAGCGAGAAAACGGCCCGCAGCTACCTTACAAACTTAAAACAATTTATGGTATGGCTGAAATATGCATCCGTGGTAAACCCTAACAGGCAGGATGTTTTATCTTATAGGCAATGGCTGCTTGCAGAGCATGAGGCAATAACGCTTGATCCGGGAACCGCACAGGGCTGGAAATATAGAACGGACAGCACAGGGGAACCGATAAAGGTAAATTGCAAGCCTAACACCGTAGCACAGTATTTACGCAGCGTTTGTCAGTTCTTCAAATGGACAGCTGCAAACGGCCTTTATCCAGACATAGCGGCAAACATACACGCACCCAAAATAAAACACGATATGCACAGAAAAGATGCATTGACCGCACAGGAGGTGCTGCAGATAGAGGAGAGCATAGCACAGAGGGCGGCAGAGCGCACACAAGAGGCGCAAGAGGCGCAGAAAGACACAGCAGGCAGAATACAGCGCAGCACAGAGCAGGGCAAGAGGCTGTTTGCAATGTATCTGCTGGCAGTAAATGCAGGTCTGCGAACTATTGAAATCAGCAGAGCGAATATAAAAGACCTTGAAACCAAAGGCGGGCAGACTTGGCTGTATATATGGGGCAAGGGACACACAGAGCCAGACCAAAAGAAACCATTAGCACCAGAGATAGCAGCGGCGATAAATGACTACCTGCAGAGCAGATCAGACAGGCCGACAGGCAGCAGCCCTCTTTTTGTCAGCACCGGGAACCGCAGCAAAGGCAAGCGCATTGCAACCACTACAATTAGCACAATGTTAAAAAGAGCAATGCAGGCGGCAGGATTTAACAGCGAAAGGATAACAGCCCACAGTTTGAGGCACACAGCTGGCACAGCCGTGCAGGAGCTGACAGGGGACATTTACACAACGCAAAAATACATGAGGCACAGCAACCCGGCAACAACAGAAATATATTTGCACAACGAAACAGAGAAACAAGAGGCAGACATAGCAAAGAAATTATACAACCTATACCACCCCGGCAAGAATGATCTGGCTACCGTGGGGCGAGTGTAAGAGGGGACATAATTTTCACAGAAAAGGGAAATTTTCAAAAACGGACAACAAAAAAACCGAAAAAGGGAGGTGATAATTTGAACGGTTTTAATCTATTGGCAGATGCTGGCAGATGCCCACAGGAAAGCAGGGCAACAGAGGCAGGCCGATCTGCTGGATATATTAGCAGGATGCACACAAGAGGATATTTGCGCCCTGTTTGACAGCACGGCATTTAATGACATTGCAAAGGGATATTTGCAACAGGCCTGCAGGGAGCTTGCAGCAGAAGAAACAATAACAGAGGAGCAGGCCAAAGCTGTGCAGCGGAGGTATAACGTGTTATTTAGTGAAAAGAGGGCAAAAGAAATATTGCAATTTTAATATTCTAATTAAACTAATATTGAATAGCTTAATTAGAAATTTACACAAGAAGTGCAGGAGGTGCAGCACATGAGATTTATAATTCACATGGACATAGAACCGGGCAACGATAACACAGTTAGCATTAAAAGAACAGAGCAGGACAAGGCCCACATATTTATAACAGCATCAGACAACCAGAGGGCACAGGAACTGCTGCAGGAGGGGCAGGAGCAAGCGGCAGCAGCCCGCTGGATGCCGACAGAGGAAAAGACAGAGCGGCAATACTATGCGCCAGCTTTATCTGTAGAGGAGGCAGAAAAGGCCCTTGCAAGTCTGCAGGAAACAGCAAAGGGCGCACGGTTCATGAAATCATTAGAGCAGGCCCGGAAATTTACCCACGGGCACAGCATGAGCCTTAAACAAGTAAAAGTATTTTGTTTAATTGCTTATTCAAAAGGCGCATTTTATGCTGTGTCAGATGCCTATAATTATGCATACAAGAGAGGATATGAAAGCGCAAAGAGGGCCGCAAAAGTATAATAAACTAATTACACAAACAGGGGGGCTGCGTACTTCAACCCGCTGTCCCTATACAAAAAAACACACGTTAAAACAAAACGGGAGGGCAACAGATGCAAGTTATAACAACAGCCGTAATAAAAGGCGGGACAGGAAAAACCACCACGGCAGCAGCATTAGCGCAAGCAGCTGCATCAGCAGGCAAGAAAGTGCTTGCTATAGACCTTGATCCGCAGGCTAATCTATCCTTTTTTATCGGCGCAGATCAGAACAAGGGCGGCAGCTATCAGCTATTGCACGGGGCAGCACCGGGGGAACTAATACATAGGACAGCGCAGCATATAGATGCCATTGCAGCAAGTCCCGATCTGGCAACAGAGAAAACGGCACCAGCAAGCGCAAAGAGGCTGCAGGATGCCATAGAACCACTAAAAAGCAAATATGATTTTATATTCATAGACACACCACCCCAAATGGGGGAATTAACTTTTAATGCATTGCAGGCAAGCACAGGCCTTTTGATCCCGCTGGAAACAGACAACAGCAGCTTGCAGGGGCTTTACCAAATAACAGACATTGCCCACCAGATGCAGCACAGCAACACGGCTTTATCTATTATTGGCACTATACTGACAAGATATGATGCAAGGCCAAAGCTAAACAGATACCTGCAAGAAGTAATTACAGATAAAGGAAAAGAAATAGGCGCACCGTTTTTAATGGGCATCAGACCGGGCATAGCAATTAGAGAGGCACAGGCCCTGCAGCAATCGTTATACAGTTACGCACCCAAATGCAGGCCTGCAATAGATTATATGGAACTGCTAAAGAGGATCAGCAAAGGGCGGCGGCCCACAAAAAGCAAATAATAAAAAAATGGTGAGAGAGTGAGGGCACAACAATGGCAGGTAAAAAAGATTTTGGAGCAATGAACACAAGCAGAGTTTACACAGCAATAGAACAGGCAACCAGCAAGAGAGGGCAGCAGGGTGCAGCAAGTCCACAGGAGCAGGCAGAGAGGGCTGCAGAGCTTAAAACGCAGGGCAGAAAAGGCTGCAAGGCCACACGCATAAATATGGCATTTACACCAGATAATCATGAGTTTATAAAGTTTGTGGCAAAGGCAAGCGGCAAGACAATGACAGAGCTAACTAATCTTGTTATTGCAGCATACAGAAACGAGCATCCAGAAATATTAGAACAAGCAAAATCTTTTCTTGATACTATCAACAATGGTGTTTTTTCGTCATTATTAGGCGAAACACCGGGCAAAAAGGGCAAGAAGTAAAACCACACGGGGAATTAACAAGCCCCCGCACTTTTCCTGCTGGAAAAGGCGAAAAGGGCAAGACCACGCACCCACCCACAAACACAAAAATGTCAAAATCCCGTGGTTTTTAGGAATTTACGGAACCGATAAAAACAGGAGGCGCAGCAAATGGCAAAAAAGAAGAACCCGGCAGCAGATGCCATTAAAACAGAGATAGAAAAAAGGCTTGAACAGTTTAAGGAAGTGGGCAAAGAGCTTGCAAACAAAGTTTTGAATACACAAGAGGTGCAAAATGTTATAAACGGAGTTAGACAGGCTGTAAACACTATCACAGCTTATATGCAATCGGAAGAATACAAGGCAGCAAAAGAGGCCTTGCAGCAAGTGGCTGCATATATCAGAGAGCATAAAGAGGATTTTGAAACATTAGGAGCTGCCACAGATCATATAAAAGACCTTGCACCGTTTCTGCAGGAGGAGATAGAAGCCGATCCAGAGTTTACCGGGACAACTATAAAACAAGTTGTTAGGACAGGTTTTACCATTAGGGGCGAAATAAGAGAGAGCAAATACAAGCCACTAATAGAAAGAGCAGAGCATAAACTTGCGGAATATATCGAAAAAACAGAAGAAATAACAGAAATAGAACAAGCCGCAAAGGAACTGCCCAAAATAATCGAAAAGCCAACAGAAAAATTAGATATAACAACAGACATTGTAAATAATACAATATGGAGCCTTATAGCAAGGAAAATCGGTAAAAATGACATTGAGGGGCAGCTATCATTTCAGAGCGTAGACGGCGAAATTATATTTGAGGAAGAAAACGGGAACCACGTCACAAGCCTAAAGCCGATCCCAAACGGGGATATTTTATTAGCTTTAAACTTTGAGGATTTAGGGACAGATATATCAATAACAAAACAGCTTACACATTATGACCAGCGTTGTTATATAGCTATAGGCGCATTATATAAAGCTGGAAACAATTATATAACACCGTCACAAATATATTATGCAATGGGATATAATGGCACACCGGGCACCAAAGATTTAAACGATATTAACAAGAGTGTAACAAAGTTAAGGGCAACACATATTTACATTGATAACAAAATGGAAAGTGAAGCCACAAAGGGAGGATATGAGCGTTTTATTTATGATGACAGCCTACTGCCTGCTGCCCGTGTTAGCGTTATATCACGGGGCAAACTGACAAACAATGCTATTATGCCGCACGGTGAGCCGCCACTCATTGCATTTGCAAGGATGCGAAAGCAAATAACAACCATACCACGGGGCATTTTGGTTAGCGATTTAAACAAAACAGATGCAAACTTGCGGCTGGAGGCTTATTTTATAGACCGTATTTCACACATGAAAAGAGGCCGGGCGCACACAAAAATGCTTTATGATACTATTTTCCTGCAATGCAATGTAACCACGCAAAAACAGAAAAAGAGAACGCTGGAAAAAATAAGAAAGCTGTTAAACGGCTATATCCGTGAAAAATGGATACTTGACTACAAAGAAGAACAAGACGGCATAAAGATTATATTGCCAGCCGATAAAAAAAAGAACACAGGCAAATAATCCACTATCGGAAAATTGTCCGGGGGTATTTCTGAAAGCCTTTAAAATAAAGGGCTTGCGGGTGCCCTTTTCAGTTTAAGAATATAAAAGGCTTTTAAAAGCTTTTAAAACGGCTGCGCCCGCCCGCTTGACGGCGGCGGGCTTGCCTTGCATTATTAGAGCAAGTGCTCTTAGATTTATTGTCTATATAAACTCTCGAAAGTATAGCATATCCTGCAAGATCCATAAGAGTATCAATTAATCGTTCGTCTGTTTCGTTGTCTTTTTCTCCATTTAAAATGATTTGTTTCAATCTATTCAATTTATCTTCTATCCTTACACATATAAGGACATTCCCGTATTCATCTAAAGTTTTAAAAAAGCTGTTCCCATACATTTTATTCTTTTCTGTGAGCAACTCTCTTAATTGATTGCATTTCAGATTAATTGCTTTCTGTATCTCTTGTTCGTTATTCCCCATTTGGTCTCCTTGAAAATTATAAACTAATTTCATATAATCCCCGTTGCGTAGTCCGTAAAGTACGGGTTTATTACTTCCAATCTAACTCTCTTAGTTAGAGAAAGAGGTGATGATATGTTGGATTTGATTATCCTTTTAATTGATTTGGTCTTATTGATCTTTCAATTTTTAGAATACAAAAAGAACAACCGTGCTGAAGACACGGTTATTATTATAATTATTCAATAGCAATAAACCCGTCTAACGGATTACGCTTTTATTATATACATTGAAAAATAAAATATCAACCCCCACCAGAACCTTGATTTGGCGGGCTTTTTTCGAGGAATAAATTAAGGCTTTCAGTAATAATAAAAACAACCTCTTCATGAGGCTGCTCTTTAATTTTTTTAATGGAGTTTAGAAACAAACGCACATAGATTCTTTATCAACATCCTTTTCTTCTTTTTCCATACCATTTTCAATTCCATTATCTTTTGGTTCTTCGAATTCAACCAGGTATTTCTTATAGTCTACTCCTTTTAGCAATGCTGTCACTTCTTCAATATACTTTTCCATAGTATATCCATCTTTCGTTTTACAAACGTTAGCACATGGAGAGCATTTTAGATCTTTAATAGTTTCAAAGCTTATCCAAGCACCGTGGTTCTTCCTGTGTCCGTTCCAGTAAAAATAATCGCAAAATTCTCTCTTGTCTACAGCAACAACTAAAAGATTACTTTGCATTATTTTTTCTTTATTCTCAGTAATTTCTTCCATCAATAATCTGAAAAAGTTAGAGTAATTTAGTATTTGCTCTCTAAGCAATTTTTGCTTAAGGGAGCCGTCTTTCGTTAACATATAGGTACCACTACCGATGCCAAATGCTCCACCACCAAGTGCCCCAGCACCCCACCAAATCTTATTCCATAAACCTGCTTTTCTAGCTGCTTCTGCTACCTCGGCAGCTTTCTTAGCTTTTTCTACCGCTTCTTTTGTTTCCCCAACAACTTTAGCTACTGTAGCTGCTTTACCAAATAACAATCCAAATGCTGCATTACCTATTAGATAACTACCAATAGTTGAAGATACGAAACCAAGAGTTTGGATAAGAGCTGATGCTGATTTATATGTGATACCAAATTTATCTTGAGCCCATAACACGGCACTCGTGAGAGCAATAATAACCAATTTATCAGGTATTCCCAAATATTCTGCCAATTTCTCTCCTACGATACCTTCTAGTATATTAGCTGCACCATTTAAAAATCCATCCAGATTGTTTTTATTTTCCTTAGCCAAATCTTGCAATTTCGGCATATTTTTGATAATCCCAACTAAATCGTCATGAAAAGCTATCAAGAAACTTCTTAGATTTGATTTATTATCTTTCGTATTACATTTTTGATCTAACAAACACGGAATATTATAGAGTTGTATTTCTCTATACTCACTCCCATAAGTGGATTCTATATATCCTGGACTTTTTGTAAGTGATACAGGTATACCTAAGTTTGGATCAAATAACATATTTTCTAATGCGGTAGACTCTCTTTTTTTGAATTCACCAATCAAATCTCTATGCTCAATTATTGGGTTATCTCTACCTGCAAATACTTTCTCATTAACACTAACGAAGCAAAAAATAAAACTTAGGAATACACTTATTATTTTTTTCATAATCAGTACCCCTTAGCTATCTCTTTAATAAGTCTATCTTTTTGAAAACTGTCAGTTCTAGAAACAAAATTATGGTGAACACCAAACTGTTTATTCTTATATTCTGGTCTTATGACTATAACTATACCATATGGATAATCAGCAATATATTCTGCAATTACACCACCACCAAGAGAATTACTACACTGTGCAGCCACAGTCTGGAAATCCGGATTTTCACGGGACCATTTACCAGATATCCCACGATGAACATTTCTAACTAAAGAATATACTCCTGGAATAAAACCAAAGGTAATGCCAATATACGATAGTAGATTACTACCTTTTGAATCTGAGAGCCCCATACAAACTGCTCCAATCAACGCACCACCCGCTGGTTCCATAAATTCGACCCAGCTTTTGTATTTCCTTATATCATCATACATATCTGAATTTTTAACTATCTTTTTATACTTTTCTAAATCGCTCTTTACGGTTTTCTGAGATACATAAATGATCATAGTACCGTCAGAAAGAATCTCATTTTTATCTATTCCACCTAATGGAATTTCTTCTCCTGTGATTCGGTCATATACCTTATTTTTCAGAGCTATATCAATAGAAAGTTTATGAATTCTTTCTAGTGATGTTGGCATCATAGAATTTGCAATACCTATTGAAAACAAATTTAAGCTAACAGCAGCACCTAAAAATTTCAGAATATATCTGTCCATAAATCCTCCAACATTTTCCCTAACCATTTAATTGACAGTTATAGTGTACAAAATCCAAAAAAAAATGTCAAATATATTCATGAAAAAAGAGCCATATTAACCTAGAATCTATCTCCCGGTAGAGCCAAATCCTCCAGAGCCACGTTCAGATTCTCCAAGATTTTCCACTAATTTAAAATTCACATCACTCGCCGGCATTATTATCATCTGAGCAATTCGGTCTCCATTTTTTATAGTATAAGGATCTCCATCAGATGTTCTGCAAAGTCCTACCTGAATTTCTCCTCTATAATCACTATCTATTACTCCAACTCCATTTGAAAGAGATATACCATATTTAATTCCAAGACCACTTCGTGCGAAAATAAATGCTGCATATTCACTGCTCGGCAGCTCTATTGCTATACCACATGGAACTCGAATGAGATCTCCTTTTTTTATAGTCAAGTCTTTATCTATGCAAGCATGCAAATCATATCCCGCAGATCCAGATGTAGCCCTGCTAGGCATGATAGCATTTTCTCTTACTTTAGTTATATTTACATCAAAACTGTTCATTTCAACCTCTCCTTTTTCCTTTTAAAAATTTTAATTTGGATATTGTTTTTTTTTGGCTCCTGAGTATAATAATAGCAGTAGAGACTTTTCGCTTAGTCTTTATGAATAATTGTTATGTTTACTATAGAATTTACAGCCTTAATATTTATTTTT
>Ga0256404_1011834_pt1 | contig 11541 bp, 25 predicted proteins | sample RumenRJG_01DNA_FD_185990 | JGI IMG/M metagenome (GOLD analysis project Ga0256404, IMG submission 185990) | Bovine rumen microbial communities from Lethbridge, Alberta, Canada - RJG_01 | ecosystem: Host-associated > Mammals > Digestive system > Stomach > Rumen | place: Canada: Alberta | collected... | reverse complement strand
TATTATTGAAACATTACTAGAAGAGATTGAAGAAAAATAGTTTACAGAGAAGGTTGAAATAAAGAGCAATAATCTAATTTACCCGATTGCATGGATGCCACTCCCGAAACCATACAAAGGTGGTGATACAAAATGACAATGACAAGAGAAAAAGCAATGCAAATACTATCCACAAGAGATGCACATGGTGTATTGTGTGGATACACAAGCGGAGTAACAGAAGCTTTAGATATGGCAATAGAAGCGTTATCAAAACCAACGTGTAAAAAATGTGAAGACCTTATAAGTAGGAAACAAGCGATAGATGAATTAAACGAATTCATTAAACCTTTTGTCGGACTTATTGGGGATATGGGAGCCGCAATTAACGGGGCAAGAGAAGTAATCAAAGATGTCCCATCTATTGAAGCAATACCATGCGAAGTTGCTGATAAAGTTGGAGAAGAAAACGAAAGACTTACAGATAGGATTGGACAGTTAGAAGAACAAATACAGGAGATGAAAGCACGAATTATCATAGCGAGGATGGCGAATCAGAATGAATAAATTGGTGATGAATCCAAACAACAAAAGGTATTATTCAGAAGAATACATCAAAGGTTGGAAAGATGGAGTCAAAGCGCAATACGAAGCAAGACCAAAAGGTGAATGGATAGATAAAGGACAATATGCAGTATGTTCAAATTGTGGAGCGGATAGCGGAACACAGTATGATGGCGTTCAGCCAGTGCCACGCAAAACAAGTTTTTGTCCAGACTGTGGTGCAGATATGAGAGGAGAAGAAGATGATTAACCCTAAAGAATTTGCAGAGAAAATGGGGCAAATTGCTGAAGAAAGAGATGACACAGAAGTGTGCCATAAAAAATGGACGATTATATTTGCGAAGTACTAAGGGCTTTAGGACACGAAGAGGGCGTGGAGATATTTGAGAACACACCGAAGTGGTATTCGTGAAAGGAGATATATGAGAGGTAAAAAATAATGTTTATATTTACAACATCTGACATAATAGGTATTGCCGCGTTTGCGGTTTGTGGAGTTATAATTATAGGATTTTTTATTGCTGGTGGCGTAGTAAAATTAAGGAAAAAGTTTAGTGAGAAAACACATCATATGAAAGGAAGTGGGAAAGGTGCTTAATCTCGTAGACGAAAAATGGAACAATGTTTTTGTCGATATTAATGAAATTAAAGCGATTCTGCCAGACGGAAATTACGCAAAAATCTTGTTAAGCGATAAAGTGACTGTCAAAGTGATATGGGGTCAATACGAATATGACAGATATATCCAAGAACTTGACAAAAGAAAAGCACAATCTTACGCTTCGTCATATAAGAAACCGTTATTTTGTACGGGGTGTAGGCATTATGATAGTTTTCAAACATCCACCATTTGTTATGATTGTGCTAGAGCATATAAAGATAGATATGAAGATTAATTAATTGAAAGGATGGTATAAGCATGGGAATTCCGCAAATTATAGTGATTGTATTGTATTCTATTTCGCTATGTATTGCCGCAAATCAACATGGTAAGCCACGAGATGGAGAAAATAACTTTTGGGTGTCGTTAATCGGAACTGGTATTATAATTGGATTATTAGTTTGGGGAGGATTTTTCTGGTGAGTTTAGTAAGTGAGAAATGTAAAAAATGTAAATATAAAGGTGAAATATTATTTGGGGAACTTTGTTGTGATTATATTTTGATTACTGGCAAAAGACGTGGTTGTCCAGCTGGTGATGAATGTAATAAATTTAAAAAGAAAAATTAATTTACCCCTTGACTTTTCTTGAATTATGTGCTATAATGTTATCAACAAGTGAAAGATGTGTGGTGGCGGAATAGACATCATAAGGACGTAATCTTGGCAGATTGTGTCTGGTGGCAACACCCTAGCAGAGTGTTGCAGTAGACGCTAAGCAGACATAAGTCTTGAACCCGCACTGACGGGCGGTCTGTAAGAGTTGGGTACAACAAGGGACAACTCATGTAATGTGCAAATCATTACCCACACATCTAACCAAGTAACCATAAACCAAAACGAAAGAGAGAATATAAATGAACACATTAAACACATACTTGGGAACATTAAGAAGCGACAATACAAAGAAAAGCTATGGGAAAGATTTGAGATATATGTTGTCTTATATAGGCAAGGAAGAAAGCGAAATCACTTTAGTCGATTTACTTGGCTGGGTTAACCATATGAAGGAGAATAACAACTCCACAGCTACGATAGCAAGAAGGGTTGGTAGCGCAAAACGATATTTTGAATTTTTATATGAAATGGAGTTGCTTGACCGTAATCCAGCAAAGAAATTGACTTCTCCTAGAGTTGTAAATAAAATAGAACCAACACTCACCTCCTATGATGTCAATTGCATGATACAATGCGCTACCAACCCAAGGGATAAGGCTATTGTGGCAACGCTTGCCTCAACAGGCATGAGAATATCTGAGCTTATCAACATTGTGCTTGATGATTTTGATGGTAATGATATTAATATCATAGGCAAGGGAAGTAAGCGTAGGGTGGTGCATATCAACGCTAAAACAATGGGATACATTAAAGCGTATATGGTTGTAAGAAAAGATGGTGTAGATAATCTTTTTGTTAGCAATCAACATACCAAGATGAATCCAGATAGTATTAATCGTATGCTGAAGAAGTTGGCAAATCGAGCTGGCATAGATAAAAATGTTCATAATCATTCATTAAGACATTTATGGGCAACTTGTATGCTTGATAATAATGTGCCACTTGAAAGAATCCAACTTTGTATGGGGCATAGTGACATTAGTGTAACAACAAGATATGCTAAAATCAGAAACGAACGTGAAGTTGTAAGAGAAACTATGGAGATTGAGGTGTTCTAATTGAAAGATAAATATATAGTATTAATCGTGGGTAAGTCGGGTAGTGGTAAGTCTACAATTTGTGATAGACTTACGGAACAATATGGTTTGAAACAAGTCAAATCATACACTACCCGCCCACGTCGGGGCGATGGAGATAATAGCCACATTTTTGTAAATGATGAAGAATTTGCAAAACTAGAGAATAAGTGTGCTTATACAAGATATGACAATCACAAATATTGTGCTACGACAGAGCAAGTTGATAATGCAGATTTATATATTATCGACGTGGACGGTGTTGGATATTTTTTATCACATTATGATGGGCGTAAAATCCCGATGGTTGTTTATATTGAAACAAGTAGAGATGTTAGAAAAGCACGTATGATACAACGTGGTGACGCAGAATATAAAGTAGCGAACAGACTCAGATATGACAAGGCGCACTTTGGTGATGCAGATGAATATGCAATCAAAACGTATCAAAACGAAACCGAAGAAGATTTAGACAAGATTGTTGAAAGCATTTATAATGTATTTTTCTATGAAGGATAAATAATATGACGCATGAAGAAATGGTTGAAAACAAATGTCCTATTAGTGACATAAAGTACAGAGAGCTACATAAATTATGTAAAGATGTAGCGAATTTTATTGAACAGAATTTTTCTCCACATACAAACGTGGTTATTAATGCCGAAACTTTTGTAGTGAAAGAAGATATGTTAAATGGTTATTTTGAGATGAAATTAAAGTAAAAAAAGGAGTGAAAGAATTGGCGACCGCAGTTTTAATTATGGGTGAAAGTGGTAGTGGTAAATCAGCATCACTTAGAAACTTTGCACCAAACGAAATCAGTGTGTTTAATATAACAAACAAACCATTACCTTTTAAGCAAGGTAAAACAAAAATTCCAAAGATTGACAATGCAACATACGCAGATATTGCTAACGCACTGGCTAAACCAAACAAAAGAGCGTATGTAATTGACGACGCTGGGTATTTGCTTTCATTTGAGATGTTCAAACGTGCAAATGAAACAGGGTATAGTAAGTTCACAGACATGGCAAAGAACTTCTTTGATATGTTAGACTTTATCAATACCAAATTACCAAACGATATTATTGTATATATCACAATGCATACAGAAGACGATTCAGAAATGCATAAGACGAAGGCTAAGACCATTGGTAAGATGATTGACCAGAATTTAAATCTTGAAGGTTTGTTTACAATCGTTCTCAGAGCTATGCAGACAGAAGATGGTTATAAATTTATCACAAGAGATGATAGGGTGTCTACGGCAAAATCCCCAATGGGCATGTTTGAATCAGACATGATTGACAACGACCTCAAGGAAGTTGATGCAATTATTAGAGAATATTATGACATGAAGCCATTAGTGGACGAAAAGAAAACTATTAAGAAAACAGAAACAAAAGGAGAATAAACATTATGAAAAAAATTGACCTTGAAAACGTCCAAGAATTTACTAAATTTAAGAATCCAGTGGGTGGATTTATTTGCGAAATCAAGACTGTGGAAGATGTTCCCGAAAAGGAATATCTTAGGATTGGATATGATATTGCTGAAGCGCTTAACAACGAACAGAAGGAGTTTGTTGGCATGTATGAAAAGCGCAAGAAGGAACGTGACTTTGATTACCCAACAACAGTAGTAAGTTATAAGGAAAACTCACTCCCATTCTTTAAGGGCTTTATAACAGCACTTGAAAATTCCAACAGGGGATACAAATGGGATAATGATGAAACAAAATTTGTTGGCAAGCTTATTGGATTTGTTATTGGCGAAGAAGAATACGAAGGCAAGGATAAGAATGGTGTGCCAAAGGTTAAGGTAAGAACTTACGTTGCAGAAAGACATAGTGTTGATGCGATTAAGGAAGGCGATTTTGACGTACCAGAATTTAAGAAATTAACAAAGACTCCAGTAGAAAGAGCTAGCAACCCATTTGCCAACAATGGTGCCGCATCAGAAAAGAACCCATTTGACGATATTGAAACACCAAGTGCTGAAGACGATAACGTATTTGCTACGGTTGAAGATGATGACTGTCCATTCTAACATTACAAACATAGAGCAAGCTATTCAATCTTGCCAAAACAACATTACGATTGTTGGGGTGTTGTCCGAGCTTGGAGTAGATATTATACATAAAGGCGATGACAATATATTAATTAAATATAAAGGCGTTGTGGACGTAAACAGCGCCTTTATCAAAATATACGGTAGCGTTCATAATAATTCTCCGTTATTTAGACCAATCGCTAATACGTTGAACGAGCTAGATGCAGAAGTAACGACAGTGATGAATGATGGCGAGATTATTGAAACAAAATACAATAATCAAGCTTCAATGGTATATCTTACTGGAGCTTTGTTAAACAATGATAGTATAAACGTATCGTATATAAAGGTTATTGAGAGCGACGTTGTGCCTTATATAGTTGGGGATATTGTGGGTTTATTACAAGGTGTGGACGAAGAAAACAGAGCGTTAAATGTGTTTATTTTTGATGGATATTATCATAAAGAATTAAAATTGACCTATCATAACACATTATTTACAAACGACTTACAAACAAACCACATGGTTAAAATTAAACTTGATACATTTAGTTATCAATCTCAATATCCACCTATACAATGTATTTATTGTCACAACATTGATTCTACTATAGAACCACAAGTAATTGAGCAAGCAATTAATGAACATAATATTTTTATGGAGTCATTAAAGTAATGAGCAAGGTAACGTGCAGATATTGTAAAACAAAAGTAAATAAAGAAGACGCTTTTTCGCCAAGAGAGAAACTCTACTTTTGCGACCAAGAGTGCTATCAAAGGTGGCGTAAAACCGACGATGGTGAACTGGATGCCCTATTGGATTATGCGTGGCATTTATATAGTCCAGAGAAACAAACATCATCAACCTATATTATGATAAAAAAACAAGCAGAACACTATCATAATGTTGAAGGGTTGAAATATAAAGGCATGTACCTTGCTATTAAATACTATGTAGAAATTTTGGAACGATTATGGTGTGATGATTATGGATTAGGTCAAGTTTTTCCAACATATTATATTGCACTGCAACGCATGTACGAAGAACAAAAGGCACTAAAAGAAAAGCTAAAAACTACTACTAAATCTAAAGATAAAGTTGCAATTGGTAGTCATAATATTATAAGAAGAAAAGGACTGAGTTTAGAATGAAGAAAAAAGGGAAAACAGAATTTCAGCAACATGAAAGTCGTATGGCAAAGCTTGAGTACAAATTGAAAAAAGCGGAGGAAGCTAGATTAAAAAGAAAGAGAGGAAGGTAGTATGAAAAAGCTACACACTTTTGGGGAAGCAATCGAAGCGGTTAAAAAGGGCGCTAAGATTTCTCGACTTGGTTGGAATGGGAAAGAACAATGGGTAGAGTTAGGTAAATGTTTTAGTTATGCAAATACCAAAGGCGAACTCATAAACGCTACGCATGAAGATATTATGGATAGAGCATTGGTCTTTGTTGGTACAAGAGGGGTTCAAGTAGGTTGGCTTGCAAGTCAAGCAGATATGTTAGCAGAAGATTGGCTCATTGGATGTGATTATTAACTACACCCTTTAGGGTACAATCTTATTAACTAACGATAAAAATATACCCTAAAAGGTATAAAGGTAGGTGAGCAAAATATTATATTCAATTGACGATGCCATGATGCTTCTTGGTTGCTTTGCGAATCGACCTAACCTAATGCTAAGTAATAAATACAAAATTGGCGAAAACGATTTTCGTTGTAAGGGGTGTGATGATGCAAAATTTCATCACATTCTTTATAGGACAATGTATAATCTTGTTGCAAGTGGAGCGGAAGAAATTGATAGTGTGGTAGTAGATACGTTCTTGCGTAACTATCCAGAGCAATATAATGTTTGCAAACAATATGATTTCATGTCATTTATTCCAGAGATAAAGCGTGTGGCGAGCGATAAGAATGTAGCATATCATTATGAAATCGTGCGTAAGTTTGCTATGCTTAGGGAATATAAAGCGACAGGATTCGATATACATGAGATATATGATGAAACAAAAGACGAAGCATCTCAACGCAATAAATTAAACTCAATTTCATTAAGAGATATAGATGAATATTTTGAGTCCAAACGCCTAGCCATCAAACGAAACTTTATATCCACAGATAACGTAGAGCATTATAAGGCTGGCGATGATTTTGAATTCACAAAAGAGACATTTAAGACAACACCAAGATTAGGATTATCATTTCAATCCCCATATCTTAATGACGTATATCGTGGTATTATGGGGCTTACATTAAGGTCTGGAGCAAGTGGAAGCGGTAAGACGACATTATCTATAGGCGATGCGTGTATGAGTGGCGTAAAGTATTATTACGACCTTGAAAAGCGCAAATATATCACAAACAAATCATATATAGGAAATGTGTTGTTTATCAATACCGAAATGGATTTACGTGAAGAACTTGACATTATGTTTATTTCATGGATATCTGGCGTATCAAGAAACAAGATAATGGATGGTATTTATCATGGCGATGAAGAAGAACGCGTAGATAAGGCAAGGCAAATCCTTGAGTTAAGCGGAATGTATGTTGTGGATAATCCAGAGTTTACCGCAAAGACATTGGAAGAAATCATTGAAGATTATATTATAAATAAAAACGTGAAGCTCGTTGTATTTGACTATGTGCAAAATCAAGGGTATGTAGCCAATGAACTCGCAGAAGAATCTGGCATACCAATGCGTGAAGATATGGTGTTGTTAACCCTAACAGATAGGTTAAAGCAACTATCTCGTAAATATAACATACCAATTTTGACAGGCACACAACTCAATGGTCGTGAACTTGAAATGCCATATCCAACTGAAGCGTGTTTGGCTGGTGGTAAATCTCAAGTGCGTAAGGCAGATTGTTCTATGATAATCACGCCACTCACAGAAAAACAAATGAATGAGATAGAGCCATACATAGCAACATACACAAATTTACCTAAACCAAATTTGATTGTGCATAACATTAAAGGTAGGGCAAGTAGATTTCCTAAATACATTCGTGTGTATCAATATGTTGATTTAGGCACTGGACGTAGCCAAGATTTGTATGTTACAACAAAAGATTTACAACCAATCACAGACATAGAAAAATTAAAAATATATCATAATTAACTTGACTTATCTCTTATTATGTGGTATAATAGTACATGATAAGAGATAATTTTATAAGGAGTTAAAGATGAAAGAATATTATGTAAGTGGAATGTTCGTGTATGGTGAGATAGTAAAAGCAAATAGTTTCAAAGAAGCCGCTGACATATTTACAGAAACAAATGACCTAAACAGTTATGCAGATATTGACGGGGAAGTAGCGGTAACAGATATGGAAACAGATGAAATGGAGATGTGGTAATAAAGATGATTTTTAGTTTCAGAAATGATTTGCCGCAATATACAATCGAGATATATGTTGGCAACGCTTTAGTGAACCGACAGACACTTCCATCTATAACATTAGAAATATTGGCAATGCAATTTGCACAACTATGTGAACAAATCGCAAATAAAAATCAACCAATGAAATGTGTTTGTGAAGGTACTACAGAAATTGAGTTACCTAACGGCGATTGGGTTGAAAGACCAGCGAGAGTTGAATTTTATAACAACAAATGGGACGGTGAAATAAAATGAGATATTACAATTATGTTCCAGATGATGTTTTGGATAAATATTATGGGAAAACAAGTCCGTATATTAATCCGTACAACGATTTTGATATAGAGTATGATGATATCACATACGAAGATGAGTATGATTATTTTGAAGAGTCTACAGACGACGATATCAGAAAAGGAGTATTGTGATGAAAATAAAATATGGGAAAATTATTGAAGCTAACGATGACGAGTTGTATGAATTTTGGTTAGTGCATTGGAGCGACATATATTCTTATACTGAATATAAAGATAAAGTAAAGGAATTAGGAACAAAGGTGATTGAAAATGATGGTAATTGATTATATGTTTTGGGGAGTTATTGGTATGATATTGGTGCTGTTTATTATTAGTAACCTAACGAAGCCAAAAATGTGAACTATGAAAAAGCAAAATATATATAAAGGATTTTTAGAATTTGAATCTGAATTTTCTCATAGATATGCTTGTTGGGCTTGTAATCATCGTGGTTGGGCTAAAATGAAAAAAGCAAATAAAAAGGTTGCGAAAAAACGAGAGAAAAGAAGTTGGAAAAGAGAAGTAGATAATGAACGCTAAAAGTGTATTGGAAAGTTTAACATTAGAAGATTATGAGACAATATTCCATGACCTTGGCGTTGGTGAGATAAAAAAACAAACTGAGTATTGGGTGCTACCTACACTATGTCATAACTTAGATATAGAATCTGCAAGCTATAAATTGTATTTTTATCTCAACACTCGAACCACATTTTGTTTTACGGAATGTCAGAAATCGAGAGATGTCATTGACCTTATTGCAGACAGGTGGAAATTAGAACACAGAGAATTTCAATTCCAAGATATTCTCAACTACATTTGTCGTACTTGTAACATAAAAAAACACGACAATGTATTAAATAAGGCAACTAATACATTGTCATGGAAAAAACGATTATCGGTCTATAATCCTACAAAAAACACACATTATTTAGGGAAACGATATGATAAAGATATACTAAGATTCTTACAACCATATCAGCACGAAATGTTTTTAAGTGATGGGATATCTAGACAAACAATGGAGAAATTTAATATAGGATTTTACCCAGCTAAAAACCAAATCACAATCCCCGTGTATGACCTTAATGGTGCGTTGGTAGGTATACATTGTAGAAATGTGATGTTAAGAGATAACAAAACGCCAAAATATATACCACTACGTACTGTAAGCGGATTGGATTATAGATTCAAGCAACATGAAGTGCTATATGGGCTTAATATGAATGAGCCATATATACGACATACAAAACAAATCCAGCTATTTGAATCTCCCAAATCCGTATTGCAACTAGATAGTATGTACCCACAAAATAATGCAGTTGGTATGTTTGGCATGAATCTTGGCAAAGAACGCAGAGATATGATATTGGAACTAGGGGTATCGGAAGTTGTCATAGGAATTGATAAAGATTATGTTGAGCATGAGTGGTTGACAGATGCTCAAACACCATTTACAACGTACCTACACAACGTAAGCAAAATAGCAAAGTTATTTCATGGATATTGCAAAGTCACAGTATTATATGACGGTAGCGACGATTTGGGATATAAAGATGCCCCAACAGATAAGGGCAAAGAGATATATGAAAAATTATATAAAAATAGAATGGTGGTGGATGGATAGTGAAGTATAATGGTATGACATGGATGGGCTGGGTGATTGTATTCATATTTGCGATATTATATATAGCTATTAGTTTTTTATTGTTAGGTTATGGAGCCATTATATGGCTGATATTTTCAGCTATTGTGTTTATATATTGTTTATTACATGATGCTGAAGATACAACACAGCAACCGCCAACAGACAATAAGTATTTCACAGATGAAGATTTTATAAACGTAAAGGTGGGTGAATGGATAAGCAGACCAAAATAGAACATAATTATATAATATATCGTCATATAGCGCCAAACGGGAAAATGTATGTTGGAGTCACAAAACAAAATCCACCGCGATTACGATGGTTGAATGGCAAAGGATATAATCAAAACCAACATTTTGCTAATGCAATTAATAAGTATGGTTGGGAAAATTTTCAACACGAAATATTATTAGAAGGATTAACCGCTAAACAAGCATCGTTAGCAGAACAAATATTTATATCATATTGGCATCTTACTAACCCAAATTATGGCTATAATATAAACGACGGTGGTTTGACGAGATTCCATGTTTCTGAATCTACCAGAGAAAAATTATCGTTGTCTAAACGTGGCATAAAAAACCCGAATTACGGTAAAGATTTAAGTGGCGTTCACGCACCTAATTACGGGAAACATCATTCCGAAGCAACCAAACGAAAATATTCCGAGCAACGGTGCGGGAAAAACAATGCGTTTTACGGTAAACGTCATACAGAAAAATCTAAAGCGTTAATGAGAGAACATTTACCTAAACGCGCAGTGGCACAAATAGATATGAATACTAATGAAGTAATAAATATATTTGTATCACAAAAGGAAGCAGAAAGGCAAACTGGTGCATATCATTCAAATATAGCTAAATGTTGTAAAGGCAAAGCTAAGTATGCTAATGGGTATAAATGGAAATATGCAGAGGACATATAATAATTAAAAATATATTATGAACGTAAAACCAATATTTAAGCAAAACGAATCACCAACGATTGAAGAATATTTAAGACGTTGTGGAATAAATAACCCAAGAGAGTATATCAACGCTAATTGGGTGGAAAGCTATAAAGAATATAGACAGATTCAAAGTGGCGTTGTTCGTTTACAAGAAGCTATCGAGAGTAATAAAAAAATTGTATTGATTTGCGACAGTGATTGTGATGGATATTGTGCAACGACGATAGCATATCAATTTTTAGTTCATCAAGGTGTGTCTACGCATGATATTATTATATTATTCCATGAAGGCAAACAACATGGATTGA
>Ga0256404_1011829_pt1 | contig 11543 bp, 11 predicted proteins | sample RumenRJG_01DNA_FD_185990 | JGI IMG/M metagenome (GOLD analysis project Ga0256404, IMG submission 185990) | Bovine rumen microbial communities from Lethbridge, Alberta, Canada - RJG_01 | ecosystem: Host-associated > Mammals > Digestive system > Stomach > Rumen | place: Canada: Alberta | collected... | reverse complement strand
AATTAGCAGCAGAAGATGTGATCGCACCTTCCTCGCTGCTATACGCAAAAAGGGTATACTTGTACCTGATATCTGAATCATCGGCACTTGCCGGTATACTGCCCAGCAACCCCACAGACAAAGCTAAAGCTGATACCCCCGATATCAGCCGCTTAAATAGTGTTTTAAACTTCCTTTGGTTTTTCATTTCCGTTTCTCTCCTTAATATGTTGTTTATTCTAATCACAGATACGTACTGCAATTTCGGACATTGTATTATACGCCTAATTTTTATAAAGATTTTTTTGTGATCACAACAAAACCGATTTTTATTATATTAGTTTATGTTAAGAAATCAATAGTTTTGGCACAAAGTGTTCTCTTTTGGCACAAAAAAATGAATACAAAATATTAAACCGTCAGTTTATTTCTTTGAGCTGACGGTTTAATAAAAATCATCTCTATAAACTATGGATTTTCTACTTTAAATTGAATGATCCTTATATAATCGTGAGAACCATCATTCTTTTCTGCAGTTTTTACAGTTTATATTTGTTTACTATGTCGCTGTATAGCTCTATGTTAATTGTCTCATCAAGTAAACCAAAAGTATTCTTATAATATAATCCTTTTATAAAAAGCAGTGAAGCATATAAAGGAGTTGAACATTGTTCACTTTCCATCACTTTAAACGCTTTATTTAATTCATCCTCATTTACATCCTTATTTTATTAAAAATACAAAAGACATAATTATCTGATAAATATGCTTTCTGCTCCGAAGATTGTGGTTTGATATCAGTTATCCTACAGTTTAGTTTGGTTATTGATACAAATTCTGGTTTCCCTCCATAATCAAGCCATCTGAAAAAACCTATTACTTTGTTGGATGCTATGACATTTTCTGTAGTTTTGATTTTAATCCTGTTTCTTCCAATAATTCTCTTACTGTTGCATAATCTATTATTTCTTTCAAATGATTATGGCTGCTTCTTTTGTAATCATTCCAATCAGCAGACCCAGATCCTGATGGAACAATTAAGCCAGGAGATGAATCAGAATGTGTTCCCTGCACCTGGAAAAACATAAATCCATCACTTGTTATTGCTATCGTTGACACACCAATCTCGTTACTAAAGAATTCACAAGGCAGGCATAGCTCGTTATTCAATATACTTAATGGTGGGTATATATTGGGTGAATCGTTAGTTATTAATGATCTGGAGAAAATCTTATTAGTTAGATAGGTATTGTAATATGAACCTTTTGATACCCTAATTGGAGTGGTAAACGATATATTACCGGGAAGGCACAATTTAGCATCATTAACAAATACTTTATTCTTGCTCTCTTGATAATGTTTAGACAAAAAAGGGAGTAAAATATCAAAATAATTGAGTATGTAATTATCAACCTTTTTACTTGCCTGTTTATCAACTTGAATTTCAGGATTATACTTTTGAAGTTTCTTGCACTCTTTAAGATTGAAAGCAATATGATTATTTCCGATTCTACAAATTGATTCATCCTTACTCACAAAACGGCTATAATCAACTTCAACTTTGCTTGACTCATTAGGATAATCAACTCTACAGAACTTAAACAAGACTTTAAACGACACACCTTGCCATATTATATTAACGAAAACGGTAACAACTAAGATAATTATTGATGGATTTTCTGTTAATAGATAATAGGATTCAACACTACCATAAACAAGAAGAAACAAATCAATTAATAAACTTACTATACTTATTCTTTATACCGTACGATATAAAACTAACAGAATTTTTCATATACACCCTCATAATTCATAAATATCTTTACATCAAATAAATCGTATAGTTATTGTTTCAATTAAAATTATAAAACTAATACATAGCACTATAAAAAGTACTTATATTTCAGATATTTTCAGAAACTCTTAATTAATCTCTGAAAAAAATAAAGTTCTTATGGTAAAATCGATTTCGATTTTTTGTAATATACAATCATGTTTTGGCCATTAAAATTTATCATCCTAATTATACTACTTATAACAAAACAATCAATAGATGTGGCACGAAACGACACTATTAGGCACAAAAGAATAATAGCCAAACAATTCACAACAAAGAGGCTCTCACAGCGACTATGATGAGCCTCTTTATTAATAAGTGTGGTGTTATCTGCAACAACTATGCCAAGAATCATGAGATGGACATAGGCATACTGACCACTTTATCAGGCGTGTGAATTTTAGCAAAACAATACATGAGAGAACACCCATACCCAGAACCTAACAATAATTACTCGCTCTTTTGTTAACGGTTTTACAAGTCTGCATATTAAGTGTATAAACGTTTTACCGCTAAGTTAATTCGTTAGGCACAAAATGTGTTTATTTGTCACGAATTATTTTTTTAAACAAATGACAACTTTATCGCAATTATTATCCTATCCAATTATAGTGTAGCTGCAATGCGTAATGTCCCTTATAATTCGTCATTTTTTGTCATTTGCTTTAGTGTACTAAAAAAAGATGCTTATAACTTTACAAATAGAATAAACGGTGTTATAATTGCAAAATAAAAAAGCTCAGGCGCTTTGCCTAAGCTTTTGGACTTTACTTTTTTTTACACATATGATATAATCCAATGAGAATGATCATCTTTCTTTTTTATCTTTAATGTATTCATTACTGCTTTGCAACAAAAGAATTGTTTCAGCAAGATAGTTTTTACCTCTTACATTCAAATTGTTAATCATTCCCATTAGTTGACCAACTGTAAGACGTTTAACGAATGGTGCCTTAAAAAGCTTGCTAAAGTTATAGTCTGAATAACATCTACCCAATATATAATCTATTGTAACATCATAAATATCTGCGAACCTAATTAACAAATCCAACGGCGGAATCGTCTCACCTGTTTCGTAATGAGAAATTGAGCTTTTGGAAACTCCGCACCATTGTGCAATTTGAACTTGAGAAAAGCCGTTCTTTTTTCGTAAATCTGAAAGAATAGCTCCCATTGTTTTATTCTTTTCACTTTTATTACTTTTCATTTCACACCTCAAGTATGACCGTTTCCCCCAACAACCTTATTATACAACAACTCTATACCAAATGTCATTTAATTATCAAAAAGTCTGATACTCTACGCTTGTTATTATTAAATAATTGCAAGTATACTATACCAACATGTACTAATTCTGATAATGGAGGTCTTTATGCTTAGAATTGCTCTTTGTGATGATGATGTCGAGTTTCTTAACAGATTTGAAGTTTTATTGAAAAAATACATAAAACCATTTAATGATGATTACGAAATATCAAAGTTTACAAACGGAAGATCTCTGCTTGCTATCCATAATCAAGCAAAGTTCGACGTAGTATTTTTGGATATTGATATGCCAGCAGATTCCGGGTTAAATGTTGCTATGGAGTTCAGAGAGTCCGATAGTTTGCTCTATATTATTTTTGTCACTAACCATACGAAGTATGTTTATGAATCATTTAATGTTCAGCCGTTTAATTATATAGTAAAATCTGAAAAAAAGTCATTTGAAAATAAACTGAGTTCTGTTATCGCATTGCTTTTTAATCACATGAGACAAAATCAGACTATTGTTCTGGAAGACAATAGATATGGCTGTGTAAGTGTGTCATTCAGAGATATTAAATACATAGAAAGCAAGCAGCATTATTGCATTTTTCATATTTGGCATAATAAAACAGAAAAGAGTTCATACCGGATAAGAAAGAACATAAGCGACCTTGAACAAGATTTGGAATACTATAATTTTGTAAGAATACATAAAAAATATATAGTTAACCTCTCTTACCTGATCTCGATCGATAAAAACAATCGAGTCGTGAACTTCAAGGATGGTACCGGGCTGAATATGGGTCCGCTTTACAAACAAAGAACTGAAGAAAAATTCTATAATTACTTAAGGAAAAACTAATGACATACTTGATTTGGAATTTATTCGAAATAATAATCAACTTTTATCAGGGCTTTATGGAGATATACTTTATAAATAATGTTTTATCAGCCAAAAGTGACGCCCATATTAAGAGAAACAGTATTATCTTTTCATCTGTAATGGGATTACTAATTACTGTATTAAATCAAATTACTCTATTTGAAGGCATTGCTGGAATGGCAGTTTATTGGGGGCTTTTAATAATATATGCTCTTTTGCATTTTAAGGATAAAATTGTAAAGTGTGTCTTTGTCAGTATAGTTCCTCTGGTTTTATTGGCTCTGATCTCGCTGACATCCATAAACTTTATCTCATCATTAAACAACATGAAGATTGATGAGCTGGTATTATCAACAGGATCACCAAGGGTTATACTCTTATTATTAACGCAATTCCTATTCTTTGTAGTTCTAAAAATACTTATTAAACTATTCAGTAGGAATGAAAATGAATTTCAGAATATAGAACTGCTGACCATTATTTTTGTGTTATGTATGTCCGTAGTTTTAGCTAGTTTTTTATATATTATTTCCAAGCGTAATGCATCTACAAATCAACAATCAATAATAAACTACTCTATTGCATTCTTGATAATAATTAATATTGCTATTTTTATTATTATTAATATGATAAAAAAGAAGAATATTCAGATCAATAATTACAAATTAGAAAAACTACATGGTGAATATCAAAAGCTGTATGTTGAAGAAGCCAGAACTCAATACGATACCATATCAAAATTAAGGCACGATCTAAAAAATCAATGGCTTGCTGTTTACAGTTTGATTGAGGAGAATAAAATTGATGAAGCAGCCGAGTATATCAGAGAAAACATCTCAATAATCAAGTCTGTTGAACCAAAGCTATTCACACAAAACGAAATCGTCAATGCTGTGGTTAATTCAAAGCTTTCTTTTGCAAGTGCAATGGGAATTGAAGTGAGCTGCTTTTCTACAAATGATTTTTCAGGAGTTTCAAATATCGATTGGTGCAATCTATTAAGCAATATGCTTGATAATGCCGTTGAAGCGTGTTTAGGCATATCCGGAGATATTGATAGACATATTGAACTGACCATATCGAAATCCGACAATACATATACAATTATTATTTCTAACACAATAGAGAATTCTGTTTTAGCCTATAATCCAAACTTGAGAAGCACAAAACACAACTCTGAAAATCACGGCATGGGAACAAAAATAATCAAAGACATTGTATCAAAGCATAACGGAACATGTTTGTTTTATGAGAACAATAATGAGTTTAATTGTAAAGCAATACTTCAAGTGTAATATCGTCGCCAAGTGGGAATGCTTGGCGATTTTTTGTGCCAAAAAAACACAATTCGTGCCAAAACCGTTTACAATTCTCTATTTGATGAATTATACTTAAATTGAAAAATACGAATATTGTAGAAAACAATCAAAGGAGGTGTTTGTATATGTCTATTATAGCTTTACTCTTTAAGAGTGTAGCAAAAACAATGGCCGATGCAGGGTACGGAAGTGCGTCTGTTTGGGGCGCCCATCAGCCTGAAGAGCCAGAGCAAATATCCGAATGATTTTTCGCATTATCTACGGAACATTTTTGCAAAGACTAAGCAGTTGATCTTTAATCAGCTGCTTATCTTTGTTTAGATTTATTATACTGGAAGGTTGCTTATGAATTGGATTACCACAAAAATTATCAATTTTATGATCAATAAAAATGTAATATCTAATAATGATAATGTTAAGGCTTATTATAAATATGGAATAGAAATAACGATATCCTCCATTTTAAACATTGTCCTTGTGCTTCTTATTGGTATCATAACCAATCAGTTTGTATTAAGTTGTATTTTCTTAACCGAATTTATAATAATTCGCTCATTCTCCGGCGGACTTCATGCCGAAACATACCTGGGATGTAATTTGATAATGTGCATATCTTTTATTATACTTCTATTGATTTATAGACTTATAATAGAACTCCATTTTACTATTCTTTTGATACCATTAGTAATCTTATCTATATCTATTACACTAATGCTTGCTCCTTGCGACAATCCGCACAAGAAGATAAAATCGGACAAAAGAATTGGGTTTAAAATCAAAAGTTTGATACTTGTATTATTATCTTGTCTAATAGGAATAATTCTATTTTTGAAGGGAATTAATATTGGAATATGGATCATATTGATATGCTTTTTAATCTCTGTATTTTTGATTTTAGCCACAATAAAGAAAATGATATCTTTAGCAAACATGAAAAAAGAATAGATTGTTTCATATAATGATTAATTAAAGAACATAGTATTCTTCAGATAATTGTTTTTATCAAAATCTTCTCATACCAGTTTAGCACCATTTAAAACTTAATAGATATATGCATTATTAGCTTTTAATACAGTAATACATATATCCATTGTTTCATGGTGCTTTTTTCACAATAAAAAATCATGTTAAACAACACCGATACACATACTCTATGTATAGGGGTTTAAACTGGCTCTGCATAATAGCCAAATACCCATAACCTTCGTTTTGTCTTTTCAAATTGAAAATTCAGAACGGAGGTTAATTTTATGGAAAACAGAATACTTAAGGTATATGACACAATAACACGCAAGCTCGTGGATATCGAGGTTCCGCAGGATATCTACGATGAATATAAAAAGCTTGAATGGAGGATCAAGAAAAAGAACCGATCGTTTTACAAGCATGAGGTCCAGTTTTCAATGCTCATCAGTAATTCAAACAGTTCTTTGGAAGGATTCAAAGAGTTTGTGTCCGATCCCGAAGATACTGTGGATAAAGCTATTGATATCGTACTAACAGAAAAGCTTATCGAATGCTTTGATCTTCTGAAGCCACAAGAAAAGCAGCTGTTAAAAATGCTTTTTATTGACGGATTGACCGAAGATGAATGTGCAACAAGATTAAATGAATCGAGGCAAAATATACACAATAAACGGAGTCGGATTTTGGTGAAACTCAACAATCTTTTTAAATCCGTATAAAAAAATCGTTTGCAAACCCCTTCTATCTCTCCCTTATACAAGTAGAAGGGAAAAACTTCAACTGAATCTTGACAATTGAATAACAGCATTACAGGTACCTTAGTCCTGTGGTCGGTAGAAGGTCGACAGCCAGCCGAGAGATACGCCATGACACGGAAATGCCGAGCGAGAAATATCATCTCAAAGATCGGGACAGCTTCCCGAGGGCAATGAAACACAGGAGGACAATGATACTTCCGTCCAGTCACAGCTAATAACAATGAGGGCGGTTTTGTGAGAACCACAAAAGGGTGAGATCCCCATGAGAATGGTAAGCTGCCATTCGCCTGTAATGTTCCGGTGCAGCGGTAGTCAGGGACAAATACTGCACAAAAGGCAAAACGAAGTTACGGCGGTTTGCCGCAAAGACAGACCGCCGTATTCTTTTTTATTACTTTTGAAAGGAAGAATATGATGAAGCGCAATAAAACATATAACAATGATCGATCATATCAAAGAAAACCCAAGAAACATAAAAAGTGCCGAAACTGCATCTGGGCAGATACCTCATCAGGTGTCACAGTCATATGCAGCAGACATTGCACTAACAAAGAGTGTTTCATACACAAATAAAAAACAGGGCTTACAATTACTTACCCTGTTATCATAACTTTGAAAATAATGGCTTGAGTAAAGCCTAAACATAAATCAGGAGGATCGAAAAATGAGTGAGAAAATCCCACAAAAAATCACTATGATATCAATAAAGGAAGCAGCTGAACTTGTCAACGGTCTTACAAAATACAGGATACGGCAAATGTGTCTTGAAAACCAGATCCCCTACATCATGGCAGGCAGAAAATATCTTTTCAACAAAGAGATATTTCTGAACTACCTTTGTGGCAAAAACAACTGAACATTTTTGTTGGTTTGGTAGAATTTCTGAAAACGCCGCATTTTCGGTAGACTTTTACCGCAAGTGATGATATACTGTTTTTGCAGGATATTGTCACTTCAACCTGACATCAGGAGGAATGAACGTGGCAAGCATACGCAAAAGGAAAACAGGTTCATACGAAATCAAAGTGTTCTGCGGCTATCGTATGGACGGAAAACAAAAATATCAGTATAAAAGCTATTATCCCTCTCCGGGAATGACGCAGAAACAAATCGAGAAGGAGGTTCAAAAACAAGCGTTCATATTTGAAGATGAATGCCAACGAGGGCGAAAAACCGCTTCGATCAGGTTTGAGCAATTTGCTGAACAATGGTTTGAAGAATATGCAAGCCTTAATCTCAGACCCACTTCCCTTCAGCGAATGAGACAGGCAACGCAGCGTGTTTATCCCGTCTTCGGTAAAAAGAGAATGGATAAGATCACATCTCGTGACATTCAGCTTTTCATCACCGAGCTTCTGTCAACAGAAAAGAATAAACGCACAGGCAAGCCTCTGTCCCGCAAAACAGCTATCCATCACCTGAACCTGATAAGTGATGTCTTCACCTATGCGATACGTATGGAAATACTCACCGATAATCCATGTCGCAGAGTATTTGTTCCAAAAATGGAGCAGGTGGAAAAAGAGATATTTACAATAGATCAGGTCAAAACACTGTTTGATGAACTTCACAGCGAGCCAATCAAGTTTCAGGTCTACCTGCAGCTCGCAGTATACAGCGGCTTCCGCAGAAGTGAGATGCTCGGTCTGGAATGGAAAGACATCGACTTTGAAAACGAACTGATACATATTCGCAGAACTTCACAATACACATCTGCACTCGGTATCTATACCGACACCACAAAAACTAAAAAGTCCAAGCGAGTATCAAAGATGCCGAGAGAAATAATGGATCTGCTAAGCAGATTCAAAGAAGAACAAGAAGCAGAAGCAGCAAGACTCGGTTCAAAGTGGGAGGACCACGACAGATTGTTTACAAAATGGAATGGTGAGCCAATGAACACTGGCACACCTTACGAATGGCTGAAAGGTTATTGCGAGCGAATGAATGTCCCCTTTCATAATATCCACTCTCTGCGGCATCTGCACGCTTCCCTGCTGATCTTTGAAGGAGTCGATGTCGTAGCCGTCTCGGCAGACATGGGACACAGCATGGTCGGAACTACGTTAAACATGTACTCTCATATGTTCCAAGAGGCAAAAGCTCGCAGCTGCGACGCTATCAGCAACGCTCTGAACTTCTCAACACCACCCAAAAAGCCAGCATTGACAAAATGCAAGTGTTATGAGATACCTTTCTCAGGTGCCCAAGAGGCATAAAAAAACAGGGTCAATGCCCTGCGATGAACATATTTGCCCAACAAAATCTCAGTGGTTGCACAGTGGTTGGAGCAAAAAACCGAAAAAGAAAAACCGGAAACAGCGAATCAACGCCATTTCCGGTAAGCCAACAAGTGACCCGTACGGGATTCGAACCCATGATGCCGCCGTGAAAGGGCGGAGTCTTAACCACTTGACCAACGGGCCAAAATGCTACGGGCAATGGTAGCGGTAACTGGATTTGAACCAGTGACACCCTGGGTATGAACCAAGTGCTCTAGCCATCTGAGCTATACCGCCATATTCCCGTAGCAGCTATATTATTATACACTACTGCAATTAGTTTGTCAAGCTTTTTTTGAAAAAAACAGATCATTGGTCTTGAAATAAAAAAATCTTATCAAAATACGCAAAGCCCCTTGAAAAATGCCGCAAGATGTTGTATACTATATACAATACAATGTATATCTTTGAGGAAAGGAGTAAGTGTCTGACCCATCAGGCACGGTGAAGGTTATGGCAAGAGCACTCAAAATATGTCTTATCGTTTTCCTGTCTGTATTTGCGGCAGCTTTTGCTGCGAATATCTTAACGGAAATATTCAAGACCAAGCTTAACAAGTATTACTCGGTAACATGATGACTGCACAACTGACCGCACTATTGGTGCGGTCTTTTTCTGTAAAATAGTTATAAAAGTGATATAAAGCGCAAAATTTTGATATAAAAAAGCCATGATTATGATAAAATATAAACAACAACAGTACAGGAGGGAAAAGCTATGAGAAAACTTGAAGGATTTGACCACGGAATAGACCTTGGCGGCTGGCTTTCACAATGCGATTATTCAAAAGACAGACTTGAAAACTTCATCTGTGAAAGCGACATAGAAAAGATCAAAAGCTGGGGACTTGACCACGTAAGAGTTCCGGTGGATTACAACATATTCCAGTCTGATGACGGAAGTTTTATTGAGTCCGGCTTTGTCTATGTTCAAAGAGCAATCGACTGGTGCGAAAAATACGGGCTGAACATGATACTTGACCTGCACAAGACAAGAGGTTTTTCTTTCGACAAAGGTGAAAACGAGAGCAATTTCTTCTGTGATACCGCTTTGCAGCAGTCGTTCTACGACCTTTGGGAGGAGTTTTCAAAGCGTTATGTAAAGTATTCTCATATGCTTGCCTTTGAGCTTCTCAACGAGGTGACTGACAAGGATTACATTGACGAGTGGAACAGGATCTCAGGCGAAGCTGTAAAGGTAATAAGAGGATACAGCAAGGATATAAAGATCATAATCGGCAGCTACTGGAACAACTCTCTTGATGCCATGAAAGACCTTGCCGCACCCGCAGACGAAAATATCGTATACACCTTCCATTGCTACGATCCGCTTATATTTACCCACCAGGGTGCATACTGGGTAGACAAGATGCCTTTGGATTTCCGCATCTCATACCCTGCAACAGTAACAGAATACAAAGCCCAGTATGATAAGATCGGGCTGAACGAGTTGTGCGACTTTTCCCATATCACCGTCGAAAAGCTCAGCGAGAAGTATTTTGAAGAGCGCTTTTCAGAGGCAAAGCGTGTGGCAGAGGAAAGAAATGTCCCTGTTTACTGCGGTGAATACGGTGTTATCAACCTGGCAGATCCACAGGATACATTAAACTGGTACAAGGACATTCACGCTGCTTTTGAAAAATACGGATTCGGCAGAGCTGCTTGGAGCTACAAGGAGATGGACTACGGTCTGAGCGACGAGCACATCAGCGGCGTTATTAACGAGCTTATAAAGTACCTTTGATAAAAACTATGACCGCTTCGGGGACGGAGCGGTCTTTTTGTCCAAAAAATCTCCCCGTTGCTAAGATTTTAGCTTACGTTGCCGTGCTCTAAGTGTACCTGTCCAAAAAAATTCCCCACAAATCGGAATTTGTATGTTATAATGCAAAAAAATGATAAAGGGGCGGACAAGTATATGAACGATAAGAAACTTACACAAACACCCGATAACCGAAACAGCTGCAAGGCAGCCGCAGGCATTTCAGGCTATATGCACCTTGCTCCCGGCGGTGAGCGCATCATGGCTGTATTGTCCATCGCAGGCTGGATAACCTTTCTTCTGAAATTCGCTGTGATCTGAAAAAACCACCCGCATATATGCGATGCTGATATAGAAGTTTTGCCCCGAAGCAAATCAAATTGCTCCGGGGCATTATTATATTATTTGTCCGCTCAGATAAAACAAAATTCAGTGTTCTATGCAAACTTTCAAAACCGGATAATAAACAGGTTTTTTGGTCAAGCTTTTTCTCGTAAAAAAAGCTTGCGG
>Ga0256404_1011827_pt1 | contig 11544 bp, 8 predicted proteins | sample RumenRJG_01DNA_FD_185990 | JGI IMG/M metagenome (GOLD analysis project Ga0256404, IMG submission 185990) | Bovine rumen microbial communities from Lethbridge, Alberta, Canada - RJG_01 | ecosystem: Host-associated > Mammals > Digestive system > Stomach > Rumen | place: Canada: Alberta | collected... | reverse complement strand
GATATTTCATTATATTCCCGCGGAAGAGCTGCGCTCCTTACGATAAATTTGGTCAGTCATACATGTTATTCTGCGTTTCTGGCGGAATGGAGTCCTCCAGCTCATACCTCACAGAATATTTACCGTCTGCATCCATTGAGCAAACCAGTTTTCTATCCGGAGAAATAAAAAAAGTCCTGACATAATTATCTATTAGATCATGAACCGGCGGATCAATAGACGGTGGGGTTGTATATGTTTCTGTGTAGTTATACATATCAATATCACTGATATAGTATATTTTTGTCCAGCCAACAATATCAGACACCGCCGAACGGCCACCAGTTACAGGTTTATATCGGAAAAGCACCCGTCCGCCGTCACCTATAACCATTACCCTTTTGCACTCAGGGCAGAACCAGTATTCGTACTCGGTCTCCTCCTCATCAAAGTAAAAGTCCCAGACCGTGAGCTTTGGATTCTTCTCAAGCTTTGCCTTCAGAAAACTGTCATGCCAGACATGGATCATATCTGTTGTTGGGAAATTAACATTACTGAGAGGGTTTCCACATTTACAGCCTAATCTTGACATAAAATACCCCAGATGCATCAATTCATAAAAATTCTGGTTTTATCAGAAAACCATACTTCTACTTTTCCCTTTACATAACCTTTTCTTACAGCCTCATCAAATCCAGCTTGTGCAAACTTTAATCCAATTTCATTATTTTTGAAATTTTTAAGGTATAGAGCTGCAACACAATTCGAGTAATCAGGAAGCTGTTTAAACGCCCGTGCTATATTTTTAGCAAATTGACTTATACTTGGACTTGCTACCTGTTTGACTTCTATATTTTTTATATATAAGGAATCATCGCTGCTCTTAATGGTAAGATCATAACTCTTACCAGGTGGATGTTCCTTTCTGAAAACACATTCGTATCCCATATCCATATAAAATTCAGCAACGGATATTGCACCACGATCCCTAACTTTCTTTCCACCTGAATCCAGATACCAAATCTGTTTTTCAGTATACCCTCCTCTACCTCTGCCCATCATGCACACCATTTCTCTTCTGAGTAACAAGGATGGATCTCAATTTCGACAGAGAAACGTTTTTTCCAGATTTCCGGAAATCTCCCATAAACGATTATTTTCAACGGATGTTTCCTTCTAACAAGCTCGTGCATTCCATTGAGGAACGCCTGCATGCACAGATGATCTCTTAAGCATCCCTGAGTTGTTACGGAAAGTACACTATTTTCAGGGATGCCATCAAAAGCCCATTTGAGGCTTTCTGCATCACTCCACCCGACACTCAGAAGGACATTAATACCCTGTTCCTGCAACCAGTATGCAAGACATCTGTTACGCCAGCAATTTTCAATCTGCTGAGGTAGCGGCATGTCCAAATACATGCTGAAATCTGGCGTTATAACACCTTTGAACCTCCTGAGCATTGGCAAATATTTCATATAATTGTTCCAAACCCGCTCGAATCGGTAGTCATCAATATAAAAATGAACCCAGCATTCCTGAGGATTTCTGCAACGTGACGCCTCATTGAATGGGATCAGTTTTCCGATGGCTGCTTCTCTTACCGGCCGTAATATCGGCATATCGAACTGTCCATAAAGCTCTGCGTTTTCTGTTAGTTCCCAATTGAAATGACGCATTTTGTTGAATGTCATCTTAAGTGCTTGCATCCTATAGGTTAATACTGACTCTTCGATATGAAATACGTCTGATTTTCTGATGAATTTCATACCAAAAATATTATGCATAGCCGAGAGCAGCAAACGGGCAGCTCTGTTGCCAAACTTATTTAATCAACAATTCAACATATAAAATTTCTCCAGTTACACTGTTAAAGATCAAAACACTCAATCTTCTCAATGTATTTATTAAACTGTGACCACTCAAGCCAGCCGTCATTCTGAAGCCTTCCAACTACAACACTAGGCCTTACTCCCGCAGTTTTGGCAAATTGCTCAATACCTGACTCAGTCGTATAGTTGCTTCGGCTTAAAACAAACTTTCGGTAAAGTTCTGGATCGATCAGCATATTCCGCGCTCGTTCATCGGCATTTTTTTCCATCTCACTTTTTTCATCAGTAAAATCGACAAACCTTACCGACAGATCACCATTCAACACATGAGCTATTTCGTGAAACAGCGTGAAGATAAGCGTGTCCATACGCTTTCGCCTAAGTGTCAGGCACAGAATAGTCTGACCGTCATCCGACGATTCCTTAATGAACCCCTGAACAGGGGCACCAGGAAAGTTGTGAACAATTTTGAATGCGATGCCACATTCCGCAAATTTGCCTTGAAGAAGCTTCAACATTTTATGTGTGTCGGACAGAAGCAATATCTTTTTGATTTCAGGAACAGCAGCTTCAAGCTTTTCTTTAGAAACATTACCCTCTGTCTCTATGTCCTTTGTTTCAAGTTCGCACATTCTCTGCCAGGCAAACAGAACAAATGGATTAACTGCGGTATTTGATTTGATCTGAGCCCGGTATGCAGCGTTGTAGGTGATTTTGGGAACACTGGCGAGATTGCTGACACACAGAATTTTACGTAACTGAAGCACCTTTTCAGTGTCACCACAGTGGTTATGCATAATTCCTTGCTCAAGAAAATACTCAATAACATCCTTGAGACTGTGCAAAATGTTTTTCTCTTCATCAGAGACGTTATTCTCAGCCTCAATTTCAGCACAGTAAGCATCATATTTCGCCTGAAGATTCAGCCAGACACTGGCCTGTTCATCAAAAGCGTAGGCAAGTTTTTTGGCAAAAGCAGGAGAAATTCCCTTGTTGCCATTAATTACAGTGCTGATATGTTTTTCTGTAACGCCCGTTCTTGCAGCCAGTTCGCTTCTTGACATATGCATACTGTTAATCTTTTCCTGCAGCACCAGCCCTGGGTGAGGCTCTTTATTCAGAATACCCACTTTGAACTCCTGTATACATAATATACAACTTACCTAAATGGTAATCAGGACTTTTTAAATAAAATTACCTATATTATTTATAAAATATAAGATTTCCGTTACCAAATAATCGTTTAGCCATCTTGTAAACAGAAATACTGTTACTTGATAAAATCTGAACTTAAGATTATCACAGCCGCTTTGTCAAAGCTGAGCGACTACGTCTCATTATGAAGGATATTTCTGAGTTTTCTGCGGCAGGCATCTAGCTTGTGCGAGCAGGCTCCGTCCGCGCTATATAACCCCAGCGAAGGAGAAAGACTGTATCAGTAGATTACACACTCCAGGATATGACAGATCACGACGGTAAGCTCAACGCAGTTCAGCGTATAGAAATGAAAATCATTCTCGCCCTAGGTGCGGAGGCCCCTCACCATGTCACTGGCGATCGACGCGCCGTTGAGCTGCCTCGTCATGGTATCGTCGTCCTCGATGCCGCGGAAGCACTGATCGAGCAACCTTGGGAACTTCACATTGGTGAACTTCTACGTTCTGAAAAGGAGCTTGTAGTTTGAGACCGACAAGATCAGAGGGATAATCTCACCCTTGATTCCTTTTGCGGCGCACCTGTTGCGGAACCTGAGGAACGCCTCGACATCAAAAACGAACTGGGTAATGGCATGGTCGGTGCCAGCGTTGAACTTTGTCTTGAGGTCTCGAGATCGGCCTCGGCTGAAATGGCCCCGGGAATGACGCGACATAAATTTTGAAGTCTTCGACCTCCTTGAGGATCTTCGCCAAGTCAAATCACCACATAAAGCCCGTGCTTATAATATGGTCTGCTGCTGACTGCCCCGCTAATAGATCACCTCCTTAAGCTCGTATATGACAGTGCCTGAACCATTGATTCCAGCGGAGCAGACCATTTTCCCGTCAGGCGAGACGAGGAAAGTTTTCGCATGCCTCTCAAGCAGCACGCTGAGCGGCAGATCAATATCCATGTCTGTAATCCGGTCCAGGTCAGTATCGCTGATAAAGAATATTCTGTCAGTCCAGCCCCCGGCATCCGGCACGGTTTCCGGCGTCACCGCCCTTCTCCAGATGCTGCTGACCCGGAGCCTCTTGATATTCACGGGAAGGATTCTCCTGCAGCGCGGGCAGCAGAGGACTCATATCCATACTCACTGTCCTCGCTGTAGAAATCCCAGGCCGTAATATCCGGTCTATCCCTGAGCTAGTTCCTGACATCGCTCTCATGCCAGATGTGCACGATGTTCTCAGACGGGCAGTCAACTGAGGAGAGCCTCTTCCCGCATTTGCACAGAAGGTTTGACATTCCTCTCTCCCAATCATAAAAATTCCGCAAGCCGGAAATCAATCCCGAGCGCCCGTTTTTCCGCAGAGTGCAGCCCGTCTTTTTTCTCCGCCGCCCTGCCCGCCGATGGGCAACAGCCTTCGGATAAAGGCAATTCTTCCACCTGAAACTGAAAAGCCCGCCGCAGTGCCAGTCACCGCAGCGGGCCTCACGTCTCTTCACTGAATAGCCGGCTCAGTAGATGCCGCGCTTCAGGATATGGCAGATCGCGAAGGTGAGCTCAGCGCGGTTCAGCGTGTAGAAATGGAAGTCCTTCACGCCCTCGGTGCGGAGGACCCTCACCATGTCGATGGCTATCGACGCGCCGATCAGCTGCCTCGTCACGGTGTCGCTGTCCTCGATGCCTCGGAACCTCTGATCGAGCCACTTCGGGATCTTCACATTGGTGAACTTCGACATCTTGAGAAGCGTCTTGTAGTTGGATACCGGCAGGATCCCGGGGATAATCTCGCCCTTGATGCCTTTGGCCGCACACCTGTCGCGGAAGCGGAGGAAGGCCTCTACGTCAAAGAAGAACTGGGTGATGGCCTGATCCGCGCCCGCATCGAACTTCGCCTTGAGGTTGTCGAGATCCGCCTCGGCCGAGACGGCCTCAGGATGGACCTCAGGATAGGCAGCGACATAGATCTTAAAGTCCGCTACCTCCTTCAGGAGCTTCACGAGATCAACCGCGTACATCTCGGGCTTCACGGTCGGATCCGGGAGATCTCCGCGGAGCGCCACGATATTCCTGATGCCGTTGTCCCAGTAGTCCTTGGCGATTTCCCTGAGCTCGTCCTTCGACGCGCCAACGCAGGTGAGATGCGGGGCTGCGGTGATTCCGGTCCTGGACTGGATGTCCTTCACCACCTTATGGGTCCTGTCACGGGTGCTCGCGTTCGCGCCGTATGTGACGGACACGAAGCTCGGGTGCAGGATCTTGAGCTTGTCAATTGAGTTCCAGAGAGTCTTCGTCATCTCCTCCGTCTTAGGCGGAAAGAATTCGTATGAAATGCTGATGTCATCAGACAGCTCGGAGAAGCTCTGGTTGAGCTCCTCAAACTGCCTCGCGTGCCTGTGTTCGATCTCCATGGTTGCTCCCTGAAATTATTCCTGTATATTTGCCGGAGTATTATAAACAGCAAAAAAAATGGGGTCACACAGGACCCCATTATCTATAACCTTAAGCCAAAAGAAGGATTAAATTACTTCTTGTACTTGGTGGTAAGGTTGTCAAGACGGCTGTTAGCACGAGCAGCCTCGTCCTTAGCGGTCTGAACGTCAGCCTTCAGGCTGTCAACGTCAGAAGCGAGCTGGTCAACCTTAGCGGTAAGATTGTCAACCTTAGCGTTAAGAGCCTCATCGGTGCTGGAGCAGCCAGTCATCATGGAAGCGCCGAGAACGATAGAACCAAGAACAACGAGATACTTATTCATCTTAACTCTCCAAAAAGTTAATTTTATTGAAGTCCTGAAAACAGAACCTAAGCTAATATTAGCACAGCTGAATATGTTGTCAATCTCACAAAAATTTAATGACAAATGACAATTTGATCTGAAACAAAAAACCGATGCAAATCACATTTTTCTCTTCCATCATCAAAATCAGCTGACATTCATACAATTTCCCGGCAGGCGTGAGCAGTCCGGGAACGTCATGAATGAAGTGAATTCCGGGAATATAAGAAAGGCAGCCATGCCGCAGCTTCTGCGGAAAGGCCGCACTGTTTCTGAATAATAGGGAATAGCCGACGAAAAAGGGCGGCCCCGGAGGACCGCCCCACATTTTTATGTCTGCAGTGCAGACTTCAGTTTACCTTAGCGCTTGAGCTCAAGGAGGATTACCTTGCCGGTGCCGGAGAGACTTACGGAGCCGCCGCTTACCGTGCCGGTAGCGCCGGAGAAGCCATCCTGCAGCTCGGTGCCGTCCTCGAAGCAGTCGCCTACATTGACGCTGGAGGCAGAGCCGAGGTGGATTACAACAGCGTTGCTGTAGTCACCGGAGGAGTACTTGCGGCAGACGCTGCCGTCGCCGGTAGTGGACTGCTCGCCTGCGCCGACTGCAGCGTTGCGGCTTCTGAACTGACCGACCTTCTGCCAGGTTGCAACAAGCTCGTTGGAGGAGAAGTCGGTGCTCAGAGTATCGACGTTCTCTGCCCAGTCAGCCTGCTTGCTGATGTCTGACGGGAAGTTCATGTCGGAACGGGTTCCGTGCTCGGAGTCGTTTCCTGAACCGCCGTTGTCGTTCACACGCGCAGTCTCGTCGCCGTAGTATATCTGTACACCGCCCGGGAGCAGGTCAAGCATGATTCCGAGCTTCTCCTGGTCGCCAGGACGGCACAGCCAGGTATCGTGTGATGATACATAGGACAGTGCGTTCAGCTTGTGGCTGGACTTGCCGAACATGCTTGCATAGCTGTTCCAGGTGTTGACATCCGGAATCGAGCAGCCGAGGCTGAAGTTGATCATGGAGTCGAATCCGCCCTCGGAATTCCAGTGGCCGCCGTCGGTAGGATCAGTTCCCATGTTCCAGTTCTCGCCGGTCATCCAGAACTTGTCGGTCCAGTCAGCACCGGGCTCGCCGGCGTGGTTCTTTCTCCAGGTCTGGAGCGCCTCGTTGCTGTACTCCTTGAGGAGCTTCCATGTGGACTTGGCAACATGCTTCGCAGTGTCGCAGCGGAAGCCGTCGATACCGAACTCCTCAACCCAGGATGCGAGCCAGTGTGCCTGGAACTCAGCAACCGACATTGAGCCGCTGCGGTACTTCTTGGCAGCCGGTACATCGTACTTGGCATTGCCGGAAGCCCACTTCTTCTGCAGGAACTGAGGGATGCCGACATGGGTGCCATGGGTATCGTTGTTCCTGAAGTCAGGCAGGTAGGAGGTGCAGAGTTCAAGATCGCTGCTGCCGCATCCGCCGTAGGCGCCGAACCTCAGCCAGTCCTTGCCCCACCAGTTGTCCCACTTGGAGTTCGGGGACTCGTCGATGGGCTTGTTGTGGAAGCTGTCACCGGTCCAGTCCTTGCACGGATCCCATCCGTCCTTGGTCAGGCCGAAGTTGAAGTCGCACATATCCTGGAGAGTTGCATAGCCGCTGTGGTTCATGACTATGTCGAGGATTACACGGATGCCGCGCTTGTGGGCCTCGGTGACGAAGTTGCGGAACTCGTCAACGGTACCCATGTTCGGGTCAAGTGCAGTCCAGTCAAGGCCATAGTAGCCGTGGTAAGCCCAGTGGGCGAAGTTGCCGGTCTTGCCGCCGCCGGTCCAGCCGTGAGCCTGCTCGTACGGAGCTGTAATCCAGAGGGCGTTGACGCCGAGGGACTTGATGTAGTCAAGGCGCTCGGTCATGCCCTTGATATCGCCGCCGTGGAAGGTTGCGGTTGAATGGCCGTGGGTGTCCTTGTAAGGACGGTTGAAGTTATGGTCGTTTGAGGTGTCACCATTCTGGAAACGGTCCGTGATGACAAAGTACACGAGAGCGTTGTCCCAGGTGAAGTGACTCTCAGCCTTGGGCTCGGTCCACTTCTTCTTTGAGAGGGTGAAGGTCTTCGATACACCGTCAAAGGTTACAGTGAGCTTTGCAGTCTTCGGAGCCTCTCCGGCCTCGGTGTCAGGAGCCACGACCTTCTGTCCGATGCGGATGACTGCGCCGTTGGTGAAGGGGATGTCAGCGCCGCCGTCAACAGAGTAGGTGCCCTGTGCGGTGCCGTCAATGCCCTCGCCGCGTACGACGATCGCAGCCTCTACGTAGCCGGACTCGTCAACGCCGTCCCTCTCACTGATAGTGATTCCATTTGTTACAGCTGCACCGTTGACGGTGAGGTCGATGGTGGCCTTGCTGGAGGTCATGCCGCAGTCAGACGCTGCCTTGAAGGTCTTTGAGGACCAGTCGAAGCAGGACTTGGCGGCGGAGAACTCTGCGCCGGGCTGCATGTCAGCCGGGTAACGGTCGCCGTTGACGCTGCTGAAGATGGCAAGGACGTTCTTGGTGGTTGACGGAGTGAAGTACCAGAACTTCTCTGCGCAGCCGGTAAGCTCGGTCATCGCGTCGCCAGGCCACTTAGAGGTAAGGGCGGTCTCTGCAGAGCCATCCTTTGCGTAGGCATAGATGGTAGGAGCAGTGGGCACATCCGCCTTCAGTACGATGGAGCCTGCAGGAGCCTCGCACTTCTGGAACTGAGGTATCTGAACAGTAGTGCCGGTATCATCAGTCCACTCGCTGCCGTTCTTGCAGTTCCCGTCATCAGCATCTTCCTTTGCAGGAACATTGACCTTGACAGAGGCGGATCCCTTGCGGTTTCCGGAGTCGCTTACCGCGTCAACCTTGACGGTCTTGACGGATGCAACGCAGCCCTTCTGGAAGGAGAATGCCTGGGTGGTGCCGTAAGCGTCAGTCTTCACAGTCTGGCTGCCGTCATTCCAGGTGTAGCTGAGTCCGGTGAGTCCGGTGTCAACAGTTACCTTTGCAACGTAAGTGTTATCGGTGGAGTTTCCTTCCTCCTCGCTGATGGTCATATCGATCGGTGCGGTGCACTTCTCAGGGAGAGTGTTGTCACTCTCGGTGCACTGCTCGACCTCAACCTCGTGGCACTCGCCTGAGCCGCCGGTCAGATGGCCGACAGATGCGAGAGGCACAGTGTACTCATCAATGTCTTCCTTCTCGTGTGAGGTGGAGTCATCCTGTGAGTAAGCCTCGGAGGCAGCATCGATCAGGTTCGGATCCCAGGGTACTGCATCCATCATGCTCTGGCCGAAGGTGGAGAACCATACTACCTTGATGCCGTTGGTCTCAAGCCAGCTCTTGTCAATGTCAAGGGAGGCAAGAGGGATGGTTACCTGGTAGAGGTGTCCGGTAGCAACGCCGGTCTTGAGGTTCTGATGGCCGCTGATGCCGCTGAGGTAAGCGTCCTTGGTAAGGTTGTAGTTGTCAGGGGAGCCCATGTAGGTGCTTGCCAGGGTCTTCTTGTCAACATGGCCGCGCTTGATGCCTGCCTTCTCGAAGCCGATCAGGTAGCCGTTCTCCTCATCATAGCTGAACTTGCCGTCAGCATTGGTCTTGAAGAGGCCGGGCTTGTTGACCTCACGGGGATGGAACATCAGCAGGGTGTCGATGCCTTCCTTGATGGAGTAGAAGTCGCCTGCAGTCCAGACGGTGTGGCCGTCAATCATGTGGCCGTCGCCTGCGGTGCGCTTGCCGGTGTTGATGCCGATGCCCATAGGCAGGAACTGATCGTTGGCGTAGTTGAAGTCGCCGAGCGGGTCAACGTTCTGCAGATCAGGGAGCTCAGCCATCAGGTAGAGGTTGGTGTCATCCCAAGCAGCATAGACTGCATAGATGTCGGTAGCCTTCTCGTGATAGCCGCGGAATGCCCTGGGATCATCGTTGGCTGCGCCGCGGGCAACCATCATGTCCTCGGTCCAGTCGTCGTAGGAGGAGATGGTCTTGTTCTTGCCGACCTGTCCGTTAGGATTGGTGGCATAGGAGCCCTGCTCGAATGCGCCTTCGGCAGCGCCGCTGCAGATGGTCTTGGTGACCTTGGTGCACTGCTTGCCGGAAGTGCCGGTGCATCCCTCAGGATCAGCAGGCTCAAACTCGCCGCCGGGCCTGCAGGTGTTGGTCGCAGCAACATAGATCTCGTCATCGCCGCAGATAGCCTGCTGCTGGCAGCTGCCGTTGACCAGAACCTCGCCTTCCTTGCAGGAAGGTGCAGGATCAACGCAGACGCCGTCCTTCATAACCTTCGGAGCCTTGCACTCGTTGACAGGGGTAGGATCGTTCTTGACCAGCTTCCAGGTCATGTCAGAGTCATTGACCTGCAGGGTGTAGTTGCCGACCTCAGCGTAGAGTACGTCGCCGCAGGAGATCTGGTAGGAGCATAGCTTGCTGCCCTGGCCCTTGCCCCAGACAGTGTGCTCCCAGTCAGAATCGCTGGTGACCTTGAAGCGCTGTGCGCCGTCAGCATCGCCGATGCCGGTGAGCTGGAGGCCGATGGTCCAGTTGCCGGTGGTGCTGTCGTACTTCATTGCATCGAAGGTCCAGCCGTTGGTAGTGCCGGCATAGAACATGGACTCATGCTTCTGGGGAATGTTGGGAACGCACTTGTTGTCTGCGTCCCTGACCTCATTCTCGCCGCACTTCTTCATGCAGGTATTGCCGATGAGCTCCTCGTCGGTGCCGCAGTCAGGCTTGGGCTCAACCTTGGTGATCGACCAGGAAGGAGCAGTCTTGCTGTCGGTTACGTGGAGGACATACTCGCCCTTCTCGCTTACGGCAACATCGCCGCAGGTGGCCTGGTTGTCGCAGAGGGTATTTCCGCTGCCCTGGCCGAATACCTGTCCCTTCCAGTCACCCTGAGTGGTAACCTTGAAGCGCTGTGCGCCGTTGGCATCGCCCTCGCCGGTGAACTTGACGGTGGTGGTCCACTCATCCTTGCTGGAATCGTAGGTCATCGGAGTGAAGGTCCAGCTGTTGGTGGTGCCTGCGTAGTAGAGCTGATCGAAATCCTTGACCGGGTTGCAGGATACTGACCAGGCAGGCGTGGTGCTGTCGGTAATGGTAATGGTGCAGGTGCCGGTATCAGAGATGGCGATATCGCCGCAGGAACCCTGGTTCGAGCAGAGCGACTTGCCGCTGCCCTGGCCCCAGACATTTCCTGCCCAGCCGTTCTGCTCGGTGACCTTGAAGCGCTGTGCGCCGTTGGCGTCGCCCTGGCCGCTCAGAGTGAACTTGCCGGTCCAGATGTCCTTGTCCTTGTTATAAGTCAGAGCATCGAATGTCCAGCCGTTCATGGTTCCGGCAATGTAGAGCTGCTTGAAGTCCTGAACTACAGGAACCGGCTCATCAGGATTGACGCATACGCCGTTCCTCAGAACCTTAGGAGCCTTGCACTCAACAGGAGGCTTTCTTCCACACCAGTTCTCATCCGTGCAGATTGCGGCAGCGGACATTCCCTTGACGGTGATGGTAGCCATTCCTCCGCTGACGTTTACGGTCGCACCGTCTGCCTTGTTGTAGCTGCTGAGAATATCGATGTAGCTGCCGTCAGGCATGTTGGTCTTGAAGCTCTTGGTAACATCGCTGTTGGTGGCATTGAGGACATAGAAGCCCTTGTTGCCCCTCGAGAACCAGATTACCTTGCCGTCGCTTCCGGTGTTGGTCACACCCTCGCCTCTGGTGGCGCGGGCAAAGGCGACTGCGTTCTTGACGAACGGAACGCGGTGCTGGCAGAGCCAGCCGCCGGTGCAGCGGTCAGCGCCGAGCGGCCCGC
>Ga0256404_1011825_pt1 | contig 11544 bp, 7 predicted proteins | sample RumenRJG_01DNA_FD_185990 | JGI IMG/M metagenome (GOLD analysis project Ga0256404, IMG submission 185990) | Bovine rumen microbial communities from Lethbridge, Alberta, Canada - RJG_01 | ecosystem: Host-associated > Mammals > Digestive system > Stomach > Rumen | place: Canada: Alberta | collected... | reverse complement strand
ATCGCGGTCGACCGTTTCCGCAAGGGTCAGATCGGTTTTTGCGATATCTACCGGCTGGCAGACAAAGCCCTTAGTGCCGGGATCGGGAAAGGGTACGCAAATAGAAATTATTCGCTGGAAGAGGTGCTGCAAATCCGGCAGCAGGTGGAGAACTGGCTGTGAATACTGTCTTATATATCATCCTTACCTTGTTGGTCTTCACTCTGATCGTATCGATCCATGAGTGGGGCCATTTCATTATGGCCCGCAAAAACGGGATCTTTGTCGAAGAATTCGCGATCGGAATGGGACCGGCCATCTTTAAGCATACGACCAAAAAGAAGATGGTTTTCTCCATCCGCCTGTTTCCCCTGGGAGGTTTCTGCCGTATGAAAGGGGAGGAAGCCGAGCAGACGGAGGACGGACAGCTGATCTACAATAAGAAGGATCCGGATTCCTTCAATGCCAAGTCGGTAGGAAGGCGGGCCAGCGTGATCGCCGCCGGCCCCATTATGAACTTTATCCTGGCTTTTGTCCTGCTGCTGGTTGTCAATGCGTGTTTCGGGTATACCGATCCCAAGGTCGTATCCGTAGAAGCGGATTATCCCGCTGCAAAAGCCGGATTGGAAGAAGGGGACCGCTTATATAAGCTGAACGGGGAGAGGATCCATGTTTACGATAAGGTCCAGTTCCTTCTGATGAATTACCAGGAAGGTCAGACGGTCGACCTGGCTGTTAAAAAGCCGGATGGTTCGATCAGGGACATGAAGTTTCAGCTCAAATATGACCAGAAGGAAGAGCGGTACCGTATGGGCTTTACGGTTGCCTCTTCCGGCCGCCTTACGGATATGATGAAAGACCGGGGTGTATGGAAAGGCCTGGGCTGCTGGATCAGCAGCAGCTTCTGGGCTCTTCTTTTTGATATCGAGATCACCTTCCGCAGTATCGGTATGCTGCTCACCGGGAAAGTGGGCATGGATGCTTTGACCGGTCCTATAGGCATGGTCAGCGTGGTGGGGCAGACCTACCAGGCAGCCTCCGCTTACGGGATCGGTGCCGTTTTAGGGAGTTTTGCCAACCTGATCATTCTGATCAGCGCTAACCTTGGTGTCCTGAACCTTTTCCCTATCCCCGGTCTTGACGGATCGCAGCTTGTTTTTCTGATCATCGAGAAGATCCGCCGTAAACCGATGAATGTAAAGATCCAGAATATTATCTTTCTGATAGGCTTTATCCTGCTGTTCGGCCTGATGATAGCCGTCGGCATTAATGATGTCATGAACCTTGTCCGCTAAGGAGGAAGCATGTATACACGGGATGAAACAAAAGTCGTTCATATAGGAAATGTCGCGATCGGCGGTGGAAATCCCATCCGTGTCCAGTCTATGTGCAATACTCATACGGCAGATGTCCGGGCGACCGTCGGTCAGATATTGCAGCTGGAAGAAGCCGGCTGCGAGCTGGTCCGGGTCACGGTGCCCGATCAGGACAGCGCCGATGCTCTGACCGAGATCAAGAAACAGATCCATATCCCACTGATCGCGGATATCCACTTTGACTGGCGTATGGCCGTCGAAGCGATGAAACACGGAGCCGATAAGATCCGCATCAATCCGGGAAACATCGGCACAAAAGAAGATCTTAGCAAAGTCATCGATGAAGCCAAGGCCCGGCAGATCCCCATTCGTGTCGGGGTCAACTCCGGTTCGGTTGAAAAAGATCTGCTGGATAAATACGGCGTTTGCAGCCGTTCCCTGGCGGAATCGGCTCTCCGCAGTGTCGATTATGTGGAAAGCCTGGGTTACGACAATCTGGTAGTTGCCATTAAAGCTTCCAATGTGCCCCTTTGTGTGGAAGCCAATGAAGTTTTCGCCCGTTATTCGGATCATCCTCTGCATATCGGCATTACAGAGGCCGGCACTTATCACGACGGCACTATCAAATCTGCTTTGGGCTTTGGTATCCTGCTGCACGAAAAATTGGGCAACACTATGAGAGTGTCTCTGACAGCCGATCCGGTCGAAGAAGTAAAGGCTGCCTGGAAGATGCTGAGCTTTATGAATATCCGTAAACAAGGCGTTGAAATCATATCCTGTCCTACCTGCGGGCGGACACAGATCGATCTGATCCCTCTGGCCGAGCAGGTGGAAAAAGCCCTTGCTCATATCAAAAAACCTCTGAAGGTCGCTGTCATGGGCTGCATCGTTAACGGTCCCGGAGAAGCAAGGGAGTGCGATTTCGGCATCGCCGGCGGCAAAGGGGTAGGACTCTTGTTCCGCAAGGGACAGATCATCAAAAAAGTTCCCGAGGACCAGTTGCTGAGCGCGCTGGTAGAAGAGGCAGAGCGATATGAATAAAGCGATGACGCTGAAAGATGCGTTCGACGCTTTCGGGGACGATGAACGGGCAGAAGCACTGGCAAAGTCTCTTTATGTGGAAAATATCGTTTATCATAAAGAAACCAATCAGCTGGTGCTGACCATGCAGGAAGGAACAAAGCTCAGCAGAAGTGACGAAGCGGTCCTGACCGCCTGCCTCGATCTGTTCCTGAACGGTCCTTCTATCCGTTTTAAGGCGTCACAGAAAGAAAAAAAGCAAGACCGGTATCAGCATCTGTCTAATGAAAGCTGCCGGCAGAAGATCCTGTCCCAGATTCAAAGCAGGGATCCGGCTGCCGGTGCTTTGCTTAAACAGTGTTCCTTTGATTTTACCGACAAAGATCATCTGACCGTTACCTGCAGTCCTTCCACCATGCGTTTTCTTAACTTCCGTCATATCGATGCGGAAAAGATCGTGGAAGACGCAGTCGAATCGTTAGGAGGCAGGGCTGCCGTTACGATACTGGAAGGCGGGACCAAGAAAGGTAAAGACGAGGCCCTGTCCGATCCTATGGAAGAAATGATGAAAGCACAGCTTTTGTCGAATGCTTCCGATGATATGGACACGCTACCCTCAATTGGAGAACCTGCCATTGCAGAACCTGCAATTGCAGATTTTCCGGCGCCATGGGAGGATCTGCCTCAGGAAGATAAAGCATCCAGGCCTGCAGGGCCGGAGCCTGAAATGCCGGAAAAAGCGGCGCCTGAACCTGAAGAAACAAAAGAAACGGCGCCTAAGCCCGAGCCAGCAGCGCCTCAGAAAGCGGAGCCGCAGGCGCCTGCCCGCAGGACCAACCGCGTCCTGTGCGGCCGCCCCATCAATACGAAAGATCTGATCCCCCTGTCCAAGTGTGATGTCGAACGCAGGGGAGTCGCGACTCAAGGCATCGTCTCGCAGATGGGCATCCGCGAGATCCGCAACGGCAAAGGACTTTTGACCCTTCGTATTACTGATTACGTAACCACGGTCCAGGTCAAGGCCTTTGTTGTCATGAAGTCTTACCACGACAAGATTGAAAACAATCTGTCAAAGGGCGATACGGTCATGGTAAAAGGCAACCTCATGATGGACACCTATGCCCAGGAGCTGGCTCTTACCGCGAATTCCATCGTGTTGTGCGCCGAGCCTATGAAGATCGACGAAGAAAAAAAGGCAGCAATCGATTCCATGGTTTACGGCTATCCTTTCGAAGGGGAAGCCATGCCCATCCGCCGGATCCTGGACCAGCATTATGAAGGTAAAGTCATCGTCCAGGGCGATATTATTACCAATGAGACTAAGGAACTGCGCAACGAGCGCAGTCTGGTCACCATCGATATCACGGATTATACGGATTCTATTTCGGTAAAAGTCTTTTTTGATAACGAAGATCTGGATAAGAAAGTGGGTCTGATCAAGAAAGGAAAGCAGATCAAAGTAAAGGGAGTCTGCTCTTTTGACGAAAAATTCTCCCATGAGTTCCAGATCATGGCCGATGCCATAGCTCCTTCCAAACTGCCTCTTAAACCGGAGCGCAAGGACACCTGGGAAGGAGAAAAAAGAGTCGAGCTGCACGCTCATACCAAGATCAGCGAAATGGACGCGGTCACCGACCCGGGAGAACTGGTCCGGCAGGCTGCCCGCTGGGGTCACAAAGCCGTCGCCATTACGGACCACGGAGTGGTACAGGGCTTTCCCAGCGCTATGGACGCAGTCGAAGAACTGCGTAAAAACGGCCAGGACATCAAGGTCATCTACGGGGTCGAGGCCTATCTGGTCGACGACACCAAAAAAGCAGTTTATAAAGAGCACGGACAGAATTTCGACAGTCCTTACGTAGTTTTTGATATCGAAACGACCGGCTTTGACAAAGAAAAAGACCAGATCCTGGAGATAGGTGCGGTCAAGGTCGAAGGCGGTAAGATAACGGACCGTTACAGTCAGTTCATCGACCCTGAGCGCCATATCCCCGACAATATCACCAAGCTTACTTCCATCACGGACCAGGATGTCAAAGGCCAGGGTACGATCGACAAGATCCTGCCGGAATTCAAAAAGTGGGTGGGGGACGCGGCCCTGGTGGCCCACAATGCCTCTTTTGATACCGGATTTATAGCCAATAAGAACGAAAAATTAGGGTATCAGCCCATGGATAATACCATCGTGGATACCCTGGAAATATCCCGAGGCCTCTTCGACCTTAACCGTTATACGTTGGACAGCATTTCCAAGCATCTGGGTGTATCTCTGGAGAACCATCACAGGGCGGTCGACGATGCGGGGGCTACGGCTGAGATTTTTGTCAAATGCCTGGACCTGTTGAAAAAAGACGGTCTTACCCAATTGTCCGAAGTCAACCGGTACATTCATGACCACACGGATGTCAAAAAGCTGCGTTCCCACCATGCCATCATCCTGGTCAAGAACCTGAAAGGCCTGCGCAATCTTTACGAGTTGATTTCTCTTGCCCATATCAAGTTTTTCCACCGTCAGCCCCGTACGCCCAAATCCGAGGTCGACCGCCTCAGAGAGGGCCTTTTGGTCGGATCGGCCTGCTCAGCAGGCGAGCTGTACGAAGCCGTGCTGGAAAACGACCGTCCCGAAGAAATCGAACGTATCCTCAGTTTTTATGACTATCTGGAGATCCAGCCGGTCACCAACAACGAGTATCTGATCGACGATAAAGAGCACGATCAGGTTAATACGGTCGAAGATCTTCAAAATATCAACCGCCGTATCGTGGAACTGGGGAAAAAGTACCATAAACCGGTCGTGGCTACCTGTGATGTCCATTTCAAGGACCCCCAGGACGCCATCTTCCGCAAGATCCTGCTGGCTTCTATGGATTACAAGGATGTGGACAAGATGCCGGCCTTGTACTTCCGGACGACCAATGAGATGATGGGCGAATTTGCCTATCTGGGACCGGAAGACTGCCGTAAGGTGGTCATCACCGGCCCCAACCTTATCGCCGACCAGATCGAGCATTATCTCCCCGTTCCCAAGGGCCAGTTCTCGCCTGTCATCGAAGGAGCGGAAGACGAACTGAGAACGGTCTGCTACGAGAAGGCTAAATCCATGTACGGAGATCCTCTGCCCGAGATCGTTCAGGAGAGGCTGGACAGGGAGCTTAACTGTATCATTTCCAATGGTTTCGGTACCTTGTATATCCTGGCCCGCCGCCTGGTCCTTCATTCGGTAGCGGACGGATATTATGTAGGCAGCCGCGGTTCGGTCGGTTCTTCCTTTGTGGCGACCATGGCTGGCATTACCGAGATCAATCCTTTAAAAGCCCACTATTACTGCAAGAAATGCCACTATTCGGACTTTGATCCTCCTGAAGCAAGAAAAAATCCCGGTATGAGCGGGTTCGATCTGCCGGATCGCAAGTGTCCGGTCTGCGGAACTCCCCTTACCAAAGACGGCCAGGAGATCCCTTTCGAAGTTTTCCTTGGTTTCAAAGGGGACAAGGAGCCGGATATCGACCTGAACTTTTCGGGCGAATATCAGCCCCGGGCCCATGCTTATGTCGAGGAGATGTTCGGAAAGGATCATGTATTCAGGGCCGGCACTATGGGAGGTCTGGCGGAAAAGACAGCATACGGTATGGTGCGCCATTATTTGGAAGACCGTCATCTGACCCGCAGCAATGCCCAGATCAATTACCTGATATCAGGATGCCTGGATGTCAAACGGACCACCGGTCAGCATCCGGGCGGACAGATCATTGTGCCCAAAGGCTACAGTGTGTATGACTTTACTCCTGTCCAGCATCCGGCCAATGATATGACGACCGATATCGTCACGACCCATTACGACTATAACCAGCTGCACGGTCGTCTGCTCAAGCTGGATATACTGGGCCATGATGATCCCACCATGATCCGTATGCTGGAGGATCTGACCCACACGGTGGCGACGGATGTTCCTGTCAACGATAAAGATGTTATGTCTCTTTTCCTGGGAACAGAGGCGCTGGGAGTCACACCCGAACAGATCGGGAGCCCGGTCGGAACCTATGGTATTTCCGAGTTCGGCACCCATTTCGTAAGGCAGATGCTGGTGGAGACCAAACCAAAGAGCTTTTCGGATCTGGTCCGCATCTCCGGCCTGTCTCACGGCACCAATGTATGGAATAAAAACGCCCAGGAGATCGTTGCCCAGGGCATAGCCCCCATTTCGGAATGTATCTGTACCCGTGACGATATCATGGTCGATCTGATCCATGACGGGCTGGATAAATCGCATGCCTTCAAGATCATGGAGATCGTCCGTAAAGGTAAAAAGACAGGCGGTCTGAAACCGGAGCATATAGCCGAGATGAAGGAACACGGAGTGCCGGACTGGTATATTGAATCCTGTAAGAAGATCCAATACCTTTTCCCCAAAGGCCACGCAGCGGCTTACGTGACCATGTCCCTTCGGATCGCTTACTATAAAGTGCATTACAAAGAGGCCTATTATGCGGCTTACTTTACTATCCGGGCGGACAGCTTTGATTACGAAACCATGGCCATGGGGGAAGACAAGGCCAGGGCTGCCAAGCAGGCCATCGAAGATAAACCGGTAGACGAACAGACAGCCAAGGATAAAGAGACTCACACCCTCCTGGAACTGGTAGTGGAGTTCTACTGCCGCAAATGCCAGTTCCTGCCTCTGGATCTGTATCAGTCGGACAGCCATAAATTCCGGCTGGTCGACGGCAAGTTGCTGCCTCCTTTTGATACCATCCAGGGTATGGGGCAGACAGCGGCCGAGTCTATCGTCGAAGCACGCAGGGACGGCCCCTTTGCTACCATTACCGACTTTCTGGACAGGACCAAAGTGAGTCGTACCATCACCGATACCATGAAGAGGCTGGGTGTCTTCAAGGATACGCCCGAAACCGACCAGATGAGCCTGTTTTAAGGGCAAAGAAGGCACAAAAGGTATGAAAAAAGCTTGAAAGAGCCTGTAAATGGTGCTATAATCATTCGTAATTTAATAATTATGATAAAGGAGAGTGAGCTTGACGGCTCACTCTTCTGATGTATTGGGACAAATTTCAGGAGGGAAGATTGAAAAAGCAGGAACTGATCGCGTACGTGGAAAAGATCGCTTCGGATCTGTGCAGCCAGAACGGTTACGACTTGTGGGACGTGGATTATGTCAAAGAGGGACCCGACTGGTATCTGAAGGTCTTTTGCGACAAAGAAGGCGGTTTCTCCATTAACGACTGTGTCTTGATGTCGCATGCCTTGGAAGAGATCATCGATAAAGGAGATCCCATCGATAATCCTTATGTTCTGGAAGTCAGCTCCCCCGGGCTTGACCGGCCGCTGAAAAAGGATAAGGATTTTCTCCGCAGTCTGGGCAAGATCGTGGACGTGAAGACTTTCCAGCCTCAGGGCGATGCCGGAAAATCTTTCCAGGCTCTGCTGAAAGGCTATGATCCCCAGACTCAGACCCTTTCTCTGGAGCTTGAGGACGGCCGTCCCCTTACTCTTACCAAAAAAGATTTATCCGCCGTTAATCTGGCAGTAATTTTCTGATTCAGGAGGTATATGAAAAATAATGAATGAACTGATACAAGCCTTAACACAGGTCACCAATCAGACCGGTATCGACAAAGAGCTGGTGTTCGAAGCTCTGGAGACTTCGATCCTGGCTGCGTGCAAGAGAAACTTCGGCACGTCCGACAACATCGACGTGAACATCAACCGTAAGACCGGCGACTACACCGTTACCGCGAAAAAGGATGTTGTCAGCGAAGCAGACCTTACCAATAAAAACACGCAGATCTCGATCAGCGATGCTTTGAAGATCGATTCGGCCTATCAGATCGGTGATGTCTGCCAGGTACCTCTGGACCCCAAAAAGTTCGGACGGATCGCCGCTCAGAATGCCAAACAGATCATCGTACAGCGCCTTCACGAAGAAGAGCGCAGCCTGATCTATAACGATTACAAGAGCAAAGAATTCGAAATGGTCACCGGCCTGATCCAGCGTAAGGAGCGCGGAAACGTTTACCTGAACCTTGATGATAAGGTCGAAGCCCTCCTTCCTGCCAAAGAGCAGATCGTGGGCGAGGAATATCCCCTCAACCGCCGCATCAAGGTGTACGTCGAAGAAGTCAAGGATCAGCAAAGAGGCCCTATGATGATCGTATCGCGGACCCATCCGGAGCTGATCAAGCGCTTGTTTGAACAGGAAGTGCCCGAGATCCACGACGGCATCGTCATGATCAAGAGTATTGCCCGTGAGGCAGGCAGCCGCAGCAAGATGGCGGTCTACAGCCGCGATCCCATGGTCGATCCTCTGGGAGCCTGCGTAGGGCCCGGAGGCAACCGTGTCAATGCCATCGTCAAAGAGCTGGGCGGCGAGAAGATCGATATCGTGATCTGGTCCCAGGAGCCTTCCAAGTTTATTGCCATGGCCCTGAACCCGTCCGAAGTCGACCGGGTCGATGTGGATGAAGAAGGAAGGACGGCATCCGTCGTCGTTCCGGATTCCCAGCTGTCTCTGGCCATCGGAAAAGAAGGACAGAACGCCCGTCTGGCGGCAAAACTGACCGGTTACAAGATCGATATCAAATCCGAGACCCAGGCTAAACAGGCTCAAAGCGAGGATGATTACGATTTTGACTTTGACTTCGATTTTTCCGATGAGGACGAAGAAGCCGACGACGAGATGAAATCATGATCAAAACCAGAAAAACGCCGCAGCGTACTTGTCTTGGCTGCAGGCAGGCGAAGGATAAAAAAGACCTGATCCGCATCGTAAAAAGCCCCGATGGGACCGTTTCGGTGGACCTTACCGGGAAAAAGTCCGGAAGAGGAGCTTATCTGTGCCCCGATCCCAACTGCCTGGAGAAAGCAGTCCGGTCGAAAGCACTGGAAAGATCCCTGGGTGCTGCCATCGATGAAAAGGTCTTTGACGAACTCAGGCTGCAGCTTAAAGAAAGAACGGAAAAGGAAGAATAAGCGGTGGACATGGATCGTCAGAAACTATTGAATATGCTGGGGCTGTGCAGGATCTCGGGCAATCTGAAAAGCGGAGACGCTATGTGCGAGGAAGCGATCCGTCAGAGGAAGGCCGAGCTGGTCCTGATCGCTAAGGATGCATCGGACAATACCCGGAAAAAGTTCAAAGATAAAGCCTCCTTCTACAAGATCGAGGCGGTGGATCTTCCCTTCGATAAAAGCGAGATGGGAAAGGCCATGGGCTTTGGCGAGCGATCGGTAGCAGCCGTGACCGACAAAGGTCTTGCGGACAGTTTACGGCAAATGATACATAAGGTAATGGGAGAATAAATAGTGGCAAAGTTAACAGTTCAGGCATTGGCGGAAAAACTGAACAAATCAGCAAAAGAAGTGATCCGGGTGTGCGAGGAACTTAATATTTTCGTACCGAACGAATCCTCTACGCTGACTAAGGAAGAAGCAGCCGGTGTTATTGAAAAGATCACCGGCAAGAAGCCCAGAATAACCAGAAGGCCTAAAGAAGGGGCTAATGGAGAGGAAGCGGGGAAAGCCGCTTCCGAGAGCCGGATCAAAGAGCAGGAGGCCGCCGGGACGGCACCTGCTGCACCTTCCAAAACGGAAGCGATCGATCAGCCTGCCTCTGTAGATCCGTCAGCGCAAAATAAAGAAAATTCTGCTGCCACGGACAAAGAGGACAAGCAGGCTGCTCAGGAAAAGACCGGTGACCTGAAACCTCTCGGCGTAAAAGAGCAGCGCGAAGTTCCGCATCCTAGGGTCCGCCCCAGAAAAGAAGCGCCTGATAAGACGGTAAAGACGGAAAAGACTGTTTCCGCAGCAAAACCGCAGCCTGCAAAAGCTAAGAACGCGCAGCCTGCCAAACCGGCTGCAAAAGCGGCGGCCAAAACCGGAACCGAAACAGCAGCAGATAAGGCATCCCAAGAAGTGGCCGGTCCTAAGATCGTTCCCAATGACGTGAAGATCGTCAATGCGATCCGGCCGGCTTCATCCAGAAATACCCCTCAGGTGCGGCCTCAGGTACGCCCTGCGGTCCGTCCCTCGGTACGCCGGCAGGAGCCTAAGGACGGTCAGGGAACCGACCGTTCGTCCGCAAGACAAGGCACAGGCGTGAAAAGTCAGGGCCGCCGTCCCGCTCAGGGACAGGCCCGTCCGGGGATGAGTCGTGACGGAGCAAGAAAGCCCCAGAGTCCGGACGGCCGTTTTCAAAGCAAGGATAAGGATGCGGCAGGTGTGCACAGACCTTCTTCCCGTCCGGCAGCAAAAAGACCGGCAGGAGGACGCGGAGGCGACTCCTATGACATGGGTATTTCTCAGCCGGACCGCCGCGGTCCGGAGAAACCGGTCAAAAAGTCAGATAAGCGTTATCAGGAACGTCAGAGAAACAGTGAGTCCGAGCAGTATAAGAATAAGAAGAATCAGCTGATCCAGGAGGCCAACTACCTGGATGACGACCGCCTGTCCCGTCATAAAAAGAGACCAGTCAAACATGTGGCTGAAAATGCTGTGCCCCAGGAAGAGGATGATATCAAGATCGTAGCTCTTCCTGAGTCCATGACCGTTAAAGAGCTGGCCGATATGCTTCATAAGCCGCTCCCGGTTATCATCAAGGCCTTGATGGGCAAGGGTATCATGGCAGGTCTGAACCAGGTCATCGAGTATGATCAGGCGGAAGAACTTGCTTCCGAGATGGATATCCTGGTCGAGCATCAGGTCGAGGAGGACATCTTCAAGAAATATGCGGAGTATCAGGATGCTCCCGAAGATCTTGTTCCCCGTTCTCCGGTCGTTGTCGTTATGGGTCATGTCGATCATGGTAAAACTTCTATTCTGGATGCTATCCGTCATACCAATGTGACCAGCCGCGAAGCAGGCGGTATCACCCAGCACATCGGTGCATCGGTGGTCAATGTGGGCGGACGCCGCATCACTTTCCTGGATACCCCCGGACACGAAGCATTTACGGCTATGCGTATGCGCGGTGCTATGGTTACCGACATTGCCATCCTGGTCGTTGCGGCGGATGACGGTGTTATGCCTCAGACCATTGAGGCCATCAACCATGCCAAAGCGGCTAAGGTCCAGATCGTGGTGGCCATCAACAAGATGGATAAGCCCGGCGCTAACCCTGAAAGGGTCAAGGAAGAGCTGACCAAGTATGATCTGGTCCCCGAGGATTGGGGAGGAAATACTATCTGTGTGCCCTGTTCCGCTGTCAAGCATGAGGGCA
>Ga0256404_1011824_pt1 | contig 11546 bp, 8 predicted proteins | sample RumenRJG_01DNA_FD_185990 | JGI IMG/M metagenome (GOLD analysis project Ga0256404, IMG submission 185990) | Bovine rumen microbial communities from Lethbridge, Alberta, Canada - RJG_01 | ecosystem: Host-associated > Mammals > Digestive system > Stomach > Rumen | place: Canada: Alberta | collected... | reverse complement strand
TGTCCGGACGCTGTGCGACCAGGGGAATAAGCGGGCCAAAGTGGTCCAGAAGCTGAAATCCGATCCTTCCAGAATGCTCAGTGCTATTCTGATCGGCAACAACGTCGTGAATCTCTCGGCTTCGTCGCTGACCACTGTTCTGGCATCCAGGATTGCGAGCCGCTTCACCTCCGGCGATACCGGCACTGTGATCGGTATTGCGACCGGTATTCTGACACTGCTGATTCTGATTTTCGGTGAGATCACCCCGAAATCGCTTGCGACGGAATACTGCGAGCGTATTTCTCTTGCCGTCGCGCCGGTGATCCTGGCGATGACGCGTATTCTGACACCGGTTATTTTTATCGTCAACAAGATCTCCGAAGGCATCATACGTCTGATGGGCATCCGCAGTGAAGGCCAGAATAAGAGCATCACGGAGAAGGAGCTGCTGACGGTCGTGGATGTCAGCCATGAACAGGGATTCATCGAATCCGAGGAGAAGGATCTGATTAACAATGTCGTCGATTTCGGCGACGCGACGACCGGCGACGTCATGGTGCCGCGCATCGATGTCGATTTCATCGAGATAGATGCGGATTATGACGAAGTCATGCGGACATTCCGTGAGCAGAAGCATTCCCGCATGCCGGTCTATGACAATGAACACGAACACGTACTTGGCATTTTGAACCTGAAGGATCTCTTCTGCTACAGCGGAAATCCGGAATCCTTTTCCATCAGTGCGCTGATGCGCAAGCCGTTTTTTACTTATGAATTCGGCAGCGTCTCGGACCTGATGAAGAAGTTTCAGAAGAATTCCGTGAATATGGCAATCGTCCTGGATGAATACGGTACGGTATCCGGCATCATCACCATGGAAGATATGCTGGAAGAGATCGTCGGTGATATCAGAGATGAGTACGATGTGGAGGAGACAGACGAGATCCGCAGGCTGTCAGCGAATGAATACCTGATTGACGGCAATACTCGTCTTGATGATTTCAATGAGCTTACCGGAACGCATCTGGAATCCGAGGATTACGATTCCATTGCCGGTCATATGATCAATGAATTCGGCTATATTCCGAAGGTCGGCGACCACCTGACTGTAGACGGCATCTACCTTTCCGTCCGCAAGATGGACCGCAACCGCATTGATTCAATTTACGTCAGGTTACCGGAACAGAAGGCAGACCGCAGCGCGGCGCCGGATGATCCGGAATAAATAAAAAGGAGAGAGATTATATGGGATTCATGAAGGAATTCAAGGAGTTTGCACTCCGCGGCAATGTCATTGATATGGCAGTCGGCGTTATCATCGGCGGTGCTTTCAGCAACATCGTTTCTTCCGCCGTCAACGACCTGTTTATGCCTGTTCTTGGTATTTTTACCAACGGCATCAACTTCTCGGAACTGTACATATCTCTTGACGGCAAGCATTACGATACACTGGCCGACGCCAAGGCAGCCAGCGCACCGGTATTTGCTTATGGATCATTCATCCAGAACGTCATCCAGTTTGTCATTCTCGCGCTGATCATCTTCCTGTTCATCAAGGCTATCAACAAAGCCACAGAGAAGCTGAAAAAGCCGGAAGAAGAAGCTGCACCGACGACGAAGACATGTCCGTTCTGCAAATCCGAGATTGCAATCGACGCAACCCGCTGCCCGCACTGCACTTCTCAGCTGCCGGACTACGATCCGCAGTAATAATTCATATTGCAAAAGCTGCCGCTGCTGCGGCAGTTTTTTTATACCCGGCCAAATGTTTTACGGCATACTGAAAGGGCAGCCAAAGCGATTGCTTTCGCTGCCCTTATTTTATGCCTTTGGATTATCCGAAATACTCAACGCCGGAACGGAAGAGCTTCATATCCTGCTCTCCGGTGATATTGATCGCCACGGAATCGCCGATTCGTTCTGAATGTCCCATCTTGCCGAGGATTCTGCCGTCCGGGCTCATGATACCCTCAATCGCGCTGTAGGAACCATTCGGGTTGAACTCCTCATCCATGGTCGGTCTGCCTTCCAGATCAACATACTGCGTTGCCACGCAGCCGCTTTCAAAAAGCTTCTTGATCCATTCGTCGCTGGCGACAAAACGGCCTTCTCCGTGAGAGATCGGAATCGTATAGACATCACCAGGCTTTACACCGGAAAGCCACGGTGACTTGTTGGATACGATTCTTGTATGCACCATCTTGGAAATATGGCGGCCGATCGTATTTCTTGCCAGTGTCGGGGAATCCGGCTGCTGCGGACGGATCTCGCCGTATGGCACAAGGCCGAGCTTGATAATCGCCTGGAATCCGTTGCAGATGCCGAGAATCAGGCCGTCACGCTCATTAAGCAGACGCATGACAGACTCTCTTACACGCTCGTTGCGGAATACATTGGCGATAAATTTGCCGGAACCATCCGGCTCATCGCCGGCGGAAAAGCCGCCCGGGAACATGATGATCTGTGCCTGATCAATTGCCTTCTCAAACGCCTCAGCCGATTCTGCAATCGCACGGTTGGTCAGGTTCCGGAATACAACCGTATTGACACGTGCGCCTGCCTTCTCAAAAGCTCTGGCGGAATCGTACTCGCAGTTGATGCCAGGGAATACCGGAATAAATACCTCCGGCTGTCCGATCTTATGTGTGCACACTGCTGCGCAGCCATCTGTATAGAGGCGATCCTGCATGCCCTTGTCCTGAATCTTCGAGCGTGTCGGGAAGACGCCCTCGAGCTTCTGCGTCCATGCGTCAAGTGCCTCATCCATAGAAACAACGGTGCTGCCGAAAGTAAATGCCGGTTCTGCGGCGGTCGTGCCGACCCGTTTGAACGCGATGCCGGCCGCTTCCAGCTCTCCCATCTTCTGCGCGTCAATTTCAGCGACGATGCAGCCGTACTCTGCTTTGCGGAAAAGTTCGTCTGCACTTACCGCGCTGTCAATCTCCACACCGAGCCGGTTGCCGAATGCCATCTTGGAGACGGCTGCGCAGAGGCCGCCGAATCCTTCTGCATAAGCGGATACGATGACCTTCCTGCCGATCAGTTCATGGATCTGATCGTACAGAGCCATGATCTGCCTGTAATCCGGCATGTCATCTGCATCGCGCTTTGCCTCGAATTTTACGATCGGATTGCCGGCTGCCTTGAACTCCGGCGTAATGATATCGCTCTCTTTAGCCACATCTACGGCAAAGGATACCAGTGTCGGCGGTACATGAATTTCGTTGAAGGAACCGGACATGGAGTCCTTGCCGCCGATCGACGGCAGACCGAAGCCGAGCTGTGCGGAATAGGCACCGAGCAGAGCGGATGTCGGTTCTCCCCATCCTTCCGGATTTTCCGTCATTCTGCGGAAATACTCCTGGAAGGTGAAACGGATTTTATGATAGTCGCCGCCGGCGCATACAATCTTCGCAATGGAATCCGTCACGGCAAACGCAGCGCCGTGATACGGGCTCCATGAAGTCAGATACGGGTCATAGCCGTAGCTCATCAGCGTCACGGTCGTCGTATTGCCATTCTGCACAGGAATCTTGGCAGCCATCGCCTGCACCGGTGTCATCTGATACCGGCCGCCGTACGGCATATACACGCTGCCTGCACCGATCGATGCGTCAAACATCTCCACAAGGCCTTTCTGTGAGCAGACATTGAGGTCAGACAGATCGTCCAGCCATGCTTTTCTGACATCGGCCGTATCCGTTTTCTGATCGAAATATCTGTCTGCCTTTGACGGCGATTTGACGAAGACTTCTGTTTCCTGGTGCGCGCCGTTCGTATTCAGGAAGGCACGGGAAATATCTACAATCGTCTTGCCTCTCCAGTGCATGACAAGACGCGGATTTTCTGTGACAACGGCAACACAGGTAGCCTCGAGGTTCTCACTGTCCGCATAGGCAAGGAACTGATCGACATCCTCCGGTGCGACAACGACTGCCATACGCTCCTGTGATTCGGAAATGGCCAGTTCTGTTCCGTCAAGGCCGGCATACTTCTTCGGCACCTTATCCAGATCAATTTCCAGACCGTCGGCCAGCTCGCCGATTGCTACGGAAACGCCGCCGGCGCCGAAATCGTTGCACTTTCTGATCAGACGGCTGACCTCAGGGCGGCGGAAAAGCCTCTGCAGCTTTCTCTCTGTCGGCGGATTGCCCTTCTGCACCTCGGCGCCGCAGGTCTCCAGAGAACTGGTGTTATGCGCCTTGGAGGAACCGGTAGCACCGCCGCAGCCATCACGGCCGGTGCGGCCGCCGAGCAGGATGATGACATCGCCCGGATCGGACGTCAGACGGACGACGTTGGAACGCGGTGCCGCTGCGATAACGGCGCCGATCTCCATACGCTTTGCCACGTAATCCGGATGATAGATTTCATTTACAAGACCGGTTGCCAGACCGATCTGATTGCCGTAGGAACTGTAGCCGGACGCGGCGCCTGTCGTCAGCTTTCTCTGCGGCAGTTTGCCCTCCAGTGTCTGATCGAGCGGTACGGTCGGGTCTGCTGCACCGGTTACACGCATTGCCTGATATACATAGGTACGGCCGGAAAGCGGATCGCGGATTGCACCGCCGAGGCAGGTTGCCGCACCGCCGAAAGGCTCGATCTCGGTAGGATGGTTATGGGTCTCGTTTTTGAAATTGACGAGCCACTCCTCTTCTTTTCCATCGACATCGACCGGTACGATGATGCTGCATGCGTTGATCTCGTCGGTCTCCTCCTGATCCTGCAGCTTGCCCTCTTTCTTGAGCTTCTTCGCACCCATCAGTGCCATATCCATCAGGCTGACAAATTTATCCGTACGTCCCTTGTAGATCTCGTCGTGATCCTTGCGGTACTGCTGATAGGTGCCCTCGATGGCATCCTTGTAATCGCCGTCACCGAAAAGCACGCTGGTCAGCTCTGTCTGGAACGTCGTATGACGGCAGTGATCCGACCAGTAGGTATCCAGCACGCGGATTTCCGTCATCGACGGAACTCTGTGCTCTTCATCGCGGAAATAATCGCGGATGAACACGAAATCCTTATACGTCATGGCCAGATTCAGGGAATCGTACAGCTCTTTAAGTTCTGCCGGCTCCATCTTCGTAAAGCCGTCAAAGATCTTCACATCGTCCGGTGACGGATATTCCATGATCAGTGTATCCGGCTTCGGCGCGTTGTTTTCACGGGAATCGACCGGGTTGATGCAGAAATGCTTGATCTTCTCGAGATCCTCTGCAGAGCACTCTCCGGCGATCAGATAGACTTCGGCCGTGCGAACGGTCGGCTGTTCTTCCTCACCGATCAGGCGGATGCACTGCTCCGCAGAATCCGCGCGCTGGTCAAACTGTCCCGGCAGCGCTTCTACTGCAAATGCGGTCTCTCCCTCGCGGATCGGAAGTTCTTCTTCATATAATATATCAAGAGGCGGCTCCGAAAATACCGTGGCTTTTGCCGTTTCGTAGGCCTGATCCGAGATATTCTCCACATCGTAGCGGATCAGTCTGCGGACACCCGTCACACCGGTGATTCCGAGATAGCCGCGGATATCGGCTGCCAGCTCGCCCGCAGCGACGGCATAATCAGGTTTCTTTTCAACGTAAATTCTCCTGACGTTGCTCATTGAGTCCTCCTTCATAATTCAGAAAATGATTTTGATTCAGATTAACTATAGCATAACGCTTTTTATTAATAAAATGAATATATCTAATCTTATATTTTATGTTTCCTTATTAATTTTCTTCCTGCCTGTTTACAAGAACTCCTTTATATGTTATGTTTTTAATATATCTAATGCGTTTCATAAACGGCACTAATAAGGTTGTGATATTACGGACATTAACTACGAATTATACAAGGTATTTTACTATGTGGCGAAATCGCTGAGTTTTTCGGGGGCTTCCAAAAAGCTCTACATCTCCCAGTCTGCGGTCAGCCAGTCGATCAAGTCGCTGGAGAAGAAGCTCGGAAGACAGCTCTTTATCCGCAGCACCAAGAGTGTCAAGCTGACGCCGGACGGCGAGATGCTGTTCAAGCATATAGAGCCGGCAATCAACCTGATCATGCGCGGGGAAAACCAGATTCTCGAATCTAATACGCTCAACGGCGGTCAGCTGCGCATCGGCGCGAGCGATACCATCTGCCGCTATTATCTCGTGCCTTATATCAAGGCATTTCATGAGCATTTTCCGAACGTGCACATCAAAGTGACGAACGGCACCTCGGCGCACTGCGTCGATTTTCTGGAGAACGGGCAGGTGGATTTCATCGTCACCAATTATCCGAATCCGCGGATCAACACGATTGCGAACACCATCCGTGTCAGAGAGTTCCGGGATATCTTCATCGCCGGCAATAATTACTACATGCTCAAGAACAAGGAACTCAGTTTCCGCGAGATGCTGCAGTATCCGATTCTGATGCTCGATCAGAACAGCATGACGAGTGAATTTCTGCACGGCCTTTTCCGCCAGCGCAAGCTGGAGCTTGTACCGGAAGTTGAGCTGAGCAGCAATGATCTTCTGATCGACCTGGCGCGCATCGGACTCGGCATCGCCTTCGTCCCGGATTTCTGCGTTTCCGACAAAGATCCCGATCTATTCCGCATCAGGACATCGGAGGACTATCCGACCAGAAGTCTGGTCGTCGGCTACAACAGCCGCGTACCGCTCTCGGAAGCCAGCAAATATTTCATCGACAGCCTGAAGAATGATTTTCACGGCTGAAATGCAGAAAGCTGCCCGTCATGGGCAGCTTTCTTCTTATTCATCTTCATCTATTCCGTTGAAATTATCAAATAAGGAATCGAACTCCTCTGTGTCCAGCATCTCATCGAAATAATCCGTCACCATCTCGAACTCGTCGTCATCCTCGATTCTCTGCAGAACAACTTCTCCTTCTTCCTCCAGGTAGCGGTAAATCCATACCTGCGAATCCTCGTCTACTTCCTGCTGTGCATTCATCGGAAGCAGTGCGATATACGCGATATCATTCACCACAAATCTTGAAATGACAATACATTCAATCTGTGTCTCATCGTCGAGATAAAGTGTCATAGTATCTCTGTCTTCGGATTCGGGCCCATCGGTCTGTCCCATTTTGCTATTACCTCATTTCTTTTAGTGGATTGCGCAGTCTGGCTGCGCTGAATTTAACAACCTGATAACTTACGTAGATTATACATTATGATGATTTTTTTGTAAAGATGACACCTCATCAATAAACGGAGAACGGCCGCAGGCGCGCCCGAATCGTTCCTTTACATAATAAATATAAAGTCTTTCCTTCGCTCTCGTCATGGCGACATAGAACATGCGCCGCTCCTCCTCCAGGTCTTCTTCGAGCAGTGCCCGCCGGTACGGCGTAATGCCGTCATTCGCATCCGGAATAAACACGACGTCGTATTCCAGCCCCTTGGCGTAATGCATCGTCGCGATCATGACCGCATCCTTGCCGGCATCCTCTTCTCCCGACCGCCTCTCCAGTTCTCGTTCATACGCACGGATATGCTCTTCCCACGCAGATAGCGTCTGATACGGTCTGCTGCTCTCCTGCAGTTCATCGAGCACACTGACCAGGTCCGCCGCGTCGGCGCGGACCGATGCCGCATATTCCTGCAGAAACTGATCATAGCCTACCGCCTTGCGTATATAGGCAATCGCCGCATACGGCGCCATCCTGTGCATCATCGCAATATCGTATTCCAGGCGGCTGATCCGCTCCTGCATCCAGGCACGTGTCTCGTAGCTGTTTCTGAGCGCCGCCAGATCAATCTCCGCATCCTGCAGCATCCTGCGGCTGATGTAGCGGTTCGGCCGGTTGATGATGCGCAGAAAATCGCGTCTTTTCCGGCTGCCCTGTGCGATGTGCAGATACGCCATGATATCCATCGCAATCCAGTGATTGAAAAGATCCGGCACGCGGCTTCCCAGCCGGAAAGGAATATTGCGCGACATCAGATATTCCACCAGCATGCGGGACTGCGTATTGGTCCTGAAAAGCACGGCCATCTGCCCATACGGCAGACCGTTTCCGTGCAGCTGCTCAATCCGGCGCACGATCTCCGCATTTTCCTCATATGGAGACCGGAACTGCCTGACTAAGACGCAGTGCGGCGAGGCACTGCGGTACGGCCGGAAGGTCTTCTGAAAACGATGCCGGTTATGGGAGATCAGATTCGACGCCGCCTGCACAATCTCCGGACGGCTGCGGAAATTATCGGGCAGATAGAGCACCGCCGCTTCCGGATAGTCCTGCGTGAAATGCAGCATGATGCCGGCATTGGCCCCGCGGAATCCGTAAATGGACTGATCATCATCTCCCACGGCGAACAGGTTGTCCTCATAGCCTGCCAGCATCCGGACAATTCTGTACTGCAGCAGATTGATATCCTGAAATTCATCCACCAGGATGAACTGAAAACGCTTCTGCCATGCCGCCAGAATATCCGGCCGCTCTTTCAGCAGCCGGTAGGTATCTGCCATCATATCTTCAAAATCAATCAGGCGGCTGTCGCGCATGCGTCTTGTGTACTCGCGGTAGATCTTCCGGAACGTCTCCTCCGGGCAGCTCACCGCGTAATAGCAGCCAATATCCATCATGCTGCCCTTGACCTTCTCAATCTCCCCGAGGATCTCTCCGGTGTCCTCCCGGCCGGGCAGCGGGTCCATACCGGCCGCATCCATCGCAAAGCGCAGAATTTCCTCTTTCTGACGCGGCGCGGCGATATTAGAGGCGGAATAGCCATAGGCATATTTCAGGATTGTAAAAAAGACAGAATGAAATGTGCCGAAGCTAACCCGCGTCTTCGAATCTTTGCTCATATATACAAAGCGCTGCCGCATTTCCTCTGCGGCAGCCCTCGTAAATGTCACGACCAGAATACTGGCGGGATCCACTTTTTTCTTTTGTGTCAGATAACGGATCCGCTCCGTTATCACCATCGTCTTACCGGACCCGGGGCCGGCGATGACAACCGCAGGTCCCTTAAAGTGCGTCACCGCACGCATCTGATAGCTGTTTAACTTCATCTTATCTGCGCCGGGTCAGGCATTTCTGAGCCTGTCCGCAGCCGCGTCAATCCTCCTGAGCGATTCTTCTTTACCAAGCACTTCCATCAGTTCCGTAGCACCGCCCGGTGTTGTCTGCTTTCCGGAGAGGGCGACACGGATCGGCCACATCACATGTCCGACCTTGAAGCCATGCTCCTTCGTATACGCACTGAGTACGGCAAAAAGCGCATCATTGCTGTAATCCTCCTGTGCGGCAAGAATCGGGCGCACATCGTCCAGGATCTCCAGTGAATTCTCGAGCGTGGTCTTGTTCTTCTTGTGCACATACATCGAAAGGTCGTAATCCGGAACTTCCTGAATGAAATCGATCTGCTCTTTGATATCCGGCCATACCTGGATTCGCGTCTGCACCATCGAAGCCAGCTTGCGGAAATCCACATCCCTTGTCACGGTTTCCTTCATGATCGGCAGTGCCTTCTCATAAAATACATCCGGATCCATCTTCTTCATATACTCGCCGTTCATCCAGGCAAGCTTGGTCATATCGAAAACAGCCGGTGCCTTGCCGATTCTATGATAATCAAATGCCTTCACGAGCTCCGGCAAAGAGAAAATCTCCTCGGTGCCTTCCGGGCTCCATCCCAGAAGCGCGACAAAATTGACTACGGCTTCCGGCAGGAATCCCTGGTCGATCAGGTCCTCAAAAGAGGCATGGCCGCTTCTCTTGCTGAGCTTCTGGTGCTCTTCGTTCGTGATCAGCGGACAGTGAATGTATTCCGGGATCTCCCAGCCAAACGCCTCATAGAGACGGTTGTACTTCGGCGTGGAGGAAAGGTACTCATTGCCGCGGACCACATGGGTGATGCCCATCAGGTGATCGTCGACAACATTGGCAAAATTATAAGTCGGGAATCCGTCCGACTTGATCAGAATCATATCATCCAGTTCGATATTCTGCACCGTGATATCGCCGTAGATATCGTCGTGGAAGGTGGTCTCTCCTTCTTCCGGATTGTTCTGACGGATTACATACGGCACACCGGCCGCCAGCTTCTCTTCCACCTCTTCCTTGCTCAGATGCAGGCAGTGCTTGTCGTAGTGGAAAATCTCCTTGCCGGCAACATTGACCTTGAGGCTCTTGAGTCTCTCCTCGTCGCAGAAGCAGTAATACGCTTCTCCCTTTTCAACAAGCATCTTCGCATATTTCAGGTAAATGCCCTGCTTTACGCGCTCACTCTGTACGTATGGGCCGCAGCCGCCGTCCTTGTCCGGACCCTCGTCATGTTCGAGGCCGGTCTCCTTCAGGGTACGGTTGATGATGTCCACGGCGCCTTCCATCTCACGGTTCTGGTCGGTATCCTCGATCCGGAGGATAAAGTCGCCGCCCGCATGCTTCGCAATCAGATAGGAATACAATGCCGTGCGGAGATTGCCCACATGCATTCTTCCTGTCGGACTAGGTGCAAATCTTGTTCTGACTTTACTCATTTCATCTTCTCCTTATTCTCATGCAGTATCATCTGTGCTGCGTATTATTCAGTGCTTTTCTGACCGGCGGAATGACCTTCGAAGCGATGACGCCGATCAGAAGTCCCGTCAGTACGCCGGCTATGATCAGAACCGGAATATAGAGCATCAGGTTCAGGTTCTCCACGATCACGGCTGCCACGATCAGCTGTCCGGCATTATGGCTGACGCCGCCTGCCACGCTGACACCGGCTGTGCTGAAATGGCTGCTCCGGCTGAGCAGATACATGATCAGAAAACTCAGCAGTCCGCCCGCCATACTGTACATCATGGCCGACATATTGCCGAAGGTAACCGACACAAGCAGAATCCGGATCACGGATATGGCAAAGGCCTGCCGCGCACCCAGCGTATAGAGGGCAATCACAACGACGAGATTGGCGAGGCCGAGCTTGATGCCGGGAATGCCGAAATTAAACGGTATCAAAGCTTCCAGATAGCTCAGAATCATCGCCAGTGCAATAAACAGTGCAGATATCGTAATCTTCCTGGTCATCAGCATCCTCCGTCCCGCTCAGCGCAGCGTCGCATCCGCGTCCGCCGTCTCGCTGCTGTCAACTTCCACGACCAGCTTGTGCGGAAGACAGATAATCGTCTCATTGTCCTTGCTGATCTTCGCGTGATGCACACAGATCAGATCCGGGCAGTCCGCTTCCGTCATCGAAACCGATCCGCCGCTGATCTCTATCACATTATGGCCGTAATCATTATCTATGGTAATCGTCTGATCTTCATCCAGGTCATAGGTACCGTACACCTCCCCGTCGACGGTGACGGTGACGGTACTGCCGCTGCCGGACTGCATGTGATGCACGATCAGCAGGCCGACCGCTGCGGCGGCCAGAAGGACGGCGATCAGAATCCAGTCTCTTTTCTTCAATATTATCTCCGTTTCTTTTATTCCGCGCATTAACCATTATAAAATATCGGATTGGGACTGTCTACCTTTTCTTTTATCACAAACTTTTCCTGTGTTTATTCCATGATAATGTCTCAAGTGTTGGGAAAGGAAAATGTCCCAGGCAGATACAGCCTGAAACTGACAGT
>Ga0256404_1011823_pt1 | contig 11546 bp, 11 predicted proteins | sample RumenRJG_01DNA_FD_185990 | JGI IMG/M metagenome (GOLD analysis project Ga0256404, IMG submission 185990) | Bovine rumen microbial communities from Lethbridge, Alberta, Canada - RJG_01 | ecosystem: Host-associated > Mammals > Digestive system > Stomach > Rumen | place: Canada: Alberta | collected... | reverse complement strand
CAGCAACGCCGACTTGCAGCGCACCGCGCTGAGCGACGCTGCCCAGGCAATCAAGAAGCGCTTGGATGAGGCGGTGCGGAAACGAGGGGACGTGCAGGATCAGGTGACGGCCGTCATCGCCAACAACGCCGCGGCCCTTGACAGCGCCTGGACAAACCTGCGCCTGAACGAGCTCTGCGACCAGATCCGCGGGTATTTTTCCTACACCCGCAACACGACGCTGTTCAGCGGCTGGGTGCCGGCGGAGCAGGCCGACGAGGTGCAGAAGGCGATCTACCGCTCAAGCGACGGGCAGTGCGTCATCGAGTGGACCGAGGCGGACGCCATGCCGCGCAGCGAGGTCCCTGTACAGGTTTCCGCCCCGAAGGCGATGCTTCCTTTCAGCAGGATTGTCCAGAACTACGGCACACCGGAGTACGGCTCGGTCAATCCGACCCCCTTCGTCATGGTCGCCTACCTGAGCATGTTCGCCCTGATGTTCGCCGATGTCGGGCAGGGTTTCGTGCTGTTGCTCTACGGACTGTTTGCCATGTGGAACTACAAGCGCAAGCCACAGCTGAAGGACGGCATGATCAGCCGCAACACCAGCCAGCTGCTTGTCTATCTTGGAGTTGCCAGCATGGTGGGCGGAGCCCTCTTCGGTTCGTATTTCGGCTATTCCGCGCTTCCAGCGCTTTGGTTCAACTATGACGCGGCAGTCAATGGCGAGGCGCTTGCCGGACAGACGATCACCAGCGTCTATGGCATTCTGGGCATCACGATCAAGTTCGGCATCATCGTCATCTACACCGGCTTGGCCATCAACTGGGTCAACTTGTTCCGCAAGAAGGCTTGGCTGACCCTGCTGCTGGACAAGAACGGCTTGGTCGGTGGACTGCTTTTCGGCATCGGCCTCTATCTTGGCTTCGGCTTCGCGGCTTCCGGGTACCGTTCGTTCCCGTCGAATCCCGTCATCATGCCGACCATCGCCATCTGCATGCTTCTGATTTTCCTCCGCGGCTTTATCAGCTACGCCCTTTCCGTCAAGGAAGGCGGGACGAGAAAATCTGGCGGCCAGGTGGTGATGGACGCCTTCATGGGCTGGCTTGTCGACGCGCTGGAGATTTTCTGCGGCTACATGTCCAACACGCTCAGCTTCATGCGTGTCGCCGGCCTCGGTATCGCGCACGTCTGCCTGATGACCAGTTTCCGTTCCCTTTCCGACATGGTCGGGGGGGCGGGCGGCATCGCCATCTACGTGCTGGGCAACCTGCTGGTCATCGTCCTCGAAGGACTGTCTGCAGGTATTCAGGCACTGAGACTCAACTACTATGAGTTCTTCAGCAGGTATTTCACCGGCAAAGGCGTTGCCTATGAGCCGGTTGCCTTGAAAGGATAAGTCGTTACTTCTTTATTTTTGATCAGGAGGGTCGTTATGACCGGTTTGAGAAAGTTTGGAAAGAAAGTGATGGGAGCCACCATGCTGATGATGCTGACCACCAGCGCTCTGTTTGCCGAAGGTGCCGCGCAGGCCCAGGCTGTCGACTACAACGTCGCTGTCGTCTGCCTTGCCGCAGCCATCGCGTTCGGTATCGGTGCTCTTGCCGCAGGTATGGCTATCGGCAAGGTCGGCAGCGCGGCCATGGGTGCCATCAGCGAGAGACCTGAGATCGCCAGCCAGGCGCTGATCTTCATCGCGCTCGCGGAAGGTCTCGTCGTCTTCGGCTTCATCACCGCACTGATGATTCTCGGCAAGGTCTGAGGATGCATTATTACGTCATCGGCGACCAGGATACCGTGCTGGGCTTTTCGCTCGTCGGGGTCTCTGGGATGCAGGCGACAAATCCAGGCGAAGCGAAAGCCGCTTGGAACGGCGCCCTCGCGGACAAGGAGAACGGCATCATCATTATCACGGAGGATGTGGCGGACATGATCCGCTCCACCGTGGATCGGTATCTGTTCTCCGAGTCGTTTCCTCTGGTGGTGGAGATTCCCGCCACCGGCAAGGAAGGCAAGGGCCGCGATTTGCGGGAACTGGTCAACCAGGCCATTGGTGTCTCGCTGTAACGAAGGATGGGAAGATGGAGCAAACGAATAACCTCTTGCTCGACGGCATCGTGGCCGAGTCCCAAGGGAAGGCTGACGCCATCCTGAAGGATGCCCAGGCTCAGGTCGAGCGCATAGAGGCAGATGCGAAAAAACGTGCCGAGGAGCAGGTCGAGGTCTCGGAGCGCGACCACCAGAGCCGGATGAGACAGGTGCAGTTCCGTCTGGACGCGGCGCTTGCCAGCGCCAAACGCAAGGCCCAGCTCAAGCGTATCGACGAGTCCTACCAGATGGTGATGGACCGGGTCGTGAGCCGTTTCCGTACGTTTGCCCAGAGCAAGGCATTCCGCCCCTATCTGGCCCAATGGATCGCAGAGGCGGCCATCGGGCTTGACCTGAAAGAAGCCAAGGTGGCTTTCTGCCCATTGGCTCCGGTGGACGAGGCGATGCTCAAGGATGCCGAAGCCTTGGTGAAGCAGGTCACCGGCAGCACCGTCCACCTTGTGCTGGATTCCCGCCCGGTCCGCGAGATCGGCGTCGTCCTTTCCAGCATGGATGACAAGGTATCCTTCAATAACCAGGTCGACGTCCGGCTGAGACGCTATGACCGCGATATCAGGACTATGGTTCAGGAACATACATGGAACGCAGAGTAGTTGGAAAAGTCAAACGGGTGAACGGTCCGGTCATCACGCTGAAGGAAGTCCATGATGCACAGATGATGGAGATGGTCCGCATCGGCGAGCAGCAGCTTGTCGGCGAGGTCATCAAGCTGTTTGATGACGAGGCGACCGTCCAGGTCTACGAGGACGCGACAGGCATCTGCCCTGGAGACAATGTCTATGGCAGTGGTTCCAGCCTTTCGTGCGAGCTCGGGCCCGGACTGATCGGCTCCATTTATGATGGCATCCAGCGCCCGCTGGAGAAGCTGATGGAGGCGAGTGGCGCCTTCATCGGCCGGGGCCTTTCATTCCCCGCTATCGATCATGGGAAGAAATGGCACTTCGTCCCCTCCGTCAAGGTGGGCGATCCGGTGCACGCTGGCTCGATTGTCGGCTCCGTGCAGGAGACCGAGCGTGTCAGCCATAAGATCATGGTTCCGCCGGAGAAGCAGGCGGGTACCGTCAGCGCGGTCGTCCCGGAGGGGGATTATACCGTGGAGGAGACGGTGGTCACCTATACGGAGGGCGATGGCAGGGAGGTGCATGTCTCCTTGTCGCAGAGATGGCCGATCAGGGCTCCACGCCCGGTGCAGGAGCGTCTGCCGTTGAAACAGCCGCTGATTACCGGCCTGCGTGTCATCGACACCCTGTTTCCGCTGCCCAAGGGCGGAACGGTCGCCATTCCGGGCGGCTTCGGGACAGGAAAGACGATGACCCAGCATTCGATCGCCCAGTGGTGCGATGCCGACATCATCGTCTACATCGGCTGCGGGGAGCGTGGCAACGAGATGACCGACGTCTTGAGGGAATTCCCCCAGCTGGTCGATCCGAGGACCGGAAAGAGCTTGATGGAGCGCACGATCCTGATCGCGAATACCTCCAACATGCCGGTTTCGGCCCGTGAGGCGTCGATTTACACCGGTGTCACCATGGCCGAATACTATCGGGACATGGGCTACCAGGTCGCGATCATGGCCGATTCCACCAGCCGCTGGGCCGAAGCGCTCCGCGAGCTGTCGGGCCGCATGGAGGAGATGCCCGCGGAAGAGGGATTCCCTGCGTACCTTCCGACCCGTATCGCCCAGTTCTATGAGCGGGCGGGCTACATGAAGACCCTTTCCGACAAGGAAGGCTCGGTCTCCATCATCGGAGCGGTCTCGCCTCCGGGTGGCGACTTCTCCGAGCCGGTCACCCAGCACACCAAGCGCTTCGTGCGTTGCTTCTGGGCGCTCGACCGTGCTTTGGCAAGCGCCCGCCACTATCCCGCCATCAGCTGGCTGGACAGTTACAGCGAGTACCTGCCGGACGTCAAGGGCTGGTGGGACGAGAAGAGCGACGGACAGTGGTCCGCCATGCGCCAGGAAATCATGGAGCTCCTGCAGAAAGAGGTCCGTTTGCAGCAGATCGTCAAACTGGTCGGCCCTGACGCGCTGCCGGACTCGCAGAACTTCCTGCTCGAGGTGTGCGCCCTGTTCAAGACCGCGTTCCTCCAGCAGAACGCCTTTGACGAGATTGACCGCTACTGCGGCATACAGAAGCAGATGAAGATGCTCGCCATCATCCTGGACTACTACCACAAGGGTATCCAGGCGATAGGCAAGGGAGTTCCGATGGTGAAGCTCCGCCGCCTCAGCGCGGTGCAGGATATGGCGCGCATGCGCTTTTCCGTCAGCAACGACGATGCGGCGAGCATCGACCGTCTCGAGCTGAAGCTGGACCACGCGATCGACCAACTGGGAGGTATCTACGATGACAGACCGTGACACATTGCTTGCCCAGACAGACCGTCGTCTGCTCAGCGGCCGCCTGTATCGCGGCGCCAGCAGGATTGACGGGCCGCTTGTCTACATGAGGGGCACCCACCCCATCGGCTATGGGGAACTGGTCGAGATCCAGGGTTCCGATGGAAAGAGAAGGGCCGGCCAGGTGCTGGATACCAGCGACGACGTGGTCTGCGTCCAGGCCTTCGAGGGCACCGACGGGCTTGACCTGCCGGATACCGGCATGCGCTTCATGGGCGAGCCGCTTACCTTGGGGGTGAGCGAGCAGATGCTTGGGCGCGTCATGAACGGTCTGGGACAGAGCAGGGACGGCTCCGCGCTTCCCCACGCGGCAGACGAGCGGGATGTCAACGGCTCCGCCATCAATCCCACCGCCCGCGAGTATCCTCGCGATTTCATCCAGACCGGAGTCTCCGTCATCGACGGCATGACCACCCTGATCCAGGGACAGAAACTGCCGATTTTCAGCGGTAACGGCCTTGCCCACAACCAGCTGGCGGCGCAGATCGCCCGCCAGGCGAAGGTGCGTGGCAACGCCAGCGACTTCTGCATCGTCTTCGCGGCAATGGGCGTCAAGTACGACGTCGCCCGTTTCTTCATCGACTCGTTCGAGGAGACCGGAGTGCTCGACAACGTCGCGCTCTTCCTGTCGCTTGCCGACGACCCGTCGATCGAGCGTACCATCACCCCGAAGACCGCCCTTACCTTGGCCGAGTACCTTGCGTTCGACAAGGGCAAGCAGGTGTTGGTGATCATGACCGACATGACCAACTACTGCGAGAGCCTTCGGGAGATCAGCACGATGCGTGGCGAGATTCCTTCCCGTAAAGGATACCCGGGCTATCTTTACTCGAACCTCTCCGAGATTTACGAGCGGTCGGGGAAGATCGCGGGGAAAACCGGCTCGATCACCCAGCTGCCGATCCTGACCATGCCCAACGATGATATCAGCCATCCGGTTCCCGACCTCACCGGTTACATCACCGAAGGACAGATCGTCTTCGACCGTGGCATGAACAGCCGTGGCATCTACCCGCCGATCAACCCGCTTCCCAGCCTTTCCCGTTTGATGAAGGACGGTATCGGCGAGGGAATGACCCGCAGCGACCATCCGCACCTTTCCAACCAGCTGTTCGCTTCGTACAGCCATGTGAAAGAGGTGCAGAACCTTGCGAGTGTCATCGGCGAGGAGGAGCTTACCCCGCTCGACCACCAGTATCTGGAGTTCGGCGACTTCTTCGAGAAGAAGTTCATCAACCAGTCCTTCACCGAGGACCGGTCGATCGAGGAGACGCTCGATCTTGGCTGGAAGGCTCTCGGCAAGCTGCCCAGCGAGGAGCTGCAGCGCCTGACTGACGAGGAAATCGAGGAACACTACGGGAAGTAAGGGGAGTCTGCTTTGAATACGAGCCTCGCTCCGACACGGAGCAACTTGATGAAACTGTCCGAAGACCTTCAGTTCGCGAAACTGGGGCATGAGCTGCTCGACCAGAAACGTTCGATCCTGGTCGTCGAGCTTCTGACCCTGGTCGACCAGGCCGTTGATTACCAAAGCAGGGTGCAGGATGCGCTCAAGGAGGCCCATGAGAGCCTTGTCGGGTCCATCATGCACATGGGGCGTCTGAAGGTCGCCAACCTGGGAGGAGCCATCAACATCGACTACTCGATCGAGGTGGGGACCCGAAAGGTGATGGGCGTGGCGCTGCCGAAGGTGGAGACCACCTTTACCGACCACAGTCCCTATTTCTCCAGCGAGGGAACCAGCTTCATCAGCGAGCTGTCGGTGGGAAAATACCGCGACGCGCTCGAGCTGATGGGCAAGCTCGCCGAGCTGAAGGTCTCGATCATGCGCCTGGCGCGCGAGGTCAAGAAGACGATCCGGAAGGTCAACGCCCTTGAGAAGATCGTCATCCCCGATGACGAGGAGACGATCCGCTTCATGCGTGACCGCATCGAGGAGGCTGAGCGGGAGAGCTTCATCCTCCTGAAGGTGGTCAAGGACCGTATGGAGCGCGCACGCCAGGTAAAGGATCCGCACCGCGTCGCTCTGACGGCGCATGTCGTGCGCCCGGGAGAGGAGGTTCAGAATGGGAGTTCCGTTTAAGACGATTGTCGCCTATGTGGATGGGTCCGAGGACGCGTTGAGCGCCATCATGTATGCGATTCTGTTGGCCCAGCAGAATGACGCGAAGCTCATCGCGGCCTCGGTCGTCAACACCAAGGCATTGAATGAATTGGTCCATGCGGGTATCTTTGTGGATGTGGAGCGCAACCAGTACCAGAAGGAGTTGCAGGACGACACCGACCGTTACCTGAGACACGCCCAACGGCTTGCCGCCCAGAAGCATGTCGAGGTGGAGGCTGTCAAGCTGGAAGGTACCGTCCACGCCGAGGTCACCAAGCTGCTCAAGGAGCGTGGTGCCGACCTTTTGGTCATCGGCGGAGTGACCCAGATCCGTAGCCGGAGGGAGGAACTTGCCTCGGAGACGGATAGGATGATGCGCACAAGCCCCTGCCCGGTGCTTGTTGTCAAGGATGATGAAGACGTCTGGCAGGCGTTCGATTCTATGAGATAAGGAGGACCCTATGCATCTTGGAGACGTAATCGAGAAGCATTTGATCAAGGTGCCCTTGGTCAGCACGGACAAGCGTTCGGTTCTCACCGAACTGGTGGATACCCTTGCCAACGACAAGGAGTACACGCCGGAAAAGCGCAAGGCGATTCTCGAGGCGGTCTTTGACCGCGAGGCCCTTGGTTCGACCGGAATCGGTGGCGGAGTCGCCATCCCCCATGCGAAGCTTGCCTGGATGAAGCACCTCCGGCTGGTAGTCGGAATCAGCAAGAACCCGATTGACTTCGGTTCTCCGGACGGAGAGCCGACCCGGCTCTTTTTCCTGGTGCTTGCCCCCGCGGACGAGGCTGGCGCCCATGTCGAGCTGCTCGCCTCAATCGCCCGCACCTGTTCTTCGCCTCTGATGAGGAAGCTGTTGCTTTCCGCTCGCTCGGCAGACGAGGTGTACGACCTGTTCGCCGACAACTGACCGCTTGGGCGCAAAAACAAAAAAAGACCGCCTTGTAACGTTTCTGTTACAGGCGGTTTTTGTATCGCTGCTGTCGTTAGGAAAAGCGGCATCCCGGTCTGTCTCGGAATGCCGCGCCTCTCAGGAACGTCAGCCTCGTGCCCGGGTGTAGATGTCGTGGATTTCCTTGGCGTGGAGCACCATGAAATCTCCCAGCGTACGCTTGCCGAAATTGGTCGCCTTTTCGGTCAGCTCGTCAATCTGCTTGTCGGTCGGCTGGATGCCCAGCTCCTTCATGTTGGTCGGCATGCCCATCTGTCTGTAAAAGGCTTCGACGGCGCGGATCGTGTCCTCGGCGTTCTTGGCGTCGATGCCGAAGACCTGTTTGCCAAACCGGATGAAACGCCCCGGGTCGCGCTTCTCGACATAGCGGGCCCAGGTAGGCCACAGGGCGGCGAGGCCGGCGCCATGGGCGCAGTCGAACATGCCGCCCAGCTCGTGTTCCAGCTGATGGCATGCCCAGTCGCCCCTGCTGGCGTTGCCCATGGCGGTCAGGTTGTTGTGGGAAAGAGACGAGCCGAACATCACGACGCTCCTGGCATCGTAGTCGCCCGGGTCTTTGACAAGTGTCAGTCCGGCTTCCTTGACGGCACGCATGATTCCCTCGGCGATCTCGTCGGTGAGGTGGCTGCCCTCGGCATGGCAGAAATAGCGCTCCATCGTGTGCATCAGGATATCGGTGACTCCGCAGGCGGTCTGGTAGGCAGGAAGGCTCATGGTCAGCATCGGGTCCTCGATGGCGAACTTGCAGCGGCAATAGTCGCTGTTGCAGCCACGCTTCAACCAGCCGTCCTCGTTGGTCAGGACGGAGGAATCGCTCATCTCGCTTCCGGCGGCGGCGATGGTGAGGACCGCCCCGATCGGGGTGCAGCCGGCCGGCTTGCGGGTCCCGTCATAGAAATCCCAAGGATCTCCGCCGTTGAAGAGGGCGTAGCCGATCGCCTTGCAGGAGTCGATGACCGAGCCGCCTCCGACGGCAAGCAGGAAATCGACCTTCTCGGCCTTGCAGAGCTCGACACCCTTGCGGGCCAGGGAGATGCGCGGGTTGGGCACGACGCCGCCGAGTTCGACGGAGGCGATGCCCTCCGCATCGAGCTGCTTCTTGATCCTGGCGATCAGCCCGCTCTTGACGGCATGATGGCTTCCATAGTGGATCAGTACCTTTTTGGCACCAAACTCCTTCAGCAACGCACCGGTCTCGTCGACCTTGTCTTTGCCGAACACCACTTTGGTCGGTGTGTAATAGACGAAATCGTATACCATAAGCTATCTCCTTGTTTTGGGGTCAATATCCGATTTGGGCGGGCACGAACAGGACCTTGATGCGGTTGGGCACCAACTGGTTGCTCAACACCAGGTAATCGCGGCAGACGGTGTGCTCGCAGGCGCCGGCGGGGAGGGCCATCAGGTTCCTGCTGTCGCAGGTCGCGTTCATGCACCTTCCGTTTTTGGCGCAGGCCGTGTCGCAGCCAAGGCGCAGCACGTTGGCCGGGGCAGCCTCCTCCTTGACGCGGACGACCGCTGCCTGGAGGTCGGGGACGATCTTGTCGGTGGAGCAGACGAGGATCACCTGCTTCGGTCCGAAGATGATCGGGGCGATGCGGGTTCCCTTTCCGTCTACCAGGTACAGTTCGCCATGCTCGGTGACCGCGTTGGCGCTCGCCAGGAAGGTGTCGACGGTGAAGGCGGCGTATTGGCTCGCCAGCACCTCTTCGGGCGTCTTTGCCGCGTACCGGCTCTTGAAATCGTAGTCGCCGCTATCGAGCAGGTCGATCACGCCGCTTTCGAACAGGCTGATGGAGCCGCCGACGGCACAGCTCGATCCTTTTGCCATCAAAGAGCGCACCATGGGGACCACATCCTTCAGTTCCGGGATGTAGGTTGCCTGGATATGGTTCTTTCCAAGCGCCTCAATCGTGCGCTTCACCCGCATCTGCAGGATTTTCTTGTCATTTGCGTCCATAGCCCAATGATACACACAAACCCCATCCCCAACAACCGCCGTGAATGTGGAAGAATGTGTTCTTCGGGTTTGGGTCGTCCGAAATTGTGCTACACTTCCCGATAAGAGAGGCCACCATGAAAATTACCTTTATCGGTGCCGCGAGGCATGTTACGGGAAGTTGCACACTCTTGAACTGTGCGGGCCGTTCGGTCCTGATCGATTGTGGGATGCCCCAGGGCAATGACGAGAAGCTGATGACTGACCTGCTGTTCAGGGCTTCCGAGATCGACGCGGTACTCCTGACCCATGCCCATATCGACCATAGCGGCTGGCTTCCGCTTTTGGCGAAGGAAGGATTCCGTGGATCCATCTGGTCGACCAAGGCGACTGCGGACCTGTGCGAGATCATGCTCAACGACAGCGCCCACATCCAGGAGATGGAGGCGGAGTGGAGGAACCGCAAGGCCAAGCGCGGTGGTGGCGGAGAGGTAGTTCCTATCTATACGGTAGAGGACGCGCAGCGCGCGATGGGGTTTTTCAAGACTGCGGAGTACGGCGAGACCATCCAGCTGTCCAAAGGAATCAGCTTCAGGTTCAACGATGCAGGCCACATGTTGGGCAGCGCGTGCATCGAGATCTGGATGGAGGAGGGAGGCGAGAAGCGAAAGCTGATTGCAAGCGGCGACGTCGGCAATCTGGACCAGCCCCTGATCAAGGATCCGCAGCCGATCGAGGGGGCCGACTATGTCCTGATCGAGTCGACCTATGGCGACCGCCTGCACGAGCTTCCGCCGGGAGCGGTGGGGCATAACGTTCCCAACATCGTCCGCGCCAAGGAACTGGCCGGCTGGATCAGCCGCACCTTCGCCCGCGGTGGTAACGTGATCATCCCTGCCTTTTCGGTTGGACGGACCCAGGAGATGCTCTATCTGATGCGTCTGATCGTCACCAACCGCCTTTGCCCCGAGCTGGGACAAATACCGGTTTTTGTCGATAGCCCCCTTTCCGTGAAGGCGACCGGCGTCTTCGCCGCCAATGTGGAGGGCTATTATGACAGCGAGGCGATGGAACTGGTGAAGAAGGGGATCAACCCGCTGGTTTTCCCCGGCCTGGTGACCATCACCGACAGTGCCGACAGCAAGGCGCTGAACTCACGCGAGGGGAGCTGCGTCATCATCAGCGCAAGCGGCATGTGCGAGGCTGGCCGGATCCGCCATCACCTGAAGCACAACCTTTGGAGGAAGGAGTGCACGCTGGTCTTCACCGGATACCAGGCTGTGGGGACGCTCGGCCGTTCGATTCTCGACGGGGCCCGCCATGTGACGTTGTTCGGGGAGCAGGTGGATGTCAACTGCGAGATCCGCAAGCTTGAGGGCATCAGCGGTCACGCCGACCGGGACGGCCTGATCCGGTGGATCAAGAACCTCAGCACCATGCCCCGCTACGTTTTCGTCAACCATGGGGAAGAGGACAGCGCCCTCGCGTTCGCCAGTCATGTGGGCAGTACCCTGGGCATCAAGGCGTACGCGCCGAAGCAGCTGGAGCGGTTCGACCTGCTCGACGAGGCGAGCCTGCCGAAAACAACCCATTTCGAGGTGGGAAAGCTGCCCTACCAGAAGGAGCTGGACGAGGCGATCGCGGAACTGGACAAGCAACAGCGCGCGCTCAACGGGCTGCTTGCCTTGCTGCGTAGCCAGGCGGAGGACCAGCACATCTCTGCCAAGGAGGCTATCCGCATGAGCAACACGTTAAGCCGTTTGGCCAGCGACCTCGAGTTCCTTGGCATGAAGTGGGGAAAAGATGCGTAATGGCAATTTTCCCGCATAAAGTATTGTGAACACTATTTTACAACATGCAGGATGAAAAAAATGAAAGAACTCCTTGACTAATTCAGTGCTTGGTGGTACCCTGCATGAGCGCTTGAGCGACAAGCGAAAAGCGTAGTGGTTTTTCCAAGAGAGCGAGAGGGGAAGAGGGAAGAGTTGTCAAGAAGGGCGGCCGGACTTCCCATAGAGGGGAGGCGGCCAGTCAATTCCGGACGAAGGACGAGAG
>Ga0256404_1011821_pt1 | contig 11551 bp, 10 predicted proteins | sample RumenRJG_01DNA_FD_185990 | JGI IMG/M metagenome (GOLD analysis project Ga0256404, IMG submission 185990) | Bovine rumen microbial communities from Lethbridge, Alberta, Canada - RJG_01 | ecosystem: Host-associated > Mammals > Digestive system > Stomach > Rumen | place: Canada: Alberta | collected... | reverse complement strand
ACCTGTAACGAGGCAGTTCCGTCTGTGAGTCCTTGCCAGAGTCTTTCGTTCTCAAGTGCCAATATGCGTGATGTGCTCGGTGATGCGCTGCCTTTTGCCTGTTCAGAGCGACGACCATTGCACGTTTTGGTGAGCGATTCCGATTCGGTTCGAAATCAGCGAAGCCTAGTTGCGCACCGATGGGGCGGCGTGTTGCCGCCTGGTTCGTTCTACGAACTCTCCGGCTCCAACCTTGTTTGTTCACCCGAGTTTACATTTCTGCAGATGGCGGCTGGGAAGCCTTTGCGAGAAATCGTGGAGATTGGCGACTACCTGTGTGGCCTGTTTTCCATTGGCGACTCCGGTTGCGGATATACAGGCCAGCGCGATGCGCTGACAACGCCCGAGTCAATCGCTGGTTTCCTCGACAACGTTTCTGGAGCATATGGAGTCAAGCAGGCGCGTCGCGCGCTGCGTTATGTCGTTGAGCGCACGGCATCGCCTAGAGAGATCATGCTTTGCAGTGCCCTTGCTCTTCCCAAGTCGGAGGGCGGCAGGGGGATTCGTCGCGTAGTCGCAAACCAAGAAGTCAAGGTCCCCGAGCACCTGTGGGAGTTTGCGGGTACCGACAGCTTCTACTGCGACGTGTATATCCCCAGCTCTCGCGGCGATGTGGAATATGACAGTGAACAGTACCACACGGGCCGCTACCGGCTGGATCACACACAGAAGCGCAGAAACATCCTGGAGGTTTCGGGCATCAAGACGATGTCGGCCACGACTGGCCAGCTCAGCTCTTTCGAGTACTTTCAGAACTTTATGTGGATGCTCAACAAGAGATTTGGCCTCAGGGAGCGGGGGCTCACGGATGCGCACCTCGAGGCTCGACGTGACCTGTACGAATTCTTCAGTGACCCTCGCCGCACCCTTTTCTAAGCGCCCGGGGCGTGAGTCAGATACCCATTGCAAGAAATGACGGTTGGTGGCAGTAATCGGAAAACACCTTATGTGAGACGGCCAGAGTCGCAAATCGCTGGCCTGCGGTTCCGCGGAACCCGAGCCGTCCAGTACTCGGGGACACCCCGAAAAACTGCCACCAACCGTAAAAACGTGCCATCAAGCGCGCACAGCGCACCTGGAGCACTATCCCAGGAAGCACACCTCAGGCTCCAAGCGCACGCCAAACTGGCGCTCGACCTCGTCCTGGACGTGCGCGATAACCGCGCGAACGTCCGCCGCCGTGGCTCCGCCCACGTTGACCACAAAGCCGGCGTGCTTCTTCGAGACGGCAGCGCCGCCTACCTGGTAGCCGCGCAGACCAGCATCGGTCACGAGCTTGCCCACAAAGTAGCCCTCGGGACGCTTGAACGTCGAGCCGGCACTGGGCAGCTCGAGCGGCTGCTTCTCCTCGCGCCTGCGCGTGAGTTCGTCCATGGTCTCGCGAATCTTCTCGGGGTCGCCGCGGTCGAGGTCGAAGGTCGCCGAGAGGACCACCATGCTCTCGTCCGCAATCCGGCTGTGACGGTAGCCCAGGTCAAGCTCGTCAACGGGAATGGTCTCCTCGTGGCCATCCTGGTGCAGCACATGTACGTTCTTGAGAACGTCTGCCATGCAGCCGCCGTACGCGCCCGCGTTCATGAAGCAGGCGCCGCCAATGGAGCCGGGAATGCCACACGCAAACTCAAGGCCAGAAAGCCCCAGCTCGCACGCCATCTCCGAGGCCTCGCGCAGGGTCACGCCCGCCTGGCACCACATCTCGTCGTCATCGACGCTCACGCCAACGAGGCCATCGGCCACGGCAACAATCACGCCGCGGTACCCCTCGTCCGCAACCAGGAGGTCCGACCCGCGGCCCAGCACAAAGTAGGGCACATCCGCCTGCTTGCAGGCATCGATAACGTTATGGACCTCGTCAAAGTCCTCGGGAATCACAAAGAGGTCGGCCGGACCGCCAATCTCGAACGACGTATGCTCGCTCATCGGCTCGTTCACAAGGACGTTGTCCTCGCCAACAATCGAGCGAAGCTTCCAGGCGAGCGGTTGCAAGTGGTCGTCGCCAGTAGTGCCGCTTTCGGACATCATGCTCCTCAGTTTGGGTTTTGCGCGCTGGATGCACGCGCTTGGCTCTTGAGTATAGCAAGGTGGGCTACGATGTTGGATGTTGTGCGCGGGCCTTCACCCTGCGCTTACACTCCCGACACCACAAACACGGAAGGCCGTTCCGCATGTCATTCCAAAAGCGCTGGCTGCCCATCCTTCTTGCTGGAATCTTCGTCGTTGCCATGGTGGGCGCCTCGGTGCTCATCGGCTCGCCCGAGGTCCTCTTTCCCGAGATGACCGCCATCCTCTGCGGCGCGTGGATCCAGCCCAAACAGGCCTGGAACGTCAACCGCCCGCGCATGCTCGCACTTATGACCACCGGCGCCGTCTTTGGCCTGGTCATGAACCTTGCCTTCCCCGGCATCCCGCTGCCCATCCGTGCGGTCATCGGCTACGTATTCTGCGCCCTGTGCATGAACATCGCCGGCGCTGACATGACCCCCATGCTCTCGGCGGCCATCCTCCCCATGCTTCTGGGGACCGACTCCTGGATCTACCCCGTGGCCGTCTTCGTGCTGGTGGCACTCGTCGAGCTGGGCCAGGTTGCCCTCGAGCGCGTGGGGCTGCGGGAGACAATCGACTACCATCCCTTCCGCCTTCCCGTCGAGCAGGCCCTTGCAACCTGGACTCGCCGCTTGTGCGTGTTCGCGCTGTTCGCGGTACCTGCCTACGCCACTGGCAATGTGTTTCTCGCGGTCCCACCGCTGCTCGTGGCCTACACCGAGCTCACTCGTCCCGACTTCACGCTGCGCCTGCGCCCGTGGCGGGCCTGGGCGGTTCTCGCCATCGCGGGCGTCATTGGCACGCTGGCGAGAGATGCCGTGGTCACCTTTGGTCTGCCCAGCCCGTTGGTGGCGGCGTTTGCGTTCTTCGGGCTGGTACTTGCCTGGAACGGCCTACGCACCTGGATGCCGCCCGCGGGCGCTGTGGTGCTTCTCGCTTTCCTGGTGCCCTGGTCAAACCCCTGGCTCTATGCCATGGAGGTCGCGCTGGGGGCTGCGGTGTGGGTGACTGCTGCGCTCGTCCTCTTCCCGGGCATCCGTCCCACGTTTGCCGACAAGGACAAGGGCTCCCTCTCCGACGCTCCCAAGGAGAGCGCCCGAGCATAGCTCTGCGGCGCACGCCGCTTGCATGCTCCTTCTCAAGTGCTATAGTTCCTCTGACAGTTTCAGGGCGGGGTGAGATTCCCCACTGGTGGTGACGCGCAACCGCGCGAAGTCCGCGACCCGCTAAAAATGCGGCTGACCTGGTGAGATTCCAGGACCAACGGTTACAGTCCGGACGGAAGAAACGGAGAAGCCACTATGGCACCCACTTCATCACGCAACGCAAGCCACTCCACACATGCGGCCTCGGGCTGGGACACCCGGCGCATCGCGGTCACCGCGCTTCTCTGCGCCATGGCAGCCATCTGCACGCTGCTGCTGGAGTTTCCCATCCTGCCCGGCGTCACGTGGCTCAAGTACGACCCCTCGGGCATCGTGGCGCTCATTGCGGGCTTTGCGTTTGGGCCAGCCACGGGAGCCGTGGTCTCGGTCATCCCGTACCTGGTACACGTCGCCACGGCAAGCGGCGTCTATGGCGTGATCATGGCGATCCTGGCAACGTTCTCGCTGGTCATGCCCGCGTCTCTCATCTACCGCAGGCAGCGCACCATGCGCGGAGCGGTGATTGGCCTCGTGGTAGGCGGTATCGTCTGCCTGGCCGCCTGCATCGTGGGCAACCTCATCGTGACGCCGTTCTACACCGGCATGCCGCTCGACGCGGTCATCGCCCTCATCGTGCCGGCGCTGCTGCCCTTCAACCTCATCAAGATTGCCATTAACTGCGTCGTGTTTGTCCTCATCATGAGACCCGCCTTCAAGGCGATGGGTGTCGAGGTGCCCGGCGCAGGCAACGCAGGAGACGCCCGCTAGATGGCGCAGCCAGCCGCAACCTCAGCCGCCAGCGCAAACGCGAGCGAGACGCCCATCGTCTCGCTCGCACACGTGACGCTTGCGTACGGCGACCTGCGGGCGCTTGATAACATCTCTCTCGACGTGCACCAGGGAGAACGCCTCTGCGTCCTGGGTGCCAACGGTTCCGGCAAGTCAACGCTGGCCTCGGTCATCTGCGGGCTTCTCGCCCCGGACGCTGGCGAGGTCACGCTTGTGGGCGAGAAGGTCTTTACAGCCGGCGCCGCAGACTTTGACGCCTACCGCCGCGCACGCCGGAAGCTGGGGCTGGTCTTCCAGAACCCGGAGGACCAGATCGTGACCAGCGTGGTCGAGGAGGACGTGGCCTTTGGCCCAGAGAACCTGGGCCTTCCGCCCGAGAGAATCGAGCACCTGGTTCGCCGCGAGCTGCACCGCGTTGCCATGGAGCGCTACGCCAAGGCGGACCCGGCGCGACTCTCCGGCGGCCAGCGTCAGCGTGTGACCATCGCAGGCGCGCTTGCCATGGAGCCCCGCGTGCTGGTACTCGACGAGCCCTCGTCCTCGCTCGACGTGCGTGGGCGACGCTCGGTCATGAAGGTTGTCGAGAAGCTCCGCGGCGTGGGCTGCACCGTGGTCCACGTAACCCACTTCATGGACGAGGCGCTTGGCGCGGATCGCGTGATGGTGCTCGACCACGGCCACATTGCCCTGGTAGGAACACCGCAGGAGGTCTTCTCGCACGTGGAGGAGGTGCGCGACTTGGGCCTGGAGGAGCCCTTCGCCGGACGGCTCTCCTCGCAGCTGCGCGAGCGCGGGCTGGACGTCTCCTGGACCTGCGACGAGGACGCGCTTCTCGCCGACCTGGCGAGAAGAACGAGCGGCCACCGCTCTGGGCGTGCAGCCGCTGCGCCCGGCACTGCACCTCACACCGCCGCGGCGCCCGTGGTGCGCGCGGAGGACGTGCGCTTCTCGTACGAGCAGTCCCGCCGCCGCCGGCGCCGCGCTGACGCCGCGCCCGCAGCCCTTGACGGCGTGACGCTCGACGTGCCGCGTGGCGCGCACGTTGCGCTGGTGGGGCAGACGGGCTCGGGGAAGTCCACGCTGCTGCGCCTCATTGCGGCGCTCGAGGTGCCTGACCAGGGCAGCATTGAGGTGGACGGCATCTCCACGGCAGATCGACGCGAACGGCGTCGGCTCCATGGCCGCGTGGGCTACGTGATGCAGCGCCCGGAGCGTCAGCTCTTTGCGGAGACCGTGGCGCAAGACGTGGCCTACGGCCCCTCCAACCTGGGGCTTTCTCCCAGCGAGGTGGACCAGCGCGTGAAGCGTGCGCTTGACCTGGTGGGTCTTGCGGGCAAGGACGACGCCTCGCCCTTCCAGCTCTCCGGAGGGCAGCAGCGCCTCTGCGCGCTTGCCGGCATCCTCGCCATGGAGCCGGACCTTCTCGTCTTGGACGAGCCAACCGCCGGCCTTGACCCGCGGGGCCGCCGCAAGCTGCGCCGCATCCTCGACGGCCTCAACGCCACTGGTACTACGCTTGTCGAGGTCACGCACGCAATGGAGGACGCCGCGCGAGCAGACCTCGTGGCCGTGCTCGACGACGGACGCGTAGTGCTCACGGGCACGCCGGCCCAGGTCTTCTCGGCAGACAACGCCGAAAAGCTCCACGACATGGGGCTGGGAGTCCCCCACCCGCTTGCGTTTGCGCGGGCGCTGGAGGATGCGGGCTGCGCGCCCTTGGGAGACCCGCTCACCAACGAGGCCCTGGCAGACGCCATCGCCGACGCGGCTGGCGCAACCGGTGCACCTTGCGCGCCCGCAGCCGATGGGAGGGACGAGTAGCCATGGCACTTCGCATCTCCGTGGGCCAGTACTACGCAGCAGACTCCCCCATCCACCAGCTAGACCCCCGCGCCAAGGCGACCTGCGCCCTAGCGCTCATGATTGCCACGTTCTTCGTGCACTCGCCGCTTGGGCTGGCGGCGCTTGCGGCCAGCGTGCTCGCGCTACTTGCGGCGGCGCGCGTCCCGGCAGGCGAGGTCCTCTCGTCCGTGCGGGGCGTGCTCTGGGTGCTTCTCGTCCTTGCGGTCTTCAACCTGCTGCTCATTCGCGACGGCAGCGTGCTTCTCGCCGCGGGGCCAATCACGATAACCACCGGCGGTGCGTGGTCGGCCGTGCTCTATCCGGTGCGCGTGTTTGCCGCCATCGTGGTGGGCGCACTGCTCCTGCTCACCACCACGCCCACCGAGCTGGGCGACGCTTTCGACGCCGCGTGCTCGCCACTCACCAAGCTGGGCCTGCCCGGCCACGAGCTGGCCATGGTTTTCTCGCTCATGCTGCGCTTTATCCCCACACTGGCAAACGACGCCTCGGCAATCATGGATGCGCAGGTTGCACGCGGTGGCGAGGTGGCGCGCGGCAGCCTGGGCCGGCGCCTTCGCGCAGTGGGCTCGGTGCTTGTGGCGCTCATGGCGAGTTCGATGCACCATGCCGACGACCTCGCGCGCGCCCTCGACGCTCGCTGCTACGAGAGCGGCGGCACGCGCTCGCACTGGCACCCGCTGCACTTTGGCGCGCGTGACGCCGTGGCCTTTGCGGCCACGGCAGCCCTAGTCGCCCTACTCGTCACGCTGGGATGAGACAATGGGAAACTCCCTTTGTCTCATCGGATGAAGTTCATCCAGGAGCCGCCCTCTACCTCGGGCGCGGGTACGCCGGCGGCACGACCAGCCTCTATGCTCTTGAGCAGCCACGCCATGTTGCGCCCCAGGTTGCGCATGGTCTTCATGCCCTCGACGTCCAGCGCGGCCTCGCCGGTCTTGGCGCCGTAGACCATGTTCCAGTACGACGAGCCCACCGTGATCATGTTGGCGATGCCAAAGTACTTGTTCATCACGTCAAACGACGCGGTGCAGCCACCGCGGCGCGCCACGGTCACGCAGGCGCCCGGCTTGAAGGCAAACTGGCCGCTCTCGCTGTAGAAAACACGGTCGAGGAAGGACAGCACGCGGCCGGCAGGGTGCGCGTAGTAGACGGGCGTGCCAAAGACAAAGCCGTCTGCCGAGGCGGCCTTCTCGACAAACTCGTTCACGCCGTCGTCATCAAAGACGCAACGACCAAGCTTGGAGCACTTGCCACAGCTTATGCAGTCGCGCGTGGGTGTGAGGGGCAGGTGGTAGACCTCGGTATCTATGCCCTGCTCGGAAAGCGTGTTTGCCACCTCCGCCAGCGCGATGCCGGTGTTTCCCTTGGGGCTCACGCCCCCGTTGAGCATTAGGACCTTCATGTGCGTTCCCTCTCTCGGATGAGACAAAGGGACTGTCCCTTTGTCTCATCCGAGCGTACCATTCTGGGGAGGAGGGGTTGCCATGACTGAACAGTCTACGTTCTTCGCTATCGTCTCGAGGATGAAGTACATCGAGCGCTGGGCGCTCATGCGCAGCGCCCGCCCGGAGAACCTCTCCGAGCACTCCCTCGAGGTGGCGACCATCGCGCACTGCCTAGCCACGCTGGGCAACGTTCGCTACGGGCGACACCTTGACGCCGAGAAGGCCGCGCTCATCGGCCTCTTCCACGACACCACAGAAATCGTGACCGGCGACATGCCCACGCCCGTAAAGTACGCCAATCGTGGCATCCGCGACGCCTACAAGGATGTGGAGAGAAGCGCCGAGGACACGCTGCTTGACACGCTGCCGGAAGACCTGCGTCCCACCTACGAGGTAATCTTCCGCGGCGACCCAGCAGACGAGGACGACGTCTACCTGCGCCGCCTGGTGAAGGCAGCCGACAAGATCTCGGCACTCATCAAGTGCGTCGACGAGGCGCAGTCCGGAAACGCCGAGTTCAAGACCGCCGAGGAGGGCATCCGCGCCAAGGTAGACGAGATGGCAGCGCAGATGCCTGAGGTCGCGGACTTTGTGGCGGAGTTTCTCCCCAGCTACGGAAAGACGCTCGACCAGCTGCTCTAGGCACGCAGCGCAACAATGGCCGCGCGGACCGGGCACCCCGGCACGTGCGGCCTTCTCGCCCTACTCCACAACCACTGGCACAAACTGGTACGTGTGGCAGTCCACGTAGCCTCGGTTGGTAAGCCGCAGGTCCGGGATGCAGGCAAGCGAGAGAAGCGCCATGGTCATGAACGGCGAGGGCATCGTACAGCCCATCTTTGCCCAGGCGGCCTCGGCGCCACGAACCTCCGCGGCGACCTCCTCAACGCTCTTGGGGCTCATCAAACCCAGGATGGGCAGCTTCACCTGGCCAAGCACCTTGCCGTCCTCGACGGCAACCTCGCCTCCGCCGCAGTCCACAAGGAGGCTTGCCGCCAGGGCCATGTCCTCATCGTTGTCGCCAATGACCAGCAGGTTGTGGGCATCGTGGGCCACGGTCTGCGCAAGCGCGCCGTGGATGCCAAAGCCCTTGGCAAAGCCGTAGGCAAACGAGCCCGTGTTGTGGTGGCGCTCGAAGACAAAAGCCTTAAGGATGTCTTCTTCGGGCGAGCACTCCAGGCAGCCGTCGACCACGGGCACCTCGAGGTGCTCCTCCTTTGTGATGGTGGAGCCGGCGCTCGAGGTCATCACGCGCACCAGCGCGCGGTCACCCGCGATGGGCGAGCCGTCCGCATGAACGGCGGGGATGCGGAAGGTCTCAGGCTTGATATCTGCCGCCACGTGCATGGAGTTGAACATGAAGTTGGGCCAGGGGTAGGGCTCTGGCGAGAAGAGCGCCGCGCCGTCTTGGGCCACAAGCTCGCCGTCGATGAAGGTGTGCGTCACGCGGAAGTCCTTGAGGTCCTCGAGAAACACGAGGTCGGCGCACTTGCCCGGCGTGACGGAGCCCAGGTCGCGCGACATGCCAAAGCAGTCTGCCACGTTGATCGTGACCATCTGGATGGCCGAGACAGGATCTATGCCATAGCCCACGGCCTTGCGCAGAATGCGGTCGATGTGACCCTCGGAGACCAGGGTCTCGGGGTGGTTATCGTCAGAGACAAGGTTCACGTGACGCGTGTCGATGTTGTTCTCAGTGATAACGTGCGCCAGCTCTTCGAGGTTCTGCCAAGCAGAGCCCTCACGCAGCTGCGCATACTGGCCCAGGCGGAGCTTGGCGAGCGCCTCCTCGCGCGTGATGGACTCGTGGCAGCAGGAGATGCCAGAGGCGATGTAGGCGTTGAGCTGGCGATCAGTGTCCGGCACGGTAAAGTGGCCGGTTAGGGTCTTGTCGGCCTTGAGGGTCTCGTCCATCTCGGAGAGCGGCCCCTCGTCGCAGGAGAGGACGCCTGGGTCGTTCATCATCTCGCCGAGGCCCACCACGGCATCCCAGCCCATGGTCTCGCGTATGTCCTTGGCATCAATCTTGGAACCGGTGTCCTCAAAGCCTGGCACCGCGGGCACGCACGAGCCAGGCGTGACCATGCACTTGAGCGGCACGCGCTCGGAGTCGCGGATGAGCTCCTTCAGCGCGGGCAGGCCGGCAACGTTCATGGCCTCGTGCGGGTCCCAGTAAATGCCAGTTGTGCCGTGCGGGACCACGGCGCGTGCGTACTCGGAGGGGCCCACCATGGCGGACTCCACATGGATGTGGCCGTCCATAAAGCCCGGTGCCACGTAGCGACCAGCGGCATCGATGACGGTGGTCTTCTCGCCAATGCAGTGCTCGGCAGTGTGGCCACCAATGCCAAGGTATGCAACGCGCCCCGCAGCAACGGCGATGTCTGCGTCCTCAAGGACCTCGTGCGTGGTGACGCTCACCAGCCGGGCATGGCGAATGACGAGGTCAGCGGGCTCTTGTCCCTGCGCCACACGGATGAGCGTACGGTTGCATTCCCACAACGGACTCTTGCAGAAGCGATTGAGCATGACAGCCCCTCTCGACGCCCGACTCTTAAATTGTCAAAACGTTACCAGCCGTATGTTGCGGTGCAGCAACAATTCTGCGAGCGGTGGGCAAAGGTTTGCTTGGGGCGCATGCCGTTCGCTCGCAAGGTCGCAGGCCGAGCACCGGAATCGCTAATCAATCGAAAATTGCAAGATCTCAAAGCGCCGGGGCAATCGCAGGCCCGTAGCCTAGCGAGAGGAGAGAAGCCCCTTGACCCGGGAGGGAAGCTGAGACGCCACCTCTTGCGCGACGCTGCCCACGTTCTGCGCGACCTCCTGCGCGGTGGTGGCCGCATCTCCCAGGGTATCCGCAATCCCGCCGAGGTCGATGCCCGTGTCTGTACCGGAAGTGGAGCCTCCGGTACTGCCGGAGCCGCTGGTTCCCGTGGTCGTGGGCGTGGTGGTGCTCGTGGTCGTGCCCGACGTCGTGCTAGTTGTGGTTGAAGTGGCGCCGCTCGAGGCGCCGGCGGCCACGCTCGACACGGCATCGCTCACGCAGCTTGACACCACCGCAAAGACGATGAGAGCCACCAGCGCCCCTACCAGCACAAGCGTGATGCGCTTGAGGTTGGGGCCGCGGTGGGCACCACGTCCATCGCCGCCGGCGGCGCCACCGTAGCCATAGCCGTAGTAGCTCGTCTGCGAGGGCGAGGGAACAGCGTTGCGCACGGGCTCCGGGGCGCGTCGGGGCGTCGCAGCCGTGCGGGAGGCCGCGGGCGGCGCGTACACCGTGGCGTCGAGGTCGTTCTCGCCCTCGTCGGGACGAGCGTACACTGTAGCGCCGGGGTCGTTCGCGACCCTGGCGCCACCGCCCATCAGGCGCGTTGCGTCATTCTCAACCGCGGCGCCACTCCCCATCAGGCGCGTCTTGTCGCTCTCGTCCATGCTGCCCTACTCCAGGCCATCGACGACAGGCGTCTCGCCCTCCCACGTGGTGAGGCAGGCGTCAAGGCTGCGCTCGACGGCCTCGCGGTCCATGTGGCGGCCAATCACGCAGAGGCGAACCATGCGGTCCCCCACCTTGGGATCCCAGTCGCGGCGCAGCTCGGGGACCTCCTCCATGTTGCGCTTGAGCTCGTCTTCCGGCATGAGCGCGGCCCACTGGCCGTTCTCGGTGAGCGTGAACTGCTGGCCAGCCTGCTCGAATACGTAGCACATGTCGGGATCGTTGTTGACCCACATAAGGCCCTTGACGCGGATCACGGACTCGGGCCAGTTGTTCACGAACTCAGAGAGCGCGTGGTAGTCGAAGGGCTGGCGGCGCTGGTAGACAAAGGTGGAGACGTCGTACTCCAGGACCTCGGGGTTCTCGTGCTCCTCGGGGTGCTCCATGGCGTCCACCCACGCGGCCGAGCCGTACGCCTCGTCAAAGCTAAAGCGGCCGGTGTTGAGCAGCTCGTCCATGGGGACGTTGCCGTTCACGGCCTCGACGATGCACGCGTGGGGCTGCAGGCCGCGCACGATGGCCTTGAGCTCGGCCACCTGCTCGGGCGTCACGCGGTCGCACTTGTTGAGCACGAGCGTGGTGCAGAACTCGATCTGCTGGATGAGAAGGCTCTCGACGTCGTCCTCCTCGATGTCGTCGGAGAGAAGGGCGTGGCCGCCGTTGAACTCGTCGTACATGCGGGCGCAGTCGACCACGGCCACGATGTTGTCCAGGTCGAGCGGTGCGGTACCGCC
>Ga0256404_1011819_pt1 | contig 11551 bp, 7 predicted proteins | sample RumenRJG_01DNA_FD_185990 | JGI IMG/M metagenome (GOLD analysis project Ga0256404, IMG submission 185990) | Bovine rumen microbial communities from Lethbridge, Alberta, Canada - RJG_01 | ecosystem: Host-associated > Mammals > Digestive system > Stomach > Rumen | place: Canada: Alberta | collected... | reverse complement strand
TACAATTTGGATTGTCCATAGTGATGATCCTTTCGAATTGGTTCCGCAAACTCAATTCTACTACAGAATCGTCACTGTGGACTCTTTTATTTTATTGTTGCAACTTCATTTTACAATGCGCCGATTTCCTATTGTTATACTCAATGAGATTTCAGTTTTATTGGCAAGTATAGATTAATATTTTGTCGTATATACCAAGTTATCCAAATGACCATACTATTTCAAAGTATAAAGCAAGCTGCTGTTCTCTCCGTTATAGCGATACCGCTGTTTGGTTTCAATCAGCTTGGCTTCTCTCAAATCCTTGACTGCTCTGCGCACTGTGGCCGCCGACAACTTTGTGTCGGCGGCTATTCTGTTTACAGAGGGCCAGCATACTCCGTCCTTGTTGGCGCGGTCCTTGAGGTAGATATAAACGACAAAGGCTCTGTGCGGTAAATTCATCTTATAAATCGGTTCAAGTCTGCCTATTTTCGCTCACCACCGTTCCGATGAGTGCGAGGCTGCATTGGTCTGGTATGCGGTTTCTGCATATGCTGTTGCTCAATTACTCGCTTATTGCCGCTGCCGGATTTAGAATCATCCTTCTTATCTGATTTCTTTTTCGTAGCAACCATCTCCGGCTCTTCGTTCTTTGCGGGATGGCTTGCCTGTTCAAATGGCACATCCTTGTTAGCTCTCGCTGCTTTAACGCCGCCGGAGCTGTTATCATCCTTCTTCTCTTTTGCCGCCGTTAATAAATCCGGACGATATTTCTTGATGATGGCGTCTGTGAGTTCTTTCTTAACAGCATAATGCACCTCACGGTTGCTGTGTTCCTCTACTGAGAACGGAGCCTCAAATGAGATTCCCCATTTAAAGAACAGCTTTAGCTTTACCTTCATGGGATGCTCTGCTGTTTTCATAACCACAAAAGTTCCTTTCGGAAGGTTTTTGAGTTCATCCGAGGTCATCAATGGTCGCTCAATCATCTGTACGGACTGAGAGGGATTATCCTTGCTCCTGCTGACAGAGCCCGACATAACTGTTCGGGAGCCGAGTGCTTTGGATAGTGTTTCCGCAGAGGTACTGTTCGGTGCGAAACCGCCGAAAATAGTGAGCTGCGTGTTGTCTATGATAACATCCGCGCCCTCTTTGCCGTAGTTTTTTTCAAGCTGTGCAAAGGATTGGATTATGGGAACTATCTGCAATCTTCGGGAACGGGATGCGGAGAACATCATCTCTGCCGACTCAATCTTCGGCAGCGTGCCAAATTCATCGCAGTAGAATACGCAACGGTTTTTCAATTTGCCGCCGTTTTCATCCGCTACAGCGAGGATCTCACGGTAGAGCTGCTGGATAATCAGCGACACCATAAAGAATTTACCGGGATCCTCTTCGGGCATTACGATGAAAATAGCTGACTTCTCATTGCAGAATTTCTCGGCATCAATCTCTGTATCGAAACAGAGGAGCTGCTCTAACTCGGAATCCAGAAAAGCGTTCAGCCTTGATAATGCTGTGGACATAACCGATGCCATTGTATCTTCCGCTGTGGTGAGAGCCGCACCCGCAAACCACTTTGCCTTATGGTTTTCGGGAAGCAAATCCATAACCTGTTGGAATTGGTTCTTGCCCTTTTTGTTTGACGGAGCAAGAAGTTCCTGGATAATCTTATAGACGGATACGATGTGCCTTTCGTTTGGCTTGCAGAATTCCGCTACAAGAAGGATGGTAGCGGTAAGCAAGCCTTCGGCTGAATCATAAAAGTATGCGTTCTGTCCGTAGGAAGCTGAATCGCCGCCTGACATGATAATTGTCTTGGCTATAATCTTGGCGTACTTCTCAGCTTTAGCTTTGTAAACAAGCTTGTCGGGATTGGCTTTGAACAAATCGGTGTACTTGTTAACAAGATGCAGAAGGTTGTTGCCGTTGGAACGTGTCGGGTTACGCAGATCAATTACAGAAATATAGTAGCCGTAATATTTAGAGGCTATCTCTCCGTAATTTCGCACCACGTCGCCCTTCGTGTCGGTTGATAGGAATGACATCCCTGTGGCACAGGCATATTCAATGCACGGATACAACCAGAAAGCAGTTTTACCGACACCGGCAGCGCCAATCATCAGCGCATGCACATCTCCGGTATCAACCATTGCTGTGGTCGTGCCTTTCTGAATCGGTTCGGGGATATATTTCTTGTTCTTCCTACGGCGAAACTTATTTCTCAGCTTTCTAAGTCTGTACCATAATCTCCGCATAAAGTTTGTGAAGATAGTCAATTTGCGGTTGGTGCAGCCGACTACTATTCCCTGCTCCTTTGGTCTGCTGTCAGGATCCTCGCGCCATTTATCCGGCTCATAGTTGATGTGCTTATAGATTCGCTTGATTTCCTTCTTCGTAGCCCAACGAGCCGTTCCGTGCTGACCGTGTCCGACTGTTTTATCCTTGATGTTGTTGAGGTTATATCTGTTGGAAAGTGACATCACCAGAAAAAAGAATAGCAGCAGACCGCCCACGGCCGCAATCATAATTCCTACGCCCTGTGGTAACATAGCTGTTCGCTCCTTTCGTCTTGATTCAGCCAGTCCTGATTCCAATCCTTGTATTGCGGTTTCAGAATGTGGTTTTCAATACCCATTTGATTTAGTTTCTCTGTTATTCGCTGATTAGCCTGCTGTCCCCAACAATCGTTATCAAAGCACAGAAACACGGCTTTGATGTTAGGATTATCCTTGAGGCATTGAAAAAGCACCCTGTCCGAAACGGAACAGGATGCCGCATAGCTGTGTTCATGCCAATGATCTTTGTGCATAGAAATAAACGACAGCATAGCGTTGCAGATATAATAAAACTCCTTATCGCTGATGTTTCTGCGAAAGGAGATTTCTTTTAATGATAACCTTGTAGTGCTGCGATAGATGTCGTTGGCAAATGAAATGAGCACTCTGTCTTTCTGTTCGATTTCTGCCGACATGCACAGATACCCCTGCGAGGTATGTACGCAGTGTTCCCAAATATCCGGGCGGATGGTCAAAGCATATACGCAGGCGATATGGTCATAATCATCGTCATTGATTTCATTCATAGCCGCCTCAAACGCCGCCTTATGAGCTTTGTTGTAAAAAAGCTTGTTGCCTTTGTACTTTGCAAGCATATCAATAACGCGGTGAGCGAACGGTATATATGGATGATCTAAAAGGAAAGTCTCAACCAAATCTCTTGTGATAATAGAATTGGAACGGATCTTTCGCATGAGATACGGACAATGAGCCTCCATACAGCCCTCGAGCTTACACTTGTAATTCTTACACTCGTTGCAGCTGTCAGCGTACTCCCATACCTCTTTCCTTTCGAAATTCGGTACGATTTTCATCTCACGCTCAAATCTCTGCAATTCTTTATTTTCGGTGAAATACATATCTCCAACTCCTTTTTCGTTTTTGTTTCAAATTCGTCTTTTAACTTATTCATCAGCCAGACTCCATCAATTGCGGTCAGCATATTAAAGTACGGCGACCTGAAAAAACTCTCGCATTCAATGATTGTATGTTTGTCACAAGCGCTTCTTGGACACAACCATAAATTTTTCATTGCTTCTCTGTAATCATGTGCCGCTTTTATGATGATTGCATTTGCTAATTCCTCGGTAGCATACAGCATGGGATCCACATACAAAATAATCACCTCTTAAAAATTTTTGCAACAAAAAAAGAGCCAATCACTATACTTCTAAAACTTAATTAGAAATATAATGATTGGCTCTTAAATTTACTTATGTACCAACCGCCCCATTTATTTAGCGAGAGAGGCGGTTGGCAATTAAAGGAGGATTACTAATGAGTAATTCGCAAAATAAAAAAGCCGACTGTAAAAGTCAGCTTCATCAGATAAAGGAAAACTCGCTACAAGTATTGGCATCTCCCTATTTTCACACCTCGTCGCCAAGGCACTATTTTCGGCACCACAGAGCTTAACTTCCGTGTTCGGTATGGGAACGGGTGGACCCTCTGCGTCATCGACACCAATTGAATTGTAGCGAGTTTGTGGCTCCCCCAACTGGGCTCGAACCAGTGACATCATGATTAACAGTCATGCGCTCTACCGACTGAGCTATGGAGGATCATATAAGTTTTCTCAGATTTCTCTGAGGATTTCCTCTAAAATCCAGTCTAATGTCAGGTACTTAAATGTACGTAGCCACTACCGACTGAGCTATGGAGGAATGTTTCCCTCAAGACATTATGTCTTATATGTCAAAGCTGAGACTTTAGTATACATGAATTTTACCACATAAACGCTTGAAAACCAAGCATTTCGGTGAAATTCCACTCGGACGTTGAGAGTGACTGTAACACTACCGACTGAGCTATGGAGGAATATCTGCCCTGTCTCACTCAGGGCTCCTAAGAGCAATTTATTGAACGGGACTCTCATCCGTTTTGCCTTAAATAGGCTATTTAGTTGAATTCCTCTTCCTAAACAGTCCGTGTTAAGAATCTTGTAATTCTCTACCGACTGAGCTATGGAGGATTATGTGCCCTTTCGGGCGATTCCTTCAAATTTCATGGAAGATAGTACGGTGCAAATCTAGACGCCATCACTACCAAACGGCTGTTAATCAAATTATTAGGATTTTATATTGCAAAACACTTACAGTAACCCTTTGCCTTTTTAAGTTCCATCAATAATCTATCTGTCAATTGATGACTCATCTAAGAGGAAATCCTCGATTCCTATATACAAGATTCCATTATCGTCGTGCCACGGGATAATATCCTCTTTGACCACTACGATCTTTTTGAACGAATCATCTATTCTCAGGAGCGAAGCAGTTTCCTGATTTCTTTTGTTTTCATCCGGAATTGACAGAGCAGATTGGATATAATACTTCTTATCCGCTTTGGCGGCAACGAAATCCACTTCCAACTGAGTGCGCTTGCTTTTTCCTTCGTTATTTCGATAATTATATACAATAATACCGACATCAATATCGAAATCTCTTACCCTCAGTTCATTGTATATGATATTTTCCATGATATGGTTCTCTTCCTGCTGCCTGAAATTCAAACGTGCATTTCGTAAACCGATATCGGAAAAATAATATTTCATCGGCGAACCGATATATTTACGACCTTTCACATCATAGCGCTGCGCTCTGTACAGTACAAAAGCGTCAATGAACCAGTCGATATATTTATTTACAGTTTCGGCAGAAATGGGATAATTACTGACGCTCCGGAAAGTGTCGGATATCTTCTTTGCATTGGTCAGCGAACCTACCGAGGAAGAAAGAATGTTCAAAATATCATCCAACGCCCCTTTATCCTTGACCTTATGGCGCGAGGTAATATCATCAATATAGATTTTATCAAAGAGATCCTTCAAATACTTACTTTTATCCTCATGATTAGCATAAGAAAGGATCAGCGGCATGCCGCCGTATGTAAAATAGTCTCGCCATGCGTGACGTTTGTCATTGCCGTAAGCGTGATAGAATTCAGAATATGATAGAGGATTTACTTTTATCTCGTCTCCCCTACCCCTGAATTCGGTCAAGATATCTGAGGAAAGCATCTTCGAGTTGCTACCGGTAACATAGAGATCAACATTTTTGATCTTCATCAAACCAAGAAGGACATCAACAAATCCGACGGTCTCATCACTGTTGGGCAAATAGGGATTCGGGATAGTCGCAACCTTCTGGATCTCATCCAAGAACACATAATACATATTGCTCTTATCAACGATAAGGGAGCGAATATACTGTCCGAGTTCGAGCGGATTACGATACCGGATATTCATATCATCATCCAAAGAAAGTTCTATGATATGCGCATCATCAACACCGATTTGATTCAAATATTGATGATATATCTCAAATAACAAGTATGACTTACCGCATCGGCGGATACCGGTAATGACCTTAACAAGACCGTTTTCCTTTTTACGAATCAGCTTATCCAAATATCTGTCACGTTTAATCACAAGATCACTCCATTCGACAATTTTGCGTATATACGCAATTTTCTCGATTAAAGTATATCATATTATTTCTCAAATATCAATGCTTTTATGAACCGAACCCGCCCGAATATATAAGGATTATATAGCGAACACATTCACTGTGAACACTTTCACTCTGTTTTTATCCTGAGGCACAGTAGGTCTCACCCCTCTTACGCCTGCTTTGGTATATGATGTCAAATAATATGTTTTTATGTATCCTTCACTGTGTAATTGCTCATAATCGGTGATTTCTTGGCGTTTTAATTCTCCATTAGCATTAAGCCTTATAAAAGGTACATGTAGAGGGTGCTCGAGGGGTACCGAAGAGCTGAACCATCTTGAGATGGTGGGAACCATCGTCTATCAGCTGACGCGCAACCTCAGCGAAGAGGAAATCAAAAAGGCAGGCATGGACGCCTACTTTGTCGACCACACCACCGGCATCTACCCCGCCTCGGCGGCAGGCGTGCCGTTCGACGCCTTCGCGATCGCCAGCAAGGGCGATCCCATCACCGATCTGCACGAGAGTCTCGCGGCAGAGCAAAAGGCGCGTACCACCTATGATAACATCCTGCGCTTTTGTGACGATCCCGACGTCATCGACCCGATCCGCTTCCTCAGAGCGCGCGAGGTCGTCCACTACCAGCGCTTCGGTGAAAACCTGAGGCTCTTGACCGATCGGCTGAACAGCAAGAATTTTTACGCTTTTAATCCGAGCTTCGACAAAGCGTGTTTCAAGAAGAACAAGAAAAAGTAATCTTCTGTCACGGCAGACAAAAGCCGCCTGCACCAAGCAGGCGGTTCTTGTATGCACAAAAATATTGATGAAGATCAAGCAGAAATCAACTTTTAAATTCCTTCATCCTATCCGTCCGGAAGATCAGCTACACCCGCCGAAGAATATGCAAAAAGGGGCAGACCGAAGTCTGCCCCCGCATTTTAATTAGTCATTCGTATAAACAGTGTTGTTCAAACGAGTTTCATCAGTTATTCCAGCCGGTTACGATGTAGTGACCCTGATCGTTCTGGGTACCATCCATCCAGTAGCCATCATAGCTGAAATCGGTAATATCCTCGGTCTGAGCGCCGTTGCCGTTGTGAACAACGATACCGACAGCACCCTCGGGAACATAGCATCTGAACTGGGTCTCACCGTAATCGTTGATGACGGTCTCAGCCTGAGTAGTGCCGGGCCACTCGCCGCCGATCGCGTTACCGTCGGCATCCCATGCGTAGACGTATGCAGTGCCCCAATGGAGGTTATCCGTCAGCAGGAAGGAACCGGTGCTGCCGCTGCCTTGCTGACCGCTGCCTTGCTGACCGCCGCCTTGCTGGCCGCCGCCTTGCTGGCCGCCGCCACCGCCGGACTCGCCGCTGATGTCGTAGAAGCCGACTTCATAGTGACCTTCCGCATCAGTAGTATCCAGCATGTAAACGCCGGTGGAACCGGTAAAGTCGACGTCGATCGTCTGAGCCGTACCGTCGGTGATGATGTACTTATCCATTCCCTCGGGAAGCTCGAAGGTGTAGCGGTTCTCACCGTATTCGTTGGTGTCGAGATAGGTCATCGGTTCACCGGGCCATGCAACGGGACCTTCGGAGCCGCTTGCCCAGTAGTAGATGTTAACGGACTGGAAGCCCTTGTTGTTGGAGAAGATGATGGTTCTGCCGTCGGTGTTACCGCCGCCGCCACCGCCGCCGGTGTTGGGATCGAGCTGGCTGAGAGCAGCGTAAGCAGAGGTGCAGACCTGATAACCCGCGTCAATGTCAGAAGCATTGGAGGACGGATTCATGCTGGTTGCGCGGTAGGTGTTCAGAGCGGTAGAAGCAACCTGATAAGCGTTCTCGGAAGAGAACTTGGAAGCGTCATACTTCGCAAACAGGGTGTTCAGCGCGTTGTAAGCCGCGAGGAACTCGCTGTAGGTATACTTGCCGGAGGGGCCTTCGCCGACATACTTGCCGACATAGGTGCCGGAGACTCTCATGTCGCACAGATAACGCTGGATGTAGGTAGCGTCGACAGAGTCGATTTCCTTATCCTGGTTAACGTCGGCAACGGTCTTCTGGTCGTCGGACAGATCCTTCATGTTCGCAAGGCTTCTCTGCAGGACGGTTACGTCCATAACGGTGTTGACGCCGTCAAGATCGAGGTCGCCGTAGAGGAGCTTATCTACGTGCTGAGTCTCGCCGGTGTAGAGGTAGACAACGTTCAGAACGCCGGGCTGATAGAAACCGGTCGCCAGAGCGGGAGTCACATACTCACGGTTGAGTTCAGTCTTGGGAGAAGTAGCGTATACCTGGTTGGAACGAACGTTGGTATACTCCTTGACCTCGTCTGCAGCGAGCTTCTCGCCGGTGTTGAGGTCGATATGAGAGGTAACGATGGTGCAGTTGAAGCTGACAACGTTATCCTTGATCCACGCCTCACCCGCTACCTCGTAGCCGGGCTCGCCCTGATCGGGAACCTGACGGGTCGCGTCATGGAACATTACCTTACAAGCCGCGGTCGGAACGTTCTTGATCAACCACTTGCTGTCGCTCTGATCGGGATCGTCGGTCATGGAGTCTCTTCTGGACTGAGCGGACCAGGCGCCGAGAGCCTCGTTGCCCTGATCGTCATAAGCGTAGCACAGTACATAAGACCAGCCGGGGGTGTTGTAGTAGTGAACCAGCGTGGAGTTGTACGGAAGCGCGTTGTAGTAGAAGTTGAAGGTTGCCGGAGCGGCAGAGTCGAACGAGCCGATCGTACCCTTCGGGAACTTGGTGGTATCGAGCTGATAGCCCTGTACGCGGGTAGCGGGGATCGAGAACTCAGCGCCGTCCTTGAGGCGGTACTTCATCGGGGTCTTGATCGCCGCGCCTGAGGTAGAATCGAGGAAGTTAACGGTCAGATATTCCGAACCGATATTTCTGGTGTAATAGAACTTGACGGTGATGTTCTGACCCGCAACAGCGGCGCCGTAGGTGACGTTTGCGCCAGCGGTGGAGTCAACGCTGTCAAGATCGTGGTCAAACAGGATCGAGATATCCTGAGAAGCGCGCCATGTCTGGCCTTCCTTGAACGCCGCCTTTTCGGTCTTTGCTAAGGTGTAGCTGCCGGAAGCGGCGTCACGGGTGTAATGCTCCACAGTCAGGTTAGCGACGCCGACTGCGGGCTGGGTGTAGTTACCAAAGCTTGCGGAGTCAACCAGAACAACGCTGCTCCATGCGGGAACGCTGTAGGAACCGGAAGCGGTGCCCAGAGAAGCGGTACCGGCCTTGGTGCCGTTGGCGACAACGTTCCAGCTGCCGGACAGGCTGATGCTCTTTGCGGAAGCGGAGTTGTTCAGCGCGACGATCACCTTGTTCCACTCGCCGGACTTGTTGTTGGTGATCTGCCATGCTGTGGGGCTCGAGGAGATGGTCGTCACAGCGTTTGCGGTGCCGTCGCCGAAAGCGGAGACAGCCTTGCGGATTGCCGCGAGACCCGCATAGTAATCGGAAACCTCGGTATAGTTCGCGGCGCGGCTCCAGTTCAGAGAGTTGATCTCGTCGGGAGAACCGTAGGAGTTCTTGTCGCCGTACTTGGTGCGGCAGAACTCAGAGCCCGCGACGGTGAACGGAATACCCTGAGAAGTCAGCGAGGAGGTCAGCGCGATCTTGACCTGACCGAGCACCTGTGCGCTGGTAGTGTTAACAACATTCTTGTTGGTGTCATACAGCTTCTTATTCTGCTGATACTGACCGGTAACAAAACCGCCGGTCTTGTTCGCGGCAAGGATCTTATCAAAAAGAACCCAGTTATCGTGGTTGTCGGTGTAGTTGACAAACTGGCTGACAGTACCGCTCAGATCGGACGCGGTGCCGCCGGCAGCCTTCAGAATCTCGGTGTTGGCGCCGCCGTTGAGGAAGCCGGTACCGGTGGCGGTATCGTGGCTGCCCTTTAAGGCGTCGGAGTAACCCTCATTGAACGCGCCGACTCCGGTCACCTGGCTGAGGGTGGTCTTGGAAACAGCGTTGCTGATACCGTTGTCGCTGCCGCCTGCCCAAGGCTCGCCGTACATGAGGATGCGGCTGTCGATCTGGTTAAGAGCGGATCTCCATGCCTTGACGGAAGGAACATCGAAGCAGCCCATCAGGTCGAAACGGAAACCGTCGACGTGATACTCGTTGACCCAGTACTCCAGGGAATCCTGAACATACTGACGGGTCATGGCCTTTTCGGTAGAGAGAACGTTGCCCAGACCCGAACCGTTGTGATACTGATTCGTGCTCATGTTGGACATACGATAATAGTACTTCGGAACGATCTTGGAGAACTGAGAGCCCTCGCGAACGAAGGTGTGGTTGTAGACAACGTCCATCACAACGGCGATACCGCGGTCATGCAGCGCCTGAACCAGCATCTTGAACTCTTTGATACGGGTGTTGCCGTCGTAGGGATCGGAAGAATAGGAGCCGTCGGGAACGTTGTAGTTCTTGGGATCGTAGCCCCAGTTGTAGTTGACGCGCGCGTCGGTCTCGTCGATGGAAGCAAAGTCCTCGATCGGCATGAGCTGCACGCAGTTGACGTTGTGCTCTACGAGATAGTCTACACAGGTAGCGATCTTGCCCTCGCCGTTGACGGTGGTGTTGCCCTCGGTGAACGCAAGGTACTTGCCGCGGTTCTTTTCGCTGACGCCGGAAGAAACGTCGATCGAGAAGTCACGGACGTGAACTTCCCAGACAACCGCCTCGCCGGGGTTATTAAACAGAACGTGTTCGTCCTGATCCCAGCCCTCAGGGTCGGTAGAATCCAGATCGCAGACCATCGCGCGGTCACCGTTGGCGCCGACAGCCTTCGCATAGGGGTCGACAGCCTCGTTGACAACGCCGCCGCGCTCTACGAGGTAGGTGTAGTAGGTGTTTTTGAGATCACCGGCCTGGGTCAGAGTCCAGACGCCGTTGGTGCTGTTGTAGGTCATCGGGAAGGTGCCGAGAACCGCAGCGCCCGACTCAGCGTCGGTACCGGTGGTGAACATCTTTACCATAACAGAGGTAGCCTCCGGTGCCCATACCTTAAAGGTAGTGGCGCTCGGCGTGTAGGTAAAGCCGAGACCTTTCTCGGAAACCGCCTGTCTGGCGTAGCTTTCCAGATACTCCTGGTTCGCGGCGCCTGTGCCGGCGAGGTCAGCCTCAGCGGCAGACGCCGCCACGGTGAACATCGACAGCAGCATCATGACTGCCAGAACGACGGAGATTATCCTACGAATTTTCATGTAATCCTCTCCTTTTGAAAAAATACGTACTATGGAACAGCATACTATTCCAATTAAATTCATTATAACATAAGAACACCGATAAATAAACGAAAAAGTCACGATTTCAAGATGATGATTTGCACAATCTTTTAGATGATTATTTGTTGATATTGACAATGCAATACCTTTTTTGCACAAAAAGAAAAGGGCTGTCGTATTGACCCGACCCCCGAAAGTTAGACCCAAAACTAACTTTCGGGGGGATTTTTATGTCAAAGTATAGTTATGAATTTAAGAAGCAGTTGGTAACAGAGTATATCAACGGAGAAGCAGGATACGATTAT
>Ga0256404_1011818_pt1 | contig 11551 bp, 7 predicted proteins | sample RumenRJG_01DNA_FD_185990 | JGI IMG/M metagenome (GOLD analysis project Ga0256404, IMG submission 185990) | Bovine rumen microbial communities from Lethbridge, Alberta, Canada - RJG_01 | ecosystem: Host-associated > Mammals > Digestive system > Stomach > Rumen | place: Canada: Alberta | collected... | reverse complement strand
GCTCACCTGATAGCGAGATGCGTTATTGCTTAGTTGTGCAGGAATGGCGTGAAACAGGTCGGAGGTTTGACCTGATGGATCCAAGTCGTAGAAATCTTCATCGTATAGGTCAAGAATGCTACGCTTGCGTTGGTCAACAATGCTCATGTCGTTCGTGTCAAGGTAGTCATTGACTGCCTGGGGCATGCCTCCAACCAAAACATACAGACGGAAATCGCGCATCATACGACGATTCGTATCATCACTCAGCGGACTCAAATTGTTGAACATTGTATGCAAAAGGGGAATAGTTTGGTCATCTCCCAACGCCCAACGAAACTCCTCATAGTCCATAGGGTACATATCAAGGCGTGTCTCCTCACTGGGAATGAGAATATTGTTCTTTTGGCTATTCTTGCCTGCTGATTTCCATTTACGTTTGATGCTCAACAGAGAGCCTGTCTCGATGTAATCGTAGCGTCCATCGGCCACAAGCGTTTTAATGGCTTGCCTGGCTAATGGCTGCTTTTGTATTTCATCAAAGATGATGACAGACTTGTGTGGTTTCAGGCTTTTTCGATAGTTAAGTTGCAATTGGGTGAAGATGTAGTCCAAATTGGAGACATCTTCAAACAAACGGTGTATTGCTGGCGTTGCCTTTGAGAAGTCAACCAATATGTAGCTCTCGTATTCATTACGGGCAAACTCCTCGGCAACAGTGGATTTGCCGACACGCCTTGCACCTCTGATAAGAAGTGCGGTTGTCCCGTGCTGATTTTGTTTCCAACTCAGCATTTGCTCATAGATCTTGCGCCTAAATATTCTTTCTGCCATCGTTTTTTATTTTATTCGGTGCAAAGATAGCTATAAAATTCCAAATTCCAAAGGAAAACAATAAAAAAATGCCGAAATCCTCAAAGATTTTTCATAGAAAAACGCCAAGATTCTCAAAGGAACACGTCTTATATATGCCGAAAATCTCAATATGTAACAATCAAATTCGCCAGATTAACGGAATATGCTTTTCCTCCATCAATGTGTGACTGACCTCAACTGAAAAAGGTATGTAACGCAGTTATAAACCTTTCCTAAGAATGTTACCTATTTGTTACTAATAATCATGCAAAATCATTATATATTATTGTACTACAGCAATATACATATATACTATGGGATAAAAGCCTAATAACCTTGTCATGTGTTTATTTGATTTAGATTGCTCTGCTGTATTTTCTGGAATTAGCAAATTTGATGGAATGATATCACCTGCATATAAAGTTTTATCATGCAAAAAATCGATTATTCCACAATTTGCGAATTATTGGTTTATTTACGTTTTTGATGGACGCAAATTTATGCACTACTCAAAAAATATCAGATATTCATTAACTTATGATGAGTTCAGCGCATTGAAAATTATCGTTCCTCCTATCAAGGAGCAGCAGCGCATAGCCGATTACCTTGACGAGAAGTGTGGGGAGATAGATTCGCTTATTGGACTGCAAGAACAGATGATTGAGAAACTGAAAGCCTATAAGCAGAGCCTCATTACCGAGGCCGTCACAAAAGGTCTTGACCCAAATGCCAAACTCGTGCCTTCCGGCATCGACTGGATTGGGGAGATTCCTGAAGGGTGGGAAACAAAGCCATTCAAAGAACTATTTAGAACTGGTAAAGGTCTCTCATTTACGAAAGCTGATCTTGTGAAAGATGGCATCCCAGTGATTAGTTATGGGCAGGTACACTCCAAGCAAAATAAGGGAACCCGCATAGACGAAGTCCTAGTTAGATTTGTGCCTGAAGAAATAGCCAAAAGTGGAGAATCGTCAAAAGTCAATGTAGGGGATTTTATTTTCGCAGATACTTCAGAAGATTTAAGTGGATGTGGTAATTGCGTTTATGTTGACAGAGAAATTGGTCTATATGCAGGTTACCACTCTGTAATCGCTTTTTCTAAAAGAAAAAAATCAAATACTTATCTGGCTTATTTATTCTTAACAGACTATTGGAGAAGCCAAATCAGATGCAGAGTGTCTGGAATAAAGGTCTTCAGTATATCTCAGGCTATTATCAAACAGACATCAATTATTCTTCCTTCTGAGAACGAACAGGAAGCCATCGCCTCCTACCTCGACGATAAATGCTCCGACATCGACCGCTTGATTGCCCTGAAACAGCAGAAGATAGAGACGCTGAAGGACTATAAGAAGAGCGTCATCTATGAAGCGGTAACTGGAAAAACAATTATAGAATAACGACAAGCAATAGATATGGACAACAACGACTTGAAAGAACGGGATTTTGAAGCCTACATAGAACATTGGCTGACGACTGAGGGCGGTTACACAAAAGGTAACCAAGCCACTTACGACAAGGAGCGAGCCATCGACCTGAAGACATTGATAAAATTTCTTCGACTGACGCAGACGAAGAAATGGGAACTGTATGAAACCCAGTATGGCGCACAGACAGAAAACCGCCTCTACAACGTCTTGCAGGACAAGATTCATGAGCGTGGCCTGATATGGGTGCTGCGCAATGGTATCGAAGATCTGAAATTTAAGTTCAAGTTGGTCTATTTCGAGCCAGCCAGTCCGCTGAACGAGGAACTGAACCTGAAATACAGCCAAAACATCATGGAGTGTACGCGTCAGTTTGCCTACTCCACCCTGAACCACAACACCATCGACATGGTGCTGTCGGTAAACGGCATTCCCGTGGTGGCGCTGGAACTGAAAAACCAACTGACGGGGCAGAACGTGGAGAACTCGCGCATCCAGTGGATGAACGACCGCGACCCGCGCGAAGAACTGTTCCAGTTCAACCACCGTATTCTGGCTTACTTCGGTGTGGATCTCTACGAGGCTATTATGGCCACCGAACTGCGAGGCGAAAAAACGTTCTTCATGCCCTTCAACCAAGGCAGCAACGGAGCAGGAAACGTGGGCGGCAAAGGTAATCCTGAAGCACCGGAAGGAAAGTACACGACGTGCTACCTGTGGGAACGAGTGTTGAATCGCCGTATGCTGCTCTGCATTCTGCAACGCTACATTTCCCGTCAGGAAGAGGAGCGCATTAGCATCTACAAGACAAAGGATGGTACGATCAAACAGGAAAAGAAAAAAAGCGTAAAAATTATCTTCCCACGTTACCACCAACTCGACGTGGTGGAAAAGCTGTTGACTGACACCGCCGAACATGGTTCTGGCAAGAACTACCTCATACAACATTCGGCTGGTTCAGGTAAATCGAACTCCATCGCTTGGGTGGCCTACAGGTTGGGCGCTTTGCAAAATGCAGAGTTGAAACCAATGTTCAACTGTGTGTTCGTCATTACCGACCGCCGTGTGCTGAACTCTCAGTTGCAGAACACCATCCTTGGCTTCGACCATGTGGACGGTACGGTGGATACGGTGAAGGACGACGACCCATCAACAAAACTGAAGGAGTTGATCAACGACGACAATTCGCGCATCATCATCTGTACGTTGCATCGTTTCCCATTGATCTATAAAGAGGTGAATAAGAATACTGGTAAGCGATATGCCCTTATCGTGGATGAAGCGCACTCGTCGCAGACGGGAAAAGCTGCAGAGAAGATGAAGGCTGCTCTGGCCGATACTGAAGAGGCGCTGCGCGAGATGGCTGCTATGCAGGAAGTGGCTGAAGAGGAACTGGAGAAGCAACGCGACGAGATCATGGACACGCTGCTGGCTCAGGGACAGCACCAGAACCTGTCGTTCTATGCTTTCACAGCCACGCCTAAGCCCAAAACACTGCGCACCTTCGGCGTCTGCACCCATCACGACATCGACCCGACGAAAAGCCGCTACGAGGCTTTCCACACCTATTCGATGATGCAAGCCATCGAAGAAGGGTTTATCAAGGATGTACTGCTGAGTTACACGCCTTATGAGGTGAGTTACGAGATTACAAAGCGCATCACCGATGACCCAGAATATGAAGAAACACCTGCCACGCGGGCTGTGAAGGCATTCCACGACAACCATCAGCACGTCATCGACAAGAAGTGTGCCATCATCGTAGAGAAGTTCCGCGAGGTGACGCTGCCAGCCATGAAGGGAAAGGCAAAGGCGATGGTGGTGACGGCCAGCCGCGCCCATGCCGTGCGCTACTATATGGCCATCAAAGCCTACTGCGAGAAGCAGGGCTATACCGATGTGCATCCGTTGGTGGCTTTCTCTGGCAAGGTCATTTATCAGGACCATGAATATACCGAGACGGCCATGAACTCAACGCCCGACTATAAGATCAGTGAGGCAGGGCTGCCGCTGTTCTTCGCCTCCGACCTCTACAACGTATTGGTTGTGGCAGACAAATATCAGACGGGCTTTGACGAACCATTGTTGCACTCGATGTTTGTTGACAAGAAACTACGCGACGTGAAGGCTGTGCAGACTTTGAGCCGTCTGAACCGTGCCCATCCTGACAAGGTGGATACCTACGTGCTCGACTTCGTGAACGACCCAGAGGACATCCAGAAGAGTTTCGAGCCGTTCTACACTGGCACCGAACTCATCAAACCGATGGACTTGAATTCCGTCTTCACACTTCGTGATAACATCCGAGAATTGAATCTTTGGAACGACCAAGATGAACTGCGGGTGGAAGACATTGTAAAGAAGGTAAAAAAAGATGACCCAACGCGTTTGGGCAAACTGTCGAATGCCTTCAAGGGTGTGGTGGACCGCATCAACCAGTTGGATGAAGAAACATTCTATACTATTCGTGGCAAGTTCAAGCAGTTCACGCGTTTCTATAACTATCTGGCACAGGTGGAACGCACCTATAACCGTGAGCTTTATCGCACCTACGTCTTTTGTGACTTGCTCCTGAAACTTATCAAGACCAAGCATCATGAGCGTATCGACCTGAATAAGCAACTGATGCTGGTCAACTCTCGCATCGAGGCTGGAGAGACTCAGAGCATCCATTTGGACAAGAATGCAGGCGGCTTGACGGCACAGAAGCCTGGTGCTGGCAGTGGTCCTGATGACAAGCGCGACCTGCTCTCTAACATCATTGATAAGGTGAACATGATGTTCCGAGGAAACTTCTCCAAGGAGGACCGCGTGTTGGTAGAGAGCATCTATGAAAAGTTGAATGAGCCCAAGGTACGCCGTAAACTGACCAAACAGGCCAAGAACAACGACCCGAAGCAGTTTGCCGAGAGCATCTTCCCAGAGGTATTTGCCGAGGCTGCGCAAGAATGTTATGGCGACCAGATGGAAGCCTTCCGTCGGCTGTTTCAAAACCACGACCTCTACAACAGCATTATGTCACAAATGGGTGATATCATGTATGCCAATTTCCGTGCGCAGGACGAAGCGATTTACAATTCGGAAAGGTTTAAGAAGAAAATCCTTCCAACCATTGAACGCGAATTCTCTGTGTATAGGATGTTGCCAAAGCCCAAAGAACAAATTGCAGATGACTTGGTGGATTTAATTGCCGCTACGACGACGGATGATATTGACGGGGCAAACGATGTCCTACAGAATGCGTTCAATCGTTTGTATTGCAGTCCGACAAAAGTATCGTTTATGGACAAGAAGCAGCATTTCAATACTCTTGTCAGCCGTTTCGAGGTATTCTTGAAAAAGGTATTCTATTTGAAGAACCACTCGGAAATGGTGAGTACAAAGCCAGGACAAGAAGGCATGAATGCGACGCTGGCAGACTGTATATATCAAACACCATGTTTGAAACGGCTAAAATTTTCAGACAGTGAAGCTGACAAGAAATTCAGCGACTATCTTAGCATGGTTAGAGATTGGCGTAATGACAATGCACATAAAGCCCCGACTGCTACTGAGCAGGAATGTGACACGGCTATCAACATACTTTCCAGTATGTATCTCTATGTTGTAGCATTTGGCATCAAAAAACGTGACATAGAAGTTCCCAAGTCTGTGACATTTGAGGATAGTCCGTTGAATGAAGCATATTTAATGGCTGCCGAATCAGGTGCAGAAGAACCATAAAAAAGTACCAAACCATGAGCGGAATCAAATTGATAAAAAGCGAGTTCGAGCATCCACTTGAACTATTGATTGCACCGGAGATTAGGGCTGGTTTCCCTTCGCCAGCGGAGGACTACCTGCATGAGAGTCTTGACTTCAACCGTGACCTGATTCGCCATCCCGAGGCCACGTTCTACGGCAAGGTTGAGGGCGACAGCATGGTGGATGTGGGAATCAACCACGGCGACATTGCCGTCATCGACCGTAGCGTGGAGCCGCAGCACGGCGATGTGGTGGTGGGCTATGTCAATGGAGAGTTTACCATCAAATACCTCGACCTTTCCCACAAGGACGAGGGCTATATTGAATTGCGGCCTGCGAACAAGGACTTTCAGCCTATCCGCATCGATGCTGACGACAACTTTGAGGTGTGGGGGGTAATTGTATGGACGATAAAAAACTGGAAAATGTGATATGTACGGCATCGTTGACTGCGACAACTGTTACGTTTCATGCGAGCGTGTCTTTCGGCCAGACCTGAAGGACAAGCCGGTCGTTGTTCTTTCGAATAACGACGGTTGCGTGGTGGCACGCAGCAACGAGGCGAAAAAGATGGGAATCAAGGCCGGAACACCTTATTTCCAATTACAGCAACTTTTTCCAAATGAGAAAATTGCCGTATTTTCCAGCAACTACGAGTTATACGGCGAACTCACGGGGCGCGTTGTGGAGATTATTCGACAGGAAGCGCCAGCCTATTTCCGCTACAGCATCGACGAGAGTTTCGTGTATTGGAATGGTTTTGATGGTACGAATCTGAAGGAATGGGGCGAGAACCTGCACAAACGCATTCGCAAGAGCGTGGGAATGCCTGTCAGCATCGGTCTTGCACCGACGAAAACACTGGCGAAGATGGCCAGTCATTTTGCGAAGAAATATCCAGGCTATCGCCATTGCTGCCTGATTGACACCGACGAAAAGCGAAAAAAAGCCTTGAAACTCTTTCCCATCAACGAGGTGTGGGGCATTGGCCGACGATATGCCGCCAAACTGGAAGCCATCGGCGTGAAAACGGCCTACGATTTCGCCCAGATGCCCGACAGTTTGGTTCACGCCACCTTCAACAACATTGTCATTTTCAGGACATGGCAGGAACTCAACGGTATCGACGCCGTACCCAACGAGGAGATGGCGAAAAAGAAAAGCATCTGCACCAGTAGGAGTTTCAACGGTATGGTGACGGATTTCGACACCCTGAAAACCCATGTTTCGAACTATGCCGCCCGTTGTGCCGAAAAACTCCGCGCCCAAGACACCGTCGCGAGCATCATCGGGGTGTTTCTCCATACCAATTTGTTTCGCGAAGACCTGCCTCAGTACTGGAATTTCCAAGAAAAACGCCTGACCGTGCCCACCAACAGCACCATTGACATCTGCAAGGCTGCCACAGAGGTGTTGAAGAGCATCTACGTCAAAGGCTATCATTACAAGAAAGCCGGTGTCATCGTCATGGGCATTGGTCCCAACTCACCCATGCAACTCGACCTTTTCGACTACAATGCCGAGCAATTTCAGAAAATGAAGCGACTGGATGCTGTCATCGACCGAATCAACAAGGTCAATGGCACTGAAACCATCGTGTTAGGAAGTCAGCAATACACCCAGAAGGGCGGAAAAGGCAAGGCCGAAGTATTCGCCAACGCCATCAAGCACGATTTCCGAAGCAAAAACCCGACGACGCGGTGGAGCGACATTATTAAACTGAAATGTTGAATTCAACATTTTAATATATATGTTGCATAGCCAATTATGTTGGCTTGATACGTAAAGTAACCCTTATATATATTCTTCTCTTGTTTCGTACACAACATAATTTGGCCATGCAAAGATACACAATTATACTAGATTGTCCAAGAAATCCATCAGTTTTTTATCATTTCTCCAATGTCGATGGGGTCTCTTCTCTTTAAAATCAAGACTTTCCAGTGCCTTGGCTTTCATTTCCAAATTAACCTCAGCATATATATTTGTAGTCTCGACAGAGACGTGTCCCAGCCAGGCTCTTATCGTATTAATATCAACACCAGACAGAAGCAGATGAGTCGCAGTAGTGTGTCGTATCGTGTGCGGCGAGATTCGTTTGCCTTTTATTGACGGTATAGTTTCCTCCAGTTTTCTAGCATATTTTGTTACCATCTCATATATCCCAAATCGACTTATCGGCTTATGCAGTCTACTCATAAAGACATTATCGTCTGGCTTTTTGTTGTCAACAATATCATGTAATAACTTACAAGTATCATTCCATAAAGGACATCTGCGAGTTTTGCTTCCTTTCCCTGTTATGGTCACAACGGGGATGCCTTTCCCTTTTGGAATAAATAGGTCTTTGACTTGTAGTGTTGCAGCTTCTTCTGCCCGAGCTCCTGTATTATAAAGGAAAAGGAGCAAGACATAATCCCTCCATCCTTGTTCTGTTTGTTTGTCTGGCAAATTTAGCAATGCATCCATCTCTTTTTTATCGAGATACGTAATCATTGTCCTGGGTGACTTTTTTACAGGAATGTTTTTTATTCCTCTACACCATTCAATGTATTCTGGCCTGTTAGAAGCAATAAATTTCGACAGACTTACGAATGCAGAGCGTCTTAGATTTCTTGTCTTTATTGAGCATTTCCGGGTTTGCTCTATATGCTCCAATAATGCCAGCACTTCCTGTGGCGTTATATCTGTGACTGTCAATTCATCTGGTTGCTTGTGTTTTTTTCTGCTTAGGTAAACAACTAGCATCCGTATAGCATCCCTATACGTCATGACGGTGTTAATGGATAGGTTTCGCACACAAGTTAGATAGTCGCTTAAGAAACGTCGTATCCAATAGCCTACATAATCTTTTTCAGAAATCTGTTTCATTGTTCTTATATGATTCAAATAGTTTGTTAGCTTCTCGAAATAGTTCATCTGTCATCGTGAGATAGACAGATGTATGAGATATATGGTCGTGACCAAGAAAAGTAGAGAGATAGTTTAGATATTTCTGCACATCTTTTCCTTCCTTATACCACGCTGTAAGTCGGTGGACTGCAAAAGAATGCCTGAGGTCATGGATTCGCGGTTGGAAATAACAGCCGTCATTTCTGGAGACACCAGCTAATTCCCTAATACGTGCAAAGTAAACTGTCATGTTTGCTTGACTTATTGGCATACCTTTTATAGGCAGAAAGAGCAATTCTTCATTGTCCTGATACTGATTGTGATTTGATTCAAGATACACTTTTATCAAATTGTATATGCTGCGATTAAAGGGCACCATTCTTGATTTATAGAATTTGGAGTCGCGTATGGTAACATACGACTCATCCATGTTTAGATCCTTAATCCTAATAGCTAAGGTCTCACTTATTCGCAGTCCCAGGAAATATGTAAGTTTAAGAATTAACTGAAGAGTCTCAGGAGCTGTCTTGTTTGGCCTTTTTTGACACACAAGTGCCGCATCAAAAAGTCTTCGCAGTTCTTCCTTACTGTATATATACGGTCTTAAAGTATCAGGCCTTTGGGGTTTATCGCTTGGCAATGGAACAGATAAAAGAAAACCTCTTACCAAAGCCCATTCAAACATCCACTTCAATGTGGAATAACGATTAAACCAAGTTGCTGTGACATGGTCTTTCCCTCCATACAGGAAAGCTGTACAATCATCTATATTTATACTCAACATGTCTCTTTCTTTCCCCAAGCACCTCCCAAAACTTTGCAAAATTTTGGCACCACTATAGTATTTTTCTCCAAGAGAGCGCCTATATGCAATATAGTTTTCTGTAACTTCTCCAATTGTCATACTAAGTCCTCCCATTCCATATTGGCAACCTCACGCAGTGTGGTCAGGTCAGCCTTTGCATAAGTCCTCGTGGTATCAAGCCTCACATGTCCAAAAAGGTCTGCAATTTCTTTTAGACTGAAGCCTGTGTTAATAAGCTTTGTTGCACATCCATGACGGAAACTATGTGGGCCATAATGCTTTAGCACAACACCAGTTTTTCTCAATTCTGTCCTTGTCATCCTATTAAGGGCACCTCCTGTCAACGGACGATGAGGAGCAAGCCTTCCAAGAAACAAATATTCGCACTTCCCCTTGTTGTAACGGACTTCCTTGATGTATCTAAGTATGGCTTCACCAACAACGGGTAGCAATGGCATTATCTGAGGTCTGCCACTTTTTGCACGTCTTATGAATATTTGTTCTTTACGCCAATCAATGTCCGTTAGTTTCAGTCCTGTAACCTCACTACTTCTCAACCCATAAATAGCCAGCAAAAGGAATATTGCATAGTCACGAATCCCATTACCTGTATCTTGACTCTTTTTTACCAAAATAGATCGAGTCGTTTCCCATGGGACATAAGAAGGAATATCCTCATGGCGGTATGTCCTTGGGCGATTTAATGCGGCAATTAGTATATCAGAATTCCATCCCTTCATATAACCGAAGGAGAAAAAATCGCGAAGAACAGAAACCGTATTTGCAATAGTTCTTCTACTACAACCATCCCTCTCGCTTCTATGAATAATATATGTGTCGAGTGTTTGAGGCGATATATTATGCATATTAACAGGTGCCATATCCGTCATAAAATTCTTCAGCATGTTATAACGCATATTGACAGTCTGTAGGGAATATCCCTTACTTTCTTTAAGCCATACAAGATACGACATCACATTCTCTTTTAAAGGGAACGATTCTGTAGGAGGAATATATTTCCCCATTGATGATAACCAGTCTTTGGCATAAACCATAAAGTTCTCTCTGCAATGAATTATGTTTGCGTCTGCACTTCTGTTTGGATTTGACACCATCCATGCATTAGCTGCCTTACATATTTCCTCATGGGTAATCATTCTGCCATCATCAATGTGAAGTAAGTCTATGATGTGGAGTTGATAAGATGACATCTCTCTAAGTGTAAATCTGGCAGCTCCTGCATTCTCCCATTTCTCCAAGTGTGAAATACGTTCACTGAGCATTGGGTAAGTGAGGTATCGAATCCTGAAACGACGCTGGCAAAATAATCGGTTCAGGATGTTCTCTTTATCTGTGTACAAATCATCCAAACGCCCAATACGTTCTAGCCAGACAAAGGCAATTTCAAAGAAATACTTCTTGGCTGTCGGAACAGGTTTGTGCCTTTTGTAACGTTTCATTTTGTAAACAGACCATTCTGTAGCAGCCTTTTCAATCTCTTGAATTGAAACTTTACGATAATCATCATCTGTCAGATTTAACTTCTCAACAATGATTAACAAGTAGTCTGCTATAGATAAGAGACGTTTCTGAGAACGTCCCTGATTCAACTTGAACGTGAGAAATTCATCACGTTCCTTAAGCATCGGTGCTTCCAGATGTTTCTTGGTAGCCCGTTTGTCTTTAAAAAACTTTTCAAGCATAGCTATATCATTTAAAGGGTTATAACACTCCAAATATAGCAAACTTGTAAAGAATAAGTGTATTTTTATGGCATATTTTTGTGATTACATGTCCTTTTTATTATCTTTGCAACAAAAAATTATGTTGTGTATGAAACAAGAGAAGA